>Ga0325403_1002453_pt1 | contig 16444 bp, 7 predicted proteins | sample PopdelMetagenome_19_FD_205665 | JGI IMG/M metagenome (GOLD analysis project Ga0325403, IMG submission 205665) | Populus deltoides microbial communities from Bellville, Georgia, United States - Xylem-PdKOR-R4 | ecosystem: Host-associated > Plants > Phyllosphere > Stem > Wood/Secondary xylem...
AGGCATTGGGGGGAGACAATTTCAAGAAATTAACAGGCAAGTTGAACATTCTCAATATTCATGCTCCAACTTGAAGGGGAGTGTTGAAAAGATAAGTAGAAGTTGATCTTCAACAGTTAAAGTTAATTTGCTGCTAATGTTAATCCACTGTTGAAGATTATCTACTTGTTGCTGATGTTGATCCACTGTTGAAGATTATCCTCTGGAATTGAAGTTGTGTAAATGAACTGATTGAGTTGGACTCAATCACTTATAGCTCCTGAATTCTAGCTACGTAGTTGTATATATATATTCTCATTGTAAACTCTGAAATATAATTTTAAATGAAATAACACTTCTGTCAATTATTCTTCCCAGCGTTCTTTTATCTTGTTTTCAATATATATATATATATATCCATGATATTTTTTTTAATCATATCCTTTAATTAATAATAAGGAAATTCTATAAATGTCAAGGGAATTTTATGTGCTAAAGGAGGATCTACAATTAATGCTTTAAGACTCTTAGATGGTGTTTGTAATTTCATAATACTATAAAGGGGTTATGGTGATTAATTTAACTTAATAAAATTATTTGTGGTTGTTTCAAATTAATTTTCAAAAGAAATGCTTGGAGTTAATTACTTGAAATCAAATGTTATCCAAATTCAGAACAAGGAATAAATAAGAGGAGACTAGACGGATTCGTAATTTCTCAGGATCATTAATTTGCTCTTTTCTTTTCTCTCTCCGTACTCAAGTATTTTCATACACACCTGCATAAAAATCATAAAATGGATTATAATTAATCTTGTTTAGTATTTTGATAATAATTGTTTTTTTTATTTAAAAATAAATTAAAATAATATTTTTTATTTTTTAAAATTTATTTTTAATTATTAGCATAAATATATAAAAAAATTAATTAAATAAAAACTTATTTTTCAAAAACACTTTTAAAGTATAAAAATACACAAGTATGCAACCACAACTTCATTTTATTTATATAAATTAATATATATAATACGTACCAAGTACAAAGACTTGTGTATTTGCCTAGTTGTAATTGGCAGCTTATATTACATACAGAGTCACTCAAAAAAAAAAACACAAACTCTTGATCACTCCGACCCCATACTAGCAGTATTACATGCATGTAAGAAACTAGAAAACCTGACAGATATACCAACGATGATTTCCCAGGACAAACACTCTAAAGTATCCACGCGGCAAAAATCTGCTGGCCTTTGTAAATCAGTGGTTACATGTATTCACCAATAATTATATTCCTTTAAGAGACAGGAGTGGTCGATTCAATCCCACAAGCATGATTGCTATTTGTAAGAGCATTTTTGCATATCTTTTCCACTATAGGCCTCAGGTCCCTTGGGTGCACGTTAACCATCAGACCATACTTCATAAACAATGTCAGTGACATTTTTTGCTCAACACGGTGGCCCGGCACCACTGAGATCCGGTGGCGCAACAACAAAGCTGCCGCGATTGACTTCATTTGCAAATAAGCCAAATCCTTGCCTAAACAAATCCTGGGACCTGCATTAAACGCGACAAACCTGTAAGAATCCGGCACCTCGATTTTCTTGCCATCCGAGGATAACCATCTTTCCGGCTTGAATTCTAGGCAATCATCACCCCAGATAAATTCCATCCGACCAATTGCATATATTGAGTAGGTTATGGATGATCCTGCCGGAACAAAAGCTCCACTGGGCAAAACATCATCGGCAACTACATGCTTTGAGTCTTGTGGCACAGAAGGGTAAAGCCTTAAGGTCTCAGATAATGCTGCCTTGAGGTAGGTCAGTCGGTCAACTTCTTCAAACACTAATGGCTCCTCCAACCACTTGCGCGTATCATTGCCACGTGTCTCCATCAAAACGGTGCAAATTTCAATGAGGATTTTCTCTTCCACTTTTGGATCCTGACTCACAAGCCAGAAGAACCAGCTCAGCGCCGTTGATGACGTGTCACGTCCAGCTAGAATAAAATTTAATGCCACGTGTTGAAGAAATTTGTCCGAGTAGGATTCCTTCTTCTTCATAAACCTAGACAACAAGTCGTCATGCGGGTTCTCATTGCCACCTTTCTGCTGATTAACCAATTCGAGTTTTCGTGTATTGATGATGTCAGACAAGTATGCGTCTATGTGGTCAAGGCTTTGGCTCAAGCTCATTTCCATACCAAGCCGAAGACTTTTCCTCAACTTCCACACTATTTCTGGCAAAATGAAGCGCTGCAACGTAGCTTCCGTGGCTGTGTCGAAAGACACTGCAAAGCCATTCTCAGGAAATTCCAGTGACAATGTTTGTGGATCCTTGCCAAAAGCCAATCCACAAATGTTATCAAAAGTGAGCCTAAGTAGCATGTCTTGAAGATCGACCGGCTTGGCCTGTTGTTGAGCCGACTCAAGTATAGGGCAAAAGCGGTGCTTGATGGCTCGGCTCACCCACCTAGCCATGGCTTGGCGTAGTGTCCGGGTGGTAAATTCAAGTGCGGCCGTCTTACGCTGGAACAACCACGTTTCACCATCTGAGTTGAAGATGCCATCACCAAGCAAATCATGGAACACAGACTGCCAATTGGGTCCTTTTGGGTAATTATCAAACCTGGCTTTCAAGATGTGCTCTAGGTTCTTGGGGTCGCACGTGACAGTCACGAGGCTTTGCTTCCGGGCTACTAAGGGAATTGCAACTACGCATGTCTGGTACGTGCCGCCACACTTGCGGAGGTTGTCCGCGATCCACTCATGCATGCGACTAGAGTGCCAAATGAGATCAGGAAGACTGCCGAATAGAGGCCATACACGTGGACCCTTCATTGACCGCGAGATGAAACTCAACCAAATCGAGTAAGCCACCACTGCTGTTAGAATCATCAAAGCCGTCGATATATCCATCCCCCAAGACTCAAACAACTTGAATATATAATAAGACCAAAATCAAACTAGGACGTAACCCAAAAAAAAGAAGCGAAAATGTGGAGTTTGGTGGGGTGTAACTCTCAAGCTTGGACTAGTAAATTTGAAGCTAAGACTTGAAAATGGGCAAAAAGAAACAAAACCCAGATCAGATATGGGTTTGTTTCTTGAATCAATCTTTTTATCAAGAAGTACTCTCGAGAATGGAAGGTAGGGCATGAAGGGATGTGATGCATGGAGGAGGGGACCGAGACAGAGAGTTAATTTATGGAGGATGGAGAAGGGGAAGAAGAAATGAGAGGACGAGGAGAGATGTGTGAGTAATGATCAAAAGGAAAGTGAAATTTTATATAGTGATCAAGAGTACTGGTTAGAGAAATCAACAGAGAAGCAATAAATAATGCCAGAATATGTTGTTGAATTTCATATCATTTATAGTCGACCATTCTCTCTCTCTCACTGGACCTCACTGGTTCAAAACCACGATGATATTTAAATTATAAATTCGGCCATTAATTGCCCTACAGAAGTCGTTGAAGGTGTTTTACAAGGCAAAATCCCTACCCCACTTTCAACACATAAACAAGCTTAAGTGGTGTAACTTAATTCTGTTCAGGTTTTGCCGTTTTAAATTTATTTTTTAAAAATTATTGGTTTGAATTTTATAAACATTAATAGAAGCTTGTAGCTTATATGATAATGTTAATTTTAAGACCTGTAAAATTAGTTAAGGTATATACAAATTAATCTAAACACCTATATTAATAATAATAATAACAAAACTAGTATTTAAGACCTTACAAGTTGTTTAATCCAAAAAAAAAAAACCATCCCATGCCATGCACGTTAACACAAATCATGACTAGTCAATATCCTTTTCTTTGATTATATTTTTTTTATTTTGGTGTTGTTCATAAACAAGTATAAAAAAGGAGAAGATATTTATTTTGAAAGAAATATTTTCTTTCTAGTTTGGGTTTTTATGATGTAGTAAATTAAATGAGAAGCATGATAAATCGACTCTCTTAATGGACTTTCTAATGTTATTAGATTGATATTTATTACAATATCAAAAGATATCACTTGGCTATTTAATTAATTTTGATATTTATGAGTATTGAAATAAAATTAAATAATAATTATTCAGTTTAATTTAAAAATAATTCATTCATTAACAATTATAATGTTTCAAGTTTATATAAACTTGTTACTACACGAAGAACAAATATAAAAAGAAATTGTATTTTCTTTCTTTGTTACCTTAAAGATAATATTTTTCTCGTTTTTAAACCAACTCACGTCTCTAAACCAATTTCATATTTATTTTTATACCCAAATAATTTACTAATCTTAATATTTTTTTTCTTCAAAATATAATAGAATACCCAAATAATTTACTAATCTTAATATTTTTTTCTCCAAAAGATAATAGAATAACTAGATCTCTATATATAGTTGTACTAATGTGTTTATCAAAAAGATAGATAAAAAAAATACTCTGATTGTTATTGGACTCGGGTTAGAAATCATGACAACGCATATAACAAATATATTCACTAATGAGTTGATTAGTGCCTATTTAAAATTGTGGCAGCGGTTGCGGTTCAAAATGTTTTTTGTTTAGAAATATATCAAGATGATATCTTTTTATTTTTTTAAAAATTATTTTTTATATCAGTGCATCAAAACAATCCAAAAATACTAAAAAAATATTAATTTAAAATAAAAAAATTTAAAATTTTTAAAAGCACAATTTGAACCGCGTTTCCAAATGACTCTAAGCCACCAATGATTTAATTAATCAAACCATGACTAATTAAGCCTCTCAGAAAAAGAAAAATGCTGATCACCTAATTTTATTTCCTTCACCTTTATTCTTTGTGTTTAATGAAGAACCCAAAGTAAACGGGATAGTTGAGGAAGCAATATATATGTGTATATATAAAAGAAGAAGCAAGGTGGAGGACAATAATACGTGAGAAAGGCAGGTAGACGGGGGCTGCTTTAATGACATCCCATGACTTTTGATTATATAAATCGATTCTTCTTCATGTGACAGGTTTCAACGGCTAACATTTAATTGCTGCAAACCCGTTTCAACGGTGTCATTTTATTGCCGAAAACGACTGGCCATTTTTTTTAATCAAAGATGTAATGGTGTGCTTGGTAATAAAAAATAGTTTTTCTTTTCCTTTTTCCGTTTTTATTTTCCTAACAATAATTGAAAAATTTGTTGAAAATATAAAAAACAGTTTTTTTTTCACTGAGAAAATAGGAATTGCATGAAAACTACAACTATTTAAAACAAAAATCAAAACCATAATTTTTAATAGCACCCTAATATTTTATATTTGTGACAATCTAATTGTAAAGTATTAATTTTATTTTATTAAAATTAAAAATGAAGGAAAGAATGTCCTTGTGGGTGTATTGAAATTTATATATGATGCTCATGTTGCTATAATATTAATCAATGTCTAATTCATTAATTTTCTTATCCTATGACAAATTAATAATTTAATAATCAAAGATAGACCACATAATTAGCATGATTACAAATGCATCAACCAAATATTTACATTAATTGATTAAATTAAAATAACTAATTAAATAAAAACCATATTATCATGAGCAATTAATTAATTTTGATTAGAAAAGAGACCAAGAATGATAATATTTAAACTCAAAATCTTTTAGTTAATATATAAAACTTTGATATCATATAAAGAAATCAATTAAATCTTAAATCTTAAATTATTAAATAAAATCTTAATATATAATTTATATTATTCTTTAATAATAACAACAAGAGAATACTTTGTCCTATGTTGTGTGTTGATTTTTGGAGAGGATAGAGCATGCTTCGGCCATGAATTAATTTAAAAAATAATGCCAACCGTCTCTCTCCCATCTGTAATATATGTTGATAAATTTGGAATCCCAATAATTTACACAGCAGTATCAACAGCAAAGTGTGATTGGTACCAATAGCTGGTTCAAATTCATAATTAAGCTATTATAATTTTTAATATATGTTGGTTATTTACTTGCAAGAGCATACGTGCGGTCGATAATATGTTAAAATTAAGTACCAACCAATTTTTTTTTAATTTTTTTTTCATGATCAATGAGTACTGTTAAACAATCGCACAATAAAAACCTGTGATGTTAAGAAGAAAGAGTCATCAAGTCTGCATTCATATTCTAGGTTTTATGAGTATGGTGTGATGAAGTACTTGCGTTTTTGGTGTGATAATGCAACCATCGAGTTATGATAGCCAGCACTGGTTTTTAGGGGGATGATCCTTGAATACTTTTATAGGCTCCCAATCGATCAAAGAGAACAAATTAAATGGAAGCTATGGCTGGCTATATTGATTGTGTGTGTTCTTCTTTTCCTGGAAGTTGCTAATTTTTGCAGAAACAGACGATCGAGGTTCAGTTCTAATTATCTGAGAAATGGTGGGAGCCTGTACAGTCATTGTATTGCTAATATAGTGAATGGATTCTAGCCAGTACTTGTTTGTGGTCCTAATCACATTTCTATGAACTAACTAGGTGTGTTGAATGTACATTATGGCGCAGGCAATCAGCTAAACAGGCCCATTAATTAATCCCTGCCCCTCGTCTATACTTTGATGTGGAAAATTAATGAACCGTCAACCCATAGTTTTGGCTATTCTAAGGTTCTTAATTATTTTTCTGCCCAGTTGTCTATGATCCATTTACTTTTTTTAATAGGTGGATGGGAGAGAGCCTTCACTTCAAGTCAGAGAAATGCTTATGTATACTTTTGTTAATTTTTGTTTTTATTTTTTTGGAGAGTTTACTAATAATTAATATGCTTGCTTATAATTAATTACTCTCCTTTGAATCCAGGAATCTAATCCTTATCTTGCTTCTTGTTGTACTCTCATGTTATTTTTCTAATATATTCAATAACCAAGTTAATTAATGATAACTAATAAATACTCAAAACTTGATTAGGTTTGGGTAGGTTTGGATATAATCTTGTTTCGAGTTTAGATATTAAAAATTCATACTTATCAAGTTTTGAGTCGGGTATGAATAGTTTTTAGATTTGAGTTTGGATATAAATAATATATTCCACATAATAAGGATTGAAACCTTAAAGAAAAGAGCCCACACAAAAGCTCAGGACCAAAATCTAAGTAATTATAGTGCTACTTGCACTTTAGCAATAAGATTTACTAAAAAAATAATGAACACAAATATACTCACAAGGATGAATTACAAAGAAATAATCTCAAGTCTTCAGTTGGTGTAATCTACTTCTTTTTAAGTGATGCATCAACCTTTTACAGGGAAAGATCGAGAGGCTAGCTAGCTAGTTCACCATTTGGTGCAAGGGAGAAATAGGCCAAGAAATTCAAATTTTAAAAAACTAATTAATATACCTGATGGTTTAAGCTAGATGATTTTAAAAAATATGTCATCAAAGAAAATAAGTCAAAATATTTGAATTATAGAAGATTGGCATGCATACCCTATGATTTATCAATGGTCTTTGACTTCTTACGACTGATTTGAGATGCTGATGTACTAATAGCTAGGTTTAGGCTTTTTATATGCGGACAAAACGTGTTTAAGGGAATTTTGGGATCAATATTTAGGATAGTATATTTGGTGTAGGAAGATAATTTGAAGAGTCAAATTAGTCCCTAAATTGACGAAGAATTAAAAATTAAAATAAATTATGACATATATTATATGACATGCATTGAAAACATCATATCATATTTAATATATTTAGTTTTAGATTGGACCTGATCCGATCAAAATATTTTTTATTATTTATATAAATAGTGAAGTTATTTTTTTACTGTTCACTTAAGGGAACAAGAAATGAGAGTAATTCTCCATGCAAGAAGCAGCAAAAAAAAAACTGCTTTCCTTCTCCCTGCGTTTTAAACAAACAAAATAGTGGGACTCATCAACAATAAATGATTTTTATTTGTTACCGTACCGATTGTCTACTGTGGTTTGCTTCAAAAGCAGAATGAACCACGGAAATATAAGGCACGTAGCCACAGTGAGTTTGTATTGTCGAGATAAAAAAGGGTTAGGAAGCATCCCGAGCTCTGTCATTAACTGGACCGGTTAGACCTGACATAATCAGATTCAGGACCTTGTACAGATGAGAGTGCGTGGACTTCACGGCCAGTTGGCCATGGGGGTGGGTTGTGTAATCAATTACAGCGACTTATTTGCATTCTAGAGTTTGACATTTCCACACATTCTGATATCTTATTAGCTGTCTGACCTTTCGACTAAACTAAAATTGTCCCCCTCCCATCATTCTATTCCTGCTCTCTCACTGCAAATGCACTGCAGTGACGAGGTTTTTTTTCTTATAATTTTATTTTCAAAATACTACTCCCCCCCAAAATGAAAAAATAATTAATTTATCTAACATATCATTAAATTTAATGACAGCACTAAAATAACCTTTAGCATGACATGCCATGCTGAAAATGAATTGACTGAAAATCCTATATTTTTTGCGCAAAAAGTAAATTTGTGGTCCTAGAGCATAGGTCTTTTTCCTAGTTGATATGGAATTTGGATGATTCGCAAGCAATCAAGAGTATCCGCATTTGCAGCAAAGAAAATGAAAGAACTTGAATAGGATAATGACCGACACCGATATACAAGGTTGCATTTGATTTTGGAAACAGTTTCCATTATAATATTTCCTCTAATTGTCTGAAAACAGTTTTTAGTTTCACATGTTTATATTCTCAAACAAATTTGGTTGGCCAGAAATTAAAAGACATTTTTTTTATTATTCATTTTAGAGCTTATCACAATTTAGAAGAGGAAAAAACTTCACTGATATATTTTTTAAAATAGACACATTATCCCATCTCTTCCCAACTTTGGTCACTAGAAAAATTTCTATTAGTTGTTTAATCACCTTGCGTTGAAATAAAAAGCCACCCAACCAGAGGCTAATTGATCTTTGAGAGGTGAGGACAATTCAGTTTCTTATCAGTCTTATGAGACTCTTGATGCGGTCCCAAAAATATTTCCTATCATAAAAAGGAAGTGAGAGAGGTACCACTGAGACATTATTTGACAAAGTAAACAGTGTAGGGCTTGTGTGTGCAGGTGTACCTATGGGCTGGGACCGGTTTTAGCTATTTGAACATTTTATAAACTCAAAGTATCTCGAATTAGTATGCTAAACAATAAAGTTGACATAATCTCCAGTTCAGAAATACTGCCTTAAAGACTCTACATACCTGATCCTTGCATGAGCAGTCTTCATCCATGTAACATCACCAACACAAATCGATAGTCCGTATTCAAGCAACAGCTCCAGGAATATAGAGTGCGTCATCATAACAGCTTGTATCATGCGCCTTCTTTTTTATTCATAGATCTATCTATTCATTTATGATTTCATAATAATAACATCACGCTTATTCACTGATTATCATCCTCCCCGTTTTCCAGATGAGCTTGGCTTATTAAGCTTCCAACTTCTTAACAGGGAGTCTTAAAGCTGCTGCAGGTTCCCACTGAGCTGTCTCTTTGGAGCAATTTGACAATAAAATGTGTACATGTAAGCTCGCAATTAGCCTGTCAACCTAATTGAGCACCGGGCTCCTGTCTTGCTCCATTGAAACTCAAAATGTAACAAAGTGATATAAGCAAGCAAATTAAATCCTTGGATGAAAGATAGTGAAAGGTTTGGGATGAACTTTCTTCGCTTCCAATGCCTGTAAGCCCAGTGCACATTTATATAGCATGCCTGTAAGCCCAGAGCAGATTTACATACTAAAACTCAGTATGTAAGGTAAAGAAGACATGATAACTGTCGATCTCAGGTGACTATACTATATAGAAAATACATGATTCTTTGAGTAAATATATAAAATGAATGGAGTTGTTAAGAGAACATGATGCATATATGCTTCATAATTGGTTGTATTTAAAGATGCATCATACCTTATCTAAGACTCATCAATAAATAAAGCCAGAAAAACATCATTCATGATTTTGAAAGCAAAATGATGATTCATCGAAGCACAAGTTGATGACCCAGTGACTTGACCAAAAGTGCCATGCAAACCAGTGAGACTTTCTGTTTCTCAACAGATCTGCTCCCGTTCGAATTTAAAATTTAAGGCATTGAATGTAAAACACCATATCATAGTTCCAGGATAACCACAATTAAGATCCACAATCACTACAAGGAGGGGCGGGATGGGGTATAGAAGGTAACCACAATTAAGATCCATTAATCAACTCAAGAATAGAGCAAGGCGACCAAAATTAATTCATCTTTCCAGAGAATGAAAACATCAAATCAACATTTAACTTAATCCACACTCGAAACAAAGCAAAGTCGTGTGTTGTATGACAACCTAGTTCTTTTTTTAGGTAGAACCTATTCCTGAGAAATGGTAACAAGCTAGTCCTGAAATAATAAGGATTAATTCAATAGTTTAGCATCATCCCAACTATAGCTTATGTGCCAATTTTGATGTGCTCAGCCTCTCAAATGGTGTGCCTAGAGTTTCTGCAATCATGCTACCTTCACTTTCCCTAGAAACGCATCAAAGAATCTTCAAAAAGTAGTAGTGAAACGTGCATTGAGAAGCAATACCATAATAGTATAGTGACTAGGAATCCAAAGCCAATCTGTGGTGCTTTAACCAACAAAGTCTCAACATCAAAACTCCCTAAGAAAGACCGAGGAAATACTTTCTACATGTTGAGAACTCCAACCAGAAATGAGAGATGCACGAAGAAGGGGAAAAAAATCAAATTATTGATTTATAAAGCCATGTAGACATAGAAAGGTGGACAAATTTAGCTACAGAATTATAAGGTGTACAGCCAGAAAAAATTCCTCCAAGGCGATGTTGCTCCATGAAATTGAAACAATGCTAGGTATTGCAATTTTAAATTGATCATTGATGAAATCCTAATGTCAACTTTGATAGAGTGCAGAAATAACGATCACTTCAGATTCTGATATGGTAAAAACAGACATTCAAACTCCAACATTCCAATATTGTGTTGCAGTTCAAACCTAAGGAACTCAGTTAAATATCTTATCATTGGTGATCATCTGCATATTAATTTAAGTAAATAAAACAGAAAACAACGAATTGTTTACCTCATACAAATCTCATTCAATTAACCATTTATAAACAATTAGAGGCTTGATAAAATACAAGGCCATTTACAAAAATATCAACTATCAAACAAACTATGCCCTACAGCAACAACAACAAACCCCTAATATACAAAAAAGAAACAAGATACTGCCAACTTTCAAATAGTAATGTGCAGTCTTACAATTAATCCAGAAGTGTCAAACCCATTTTTGAAATCAAAATCCCCTGACAGAACTTTGCCAAACCTCAACGGACTGCCGATCCTTCCTCGTCACAAACATTTTGTTCCCTCCAAAAGCTAAATTTGTAACCCTTGCGCCTTCCATGTCCTTCACTCTCCCCATCAAATTCTTCCTAAAGACCCTTTCTGGCAATCCCTCTTCTCTCTTCCTCAACGAACCCATCACCACCTCAGACCAAAGCTCAATATCACCGCCCTTACTACAGAACACTTGACTCCCATGAGCCTCAATCTTACACCCAACCCCTTCTTTCCTCACATTCCCCACCTTCCTATCGTCACCTAAACAAACCCACGAATCATGCCCCTCGCTCCCTAACTTCCTCAAATCTGCATTAAACACCTCTCCAGAATTCACCCCAACTTTAAAAATCGATGACAAACTATCTGAAACAGTAATATCGGAAAAACAATCAACTTTTTCCTTGAATTCCCAAACCACATTTCCACTCCTTATATCCCAGAACTTCACATTCCCTAACACGCCTGACGGTCCACTGTGAGACCCTGCCGCCATTACCACATTATAACTCTCTACCCACTTCAATTTCGTGGCTGGTATAGCAGAATCCAAATCAGCACCGAATATTTCATAATGACCAATCTCAGTAACTGGAGAAAAGGTCTTTAAATCATAAACCATTATCGAATTCGAGTTTCGCCTACTTGATTCGAAACTCGTAAACAACATATCATTAGATGACCCAATTGCTTGTACTGTTGACCCCGATTTAGTCACATTTTCCCAATTCAATGTCTCCAAGACAAAACCCTTTTTCTCAAGATCCAAAATTTGCAACCCCGAGAAGTCAGTAGCCCCAGCAGCCACCAAGTTTGGGGAAATCGCTAGCATAGAATCAATCGCAGTGAATTGGGTCAAAGTCGTTGACTTTCTCTGCAATGACCAATCAAAAGATGTGATCTTGCTACCATGAGACACATGCAAGGTACCATACGGTGTCGTAGCAACCGCTGACGCCGTGTCCCGGCTATTCAAGGGCAAGATTAGGGTTTCCTGGAGGTTAAAAGGGTCGAATTGAGATGGGTTTGAGAGAGAATTAACCAATAAAGATTCAATCTTGTAAAACTTTGACTCTTCAATCAGGTCTTGGAGATCATAAGACTTGGCCTTTGAAGGGAGATTTCCGGTTCTTAAGAGGGATAAGAGGATAGAGAATAACTCGGGGTCTCGGTCTATGAAATGGGGACCGAGATGAGTCAACTCGGAGAGCTGGGAAAAGAGGGAACTTGGACCTGCTAGAGTTAGAGTTTGATCTGTTGTTTGAAAGATTTGCCCACCGACGTTAATTGTTACTATGCTTGATCCTGTTGATGGATTGAGTATGAGTTTCTGGAGATTTAGGTTGTCGTTTCGAGAGGCCATGGTAGTTGTTGTAAAGGTGGGCATTGCTTTTGTATTTTGTAATTTTTTTCTTCTATGCCTTCAAGAAGAAAAATCCCAAAAATTGAGCAGGTGATGGTGGGCTAGTGGTGGAGGTGGAGGACGGGGCCGGGGTGATTGTGTTATACAAGGTCAAGCAGGTTGGTCTTTGATTTGTTAAAAAATAAGTGGCAATGAAGGTTATTTTGATGGCTAGTGTCTTGAGGGGTTTTTTTTTTTCAATGTTTAAGGGTTTTATTCGTTTGAAATTAAAATAATAATGGTGGAGCCATGAGAGATGATAGACCATTTACTTGATTTATCCTGGAAGTGACGACTACAAGCTGAAAGGGCACAATGCAAAACAAAATCAGACAGAAGAAGATGATCCAAAATATAAAAATTCCATATCGTGTTGGTATAATGGTTGTTGAACAGGTGAGAATCCACATGTTTGACTACTGTAATCTTGCTGGTGAAATTTGCTTCTGTTAAACAGATCGGGAGAATTGCGCTTTGACCAATACTCTAGCAGTTCATGCTAATAAAATTATATTTTTTATTTTAATGATAACCTTCAGTTACATATCAATAGGTAACAAAATAACAGGCCTTTTAGCCCAACCAACACAGGTAAATGGGCTTTGTTGGAAGGGCAAAATCTTGGATATAAAAATAAATGCCTGCAAAACTTACGTACTAAAATCACATTGTGTTATAAAAAGAATTGAAAAATAAAGCCGTCGGGTTCGTCCATGCACGGTTTAGTGATGAAGGGCTAACAAATGATAGAGCTTTTAGCCCAGCGACACCGATATTTAGAGGGTTGACTTAGCTGGGCCTTTGCTGGACTTGAGATACAATAGTCGCAGGACTAACTGTTTGCAAACGAATTGAAATTACATTTTTTTAAAATTTTAAATTTTAAAATTTATATATATATTTTTAGATTGTTTTGGTATACTAATTTTAAAAAATAAAAAAAATATTATTTTAATATATTTTAAAAAAAAAATACTTCAAATCAGACGACAAGGATGATATAATCTTTATTAATATTGTATATGATACGCTATTCATGCTAAAAAAAAAAAAGCCAAAAAAACTATCATCTGCCCCTGTTTTCAGGTCTCGAAGGACTCAAAAACCGCCTTCATTTAAGGGTCAGTCTACCTTCCTTCCACGGCAGATGAAAAAAATCACTACAATTGGCTTCAGTAAGTTTGGCGCTTGGTTTCGGCGACCAAATTAAATCTTTCATGGCTCCACAAAGTAGGAGTGAAGAGGTCTATTTATGCACTGGCTAGCTAACATCTGACTGCACCATAGGGAAGAAGGACCAGTTCTTGGTTGTTTCGCCCTCCTTCCCAATAACACTTCCATTAGCCCACCAGTTCGAACTACTAGGTTTGTGTGAATCTCCTTCGTCAGCATTGTCAAAGTTAAATTCATTAACAGAGCCAAGAGTGATAGGCTGTTGCTTTCGATGCTGTGGTGCCTCCCCATCTGTTGAAGGTGTCTCTGGTGTATCATTAGATGTGTCACCAGATCGACGCTCAAAGCTTTGTATCAATTCACCATAATTCTCTTCTTCTTTAGCTTTTGTTCCATTTTCCACATATTCTGGCACAGTTTTAATAGAACATGCTGGCTTCTCTTCCACACATCTTGAGGCATCTTCGACACTTAACTCGAAAGAGAATCTATGATTAACAACTTGATCATCATCGTGTCCATTTTCTGAATGAGGATGTGAAGCAACATCAGAAAACTGACGACGCAGGAGAAAGTTGGGCGATCCGTGCCTCACAGAATCTGGAGTCAGAGCCCCTGAATCTTGATAGGATCCCCATTCACGGGTGGAAAGCTTATCAAGGTTCAAGAGCTTTGGAGGTCCACCCATTCGGAATTCAGGAAAGTGAGGACCACCAACAGCAAATTCACCATCAGGGAAAGGAGATGATGTGCCTGAGCCTGAAATGCCAGAGCTAGGTGAAATGAGTTGGCCAACTGAGCTTCCAGGATGAAACTGATAAGACTGAAAATCAAATGGGAATCTCAAACCAGTAACACCATTTCGCAGGGTAGGGTCAATGAATTGAGCGAAAGGCACCTCAGGCGAGGAAGGTGTAGTCAAGTGGACAGACTCGGGAGGAGGAGTGAAAGGAGCAGTTGATGGTTCAGTGGTAAAAGCTGAGAACACGGGTGGTGAGACTAACTGGTTTTCATGGGCATAAGGACCAATAGCAAAAATAGAGGCAGGCCCACTGGGAGAGTACATGCTAGCAGATATAGAGGAGCGGGACACTAAACCTGCCGGTGATTGTGTAACAGAAGGGGGTTCTGATTGAAAGAAAGAGGCAGGGGAGGAGGGAGGTGCAACAAAGGGGAACGTGACTTCTGGTGCTTGGGCTGAATTTTCAGCCGCAGGAGCACCACTCCCAGGAGCTGGTGGTTCAGGAAAAAGGACAGCATGCCCAATTTGCCTTTTGCGCTTCTGATATCCGAAACACCAATATATGCTCCAGTGGCTTCTCCATCTTCGCTTCTGTTACACAAAACTAGCATCAGAAAGCTGATTTAGAACATGAAATCAGACAAAATATCCTCTCGAGCAATTCAGGTTTATTTTTATATTTCTCATGACAAGAGATTCAGAGAAACTCTCATGCACTAACCATGAAGGAAACCAATGAATAGAATTCCATGTTTTAACACACTGAGCAACTCCATCGATTACGAATCAAAACAAGACATGTTATGTTATGTTTACTTTTGACAGATTGACGAACAATAAATCACTATAGAGAAAAAATAGCTTATATTTATATATTACTCCGCTGCTGCTGCAACTGTAATAAACAGAGCTCATTATGCCTAAACACTTCAAATTTTATTGATCACTACCCATCACAAGAACAAAAAAAAAAAAGGAGTTGATAAATAATGATATAGATACAAATAATAAAAATCATCAAGCATCCAACAACGATAATAAAGAAATTACTAACCAAGAATTCCTCTTTGAAGCAGCAGGTTAGGAGAAAGAGAAAAAATGAGAAAAACTGACATCAAGTGCACGAAATGGCTTAAAGTAAAAGTAATAAGCAACATCTAGTTTGATTCAAATCACATTGGTTGGGTGTCGAAACAACTTTATCAAACAGCTCCCCTCTTATTTGGACCTTGAAACCGCAAATCCTTTCAGTTGCACGAAATCTCTGCTCTTAATCTATAGATAATCCTGAGTCTATGATACATTTATAAGAAGAAGAGAGATTAATTTCAACTAAAAAAAGGCACTTTCATATATTCTCTTAGCAAAAACAAACTTGAACCAGATATACAAAAAGTTTTTGCTAAACAAAGCTAGACAAAGAAAACACAACATGTAAAGCAACATACCTTATCCAACCAAAATTTGCTTTGATTTTGCTTCGAAAAACTTAAATAAATGAAATCAAGATCACAGGAATCACCACTTGATCTTATTTAAAACTCCTAATCTCAAGCATTGTAAGATTATTAAAAACAAAATTAATTACAACTACCTGAACCGTAGCTTGAGGCACACGGTTCTCAGCAGAGGCGATCGCAGTAGCGGCAGCGTTTATAGTCTCTAGAGTATTGTTTGCAGCTCTCGACTCTCCATTCACGTCTCTCATCTCTGCTTATTTTCTTTCCTCTCTCTGTTTTCCCGGAAAATGTTTGCGTTCGGGCTAGAGAACTGAATCGTAGGAGAGAAAATTC
>Ga0325403_1002457_pt1 | contig 16432 bp, 7 predicted proteins | sample PopdelMetagenome_19_FD_205665 | JGI IMG/M metagenome (GOLD analysis project Ga0325403, IMG submission 205665) | Populus deltoides microbial communities from Bellville, Georgia, United States - Xylem-PdKOR-R4 | ecosystem: Host-associated > Plants > Phyllosphere > Stem > Wood/Secondary xylem...
CATAAAACTATTTTTATTGTCATGATTGATAAAACGAGTTAATTTGGGCTATTCTTAATTGGTCAAAACACAGGTAAAACCATTTCGAGACTGTTTCTAACGCAAATACCACGTCAACCCAAAACTCTTGTCCACGGACACCTATTACAATCCAATAACAAGGTGACACGTATTCTATACGCGTGGATATAACCAATCACAGCAAAGTCGGTGACGCGGTCGGGGAACCTATCATCTAGAAGTTGTATGTTTAGCTATATCCACACACACAGACACCCTAGAAATATCGAACGCAGATCGAGAGGGGAGAGAAATAGAAGGGAGAGCGAAGGAAAAAATCTCGGCGGGGAGAGAGAGAGTAGAACTCGCCTGTAACCTCGTGCTACGTTTTTTCGCTCTAACGCTTCCGGCTGCCGGATCTCCCTGTTGTAACCATGGTAATTAGTAATTTTATAATAATTATTTTTTAAAAAGATTAATCTATATTTATAGAGCTGTGGGTTTCTGATCTGCATTTTATTTAATTATCTTACGTGATCGTTTTTAACATGATGGTTAATTGAGCCGATCTGATCTCCAAAAGTTCCTCTTTTGTTATGATTTTTAATTTTGTGTGGTAAATAATTCCTTGAAAAATTAGAATTATGTTTGTTGATTACATGCATGAATGGGTTGCATTATTGTGATTATTAATTTGTTGTTTGTTTAGACTACATCAAGGCGTCTTGCTGATAGGAAAGTCGATAGATTTGACAAGAAGGTTACAAAGAGAGGAGCTGTGGGCGAAACAAGCACCAGAAAGGGAAAGGATTATCCTGTTGGTCCTCTTCTCCTTGGATTCTTCATCTTTGTTGTCATTGGATCATGTAAGCCTCATGAGTTTTCATTTATTCTTTTTAGGCACGCTCGCTTGTGATTTTCTCTCAACAAATCTTGGAGTCCTGAAAATTTAATTCGGGGATTAATTAATCTTGCTCTGTTTATAATTTGCTGAAGATTGTTGTTATGGTGAATTGGATATTATCGAATCCATATTGCTTTCGGATTATCTAAATGTAGTTGTCAGACATAGCAGCATTGTGCTTTCGAATTGAATTTGGAGTTTGGAGATTGCCCCTGAAAGTCATAAATAATGGAATTGATTTGCATTGAAATTGTCATTTTACAATTGAAGGGTTAATGTCCTTTCCAGCATTTGCCTTGATTTGTGATCAAACAAAAGCTTGAGAATTATCATGTCTTCTCCTTCCATTCATGTTATTTACGTTGCTTTGGTTGGATGAGGGATTCAAGTGACTGTGTGTGCTTGCATGTGTCTGTCTCGAGGAACCCAAAATCTTTTTGTTGTCATTGATCAGGTTTTCTTTCTTGTTTGTAACAGCTCTATTCCAGATAATCAGGACAGCTTCAAGTGGAGGCATGGCCTAAGCCGTCACTGATTTTGGGAGAGCAGAAGCAGATGGATGTTTCGTTTACTTTTCCTATTAGCGTGTAGGGGAGAGAGAGAGGAATACTTTTACTAGATCAACGGATCCTCAGTAGTGTGTACTGAAGAACTCCAATGTTTGATAACAAACTGCGCTTTACCATGAATGCTTAATTCAATTGTTCATTTTAATTTCCATTGTTCTTCCATTGAAGCTGCTTTAGAGACGTTTCTTGGGCTTTGTGACGCAGACGGATAAAGGGCTAGGGTTCGGGCTAGATGAAAAGGGCTCGAGAAACCCTAGCCATGATTAATTTTTCCAAAAGTACTCTGAATTTTAACGAAGCTCTTGAATAATGCAAAACCTAAATATAACATGAATAATAATAAAAGAATTTTAAACTAGAATAAAAAAAATCTCTTGGCCAATACCAGGAATGATGTCTGTTTAGCCCAATCGAAAAATTGTGCACGATACCTAAATCTCTTGCATCACTTGGCCGCTACGGTCATGCTGTTAGCCTTTGCGAGAAAGACCACCCTAATGCCATTATTTTTCTGCGAATTCACTAGAACTGATACTTATTGTCTCGGAAACCTACAATTGTTGTTTGGACAAAGGTCTCCAATACCATTGCTTACTGTATTTGTTTTGCGGTCATCAAAGCTGGAATGTGAACGGCTTTGACGGAATGTCCTGAAGGCGGCCAACTTTTGATCAAGCGTGGCCGGATGTCGACCCTTCTTGACTACGACGCGGTCACCATGAAAGTTCGATTTAGGTAGTCTCCTCCTATCAGGAATCTTATGGACTGGAAATTTTGATTTGGCGAAATAACGAGTTTTCCTCGGACGATGTTCTTTTCCACAGCTATGAAAAACGTGGCTGCTGCAAGGCCGCCCTTCCTTGTTAATTCCCAAGCCAGACCATGGAATAGTCTCATTTATCTTCAAAATCCATTTCGTGCGTGCGTCTCCTGCCGAAATGAGCTCCGAAAGCATCATGTTAGAAGAAACAAGCACGTATTTAGGATGTTTTGATTAGTTCTTCTCTGCAAAAATCTTCATTGTAAAAGATATGAATCACAATCGCTAATCTTGCCACTCCATTAAACCCAAGATAATTGCTCCACGGAACTTTTAATTGCATCTTCAATTTCCCTTCGCTTTGATGGTAAGCTATCCGCCGCCCATTTTGTGTATCAATAAAAATTAAATATTTTCTCAACTGATTTTAAAGATGTATTTTCACAAACATATATATAGAAAGATTAAATTTTCTTGGATACTGGTCTCAATATCTGTATCTAAAAACATTACAGAAAAAAAAAAAAGTAAGCAGATCCCCTTGTTCATCATATCAAAGCAAATCCCCTGAAGTCATCGTATCAATCTCTTGAAAAATTACTAGCATCTTCAATAATAATAATAATAATAATAATAAAAGCAACTGTTATTGACAGCAATCAATAGAATAGTCAGTCAACCAGCACGTTGGGTCTTCAATTATTAGCATTAACATTAAAAAATAAAACAAAAACAAATAAAGGAGGAGGGCCTCTGCTGTGCCCCCTCCTCACGTTACACCCTTCACTAAAATAATATATTTTTTCAATTTATGGTTTTTTTTTTTACACTTTAATATTAATTTTATTGAGGTTTAAGTTTTTTTTTAATTTTTTATAAAGTTATACTAAACTCATCATTTGAATTGTGATTTAACGGATTAATTTTGCTGACTCAAGTTTTTTTTTTAATTGACCTTGTCTTTTCAATTTTATCCTTGAATACTAGATTGATTAATAATTAAACTTTATGATTTATTCCGGTCTGTTTTTTATGAGATTATCTCAATCTCATGACTCAGATTAAGGTTTTGATAAGTTAATCTTAGTTGACCTGGGTTATTTTTTGTCATTTTTAATTGTTTTTTTAATTTCATCTTTTAATACTGAATTGATTGAGAATTGTGATTTATAATTTATTTTGATTAGTTTTCTATTGAGTTATCTCGGTCTCATAACCACGAAAGGTCTTGCAGATTAAACGCGTTAACTCAGGTTATTTTTTTTGCTCTTTTTTTTCAGTCTCATCCTTCAATATCGGGTTTATTGGTTATCAAACTTTGATATTTGTTTTGATTTGTTTTCTATGAGGTTATCATGATTTTATGACTTGACATACAGATTAACAAATTAACATGAGTTGACCCAAATTGATCCAATATGTTATTGTCTCAATATTTATTAAAAATATCATATCTTAAACATTTAGTTTGAGTCAAAATATGTTATTATTAGTTGTCTGAGTTGTTTTTGAACCCATCAAAATAACCGAGTCATATCGAATCAATTCATATATAATTTAAATTTTTTTCTGCTAAAAAAAGTCATTAACGCAATATTTTTTTTTGTAAAATAAAATTTTAATTATATATGGTTTATACTTAAAAGGGTGCTCAATTTAAACACGGAATAGTTATACTGATATAGAGGCTGTTTGTCTACACGGCTGCGGCTGCGTTTTATTTAAAACGTAGTCTGCAGCAGTTTGGTAATTAGAAAACTTATTTTATTGTGCATGGGATCCACATGTTTTTTACGTTTAAAACGCTGGAAAGAAAAAGCAACGAAAACATGCTTTGCATGCACTGTAGAAACCTGCAGACAGTGCAATTCACTGCTGTTCAATTGTGAATTACACTGTTCACGTGAACAGTGCAATTCACTTGCACTATTCGTGGTTTTTTTTAGTGTGTTAATTGTATTAATTTTTTTTAAAAAAATTAGTTTAGAGAATTAAATTCATTCGGGATGTGAACAATATTTTTTTCTCGAAAAACTAGTATAGAGTGAATTAAATTTACGCGTACAGTAATATCAATTTTATATCTGATAATATTTTATCTAATTTTATTACACGCTCAAAAAGTTATGAAAACTGTAATTCTTATCGGATGAATTTTGGACGTAATGGAATTATAAATAGTTTAATGGAATAATAAAAAATATTTTATATAAAGTATTATTTTTTTCATGATGTAATAAGAGTAATTAATTTTACAATATTTAAATTTAAAACCATCAATATCAATATATTTTTTTAAAAAATATTTTATAACCTCAATTTCAAAAACATTCTTAACCAAACACATTAAACTACTTTTTCTTAAACCTCAATTTTAAACACAGTTTTAACCAAACACTTATTTTTTCAAACAAATTTCAACTAAAAATACTTTTTATAAAACAACTTTTTTTAAACTACAACCATAACAGCTACTGCAATACCAAACATACTCATAATGTTAGACTACTAATTGAAATTAATTCGCAATTATTCACTTGCTTTGCCTAATTGGTTAATTTTAATACCACCTTATTCTAATCAAACTAGTTATTGATAAATTGCATTTCTGTTATTCTTTTACTAATTGTATAGCATGTGAAAAAAGATATATTTGTTTCCCGTGATTCTCGACTAAGCTATCAAACAAAATAAATTTACCAACTGGATCCCCATCTATCAACTTGAAATTTATTTCAGAGAGGATGCTATTTTAAGACAAATAGATCTTTTTTTTTCATAATTCTAGCTTCAATATAAGTAAATATATATTTATTAATATGTAATTTACTATAATTTTGTTGCTTCTTAGATAATATTTGATTATTGATACAGAATAAAAAAGACATGAACAATTGAAACAAGGAGGTGTATATTCATGTATTTTTTATTTAAAAAATATAAAATTGAACTTCAAAATTATTTTAGATACAAATTTATTTTATATATAAAATACAATGTAAAAATACATAAAAAATTTTAATTTACGGTTAATATAATATTTATTAAGTTAGGACTAATGAAACCATTTAGTAAATGGCTGGTAATAAGAGTTTGGGATCAAGAAGTTTGCTCTTTCCATGGTCTCAGGTTTGAGTCTTGTGATTGCTAATATGACGGTTACTAGAGGCTTATATAATTGTTAACTTTAAACCTTAAAACCCGTAAAATTAATCAAGATACGCGTAAATTGATCCGGATACTCGCGTTAATAAAAAAAAAAAAGTTTGGACTAACAAAACAAATTCTCAAAAATATAAAAATAATAAGAATTCGTGGACAGCTGAGATCACATTTTGATATATTTTTCAATGGATAAGATGTTATCAGATATAAGATTTGTGTTAATGTTTTATATGGTTACTAGATGGTTACATCAATTGTAAACCGTTGGATTTCATTTGAATGGTCGCAGAGATGCCCCGTCAAAAGACAACACTTTGTATGTCACATACTATGTTCTCATCTAATCTTTTCTTACAGCCGAAAAAAATAATCAGACGATCGAGAGAGAAGGAGAAAAAAAACAAAACAAAAGAAGGCAGGGGCAATAAACTATCTCGCCGGAGAAGGAGAGAGGTAGGAGTCGCTGTAACTTCGTGACCATTTACGGCCATGGCATCTCCTTGGCTGTTGTGATAATGGTAAAAGGTATTAATTTTTATACTTTGAGAGTTGTGGGTTCGTAGTCTGCTTAAATAGCTTATGCGATCGGATTTAGAACCAGAAGCATGATAGATAGTTGAACCGATCTAAGCGGAAATTTTTTTATGTTATGTTATGATTTCTGCTGTCATTTTTTATGATAGACTAACTGCTCAATTAGTTTTTGTTATTTGAATGAGTCAATGATTGCTGAATAATAATAATGATAATAATAGTAATTCATTTGTTCAGAATCTGTACAAAGGAGTAGTGGATAGCTGAACTTTGTTGAATCTGAAATCAGCCTTGGTGTTATTATTTTGTTAAAAAATTAAAGAAGGAAGGAGAGATAGCATAAATGGAATGCAACAAAGATGAGGCCACTAGAGCCAAAGAGATTGCTGAGAAGAAGTTATTTGCGAAAGACATTGCAGGGGCAAAGAAATTTGCTTTGAAGGCCCAGAACTTGTATCCTGGACTTGAAGGCATTCCTCAGATGCTAGCCACACTTGATGTGTATATTGCTGCTGAGAACAAAATAAATGGGGAAGCAGATTGGTATGGGATACTTGGTGCAGATCCGCAAGCAGATGACGAGATGGTGCGGAAACATTATAGGAAACTGGCTCTTATGCTTCATCCTGATAAAAACAAGTCTATTGGAGCGGATGGTGCATTTAAATGTATATCCGAGGCATGGAGTTTATTGTCTGATAAAACCAAGAGGGTGGCGTATGACCAGAGAAGAAATGGCAAAGTATTTCAAAAGGGCTCTTCTGCTGCTGGTAGTTCATCAGCAAAACCAGGGTCCAATGGGTCTTACAATTTCACTAAATCGAGTGTGAAGACGCACAAAAGTAGTCCTCGAACTGGGCATTCTTCAACTCCTGCTTCATCTTATAAGACAAAACCCAATACCTTTTGGACTGTTTGTCATGGATGCAAGATGCAATATGAGTATCTCAGAGTCTATCTTAATCATAAGCTCCTTTGTCCTAATTGCCATGAGCCATTTTTAGCCATTGAAATGCCACCCCCACCTTCACATGCGTCTAGGTCAGCCGCACCATGGAGTTCTTTTCAGCAGCAGCAGCAGCAGCACTCAAACCATCAAGCTGCTACTAGCAGACACACATCAAATTCTGGAAGGAGTAGTGTCAACTCTTCAAATGTGAGAGCAGGGGGATCCAATGGCCCTGATTCAAATAATCAGGCCAACTTTCAGTGGGGCCCTTTCTCTAGAGCTGGTGGTGCTTCAACTGCTACTCAACCTGCAAGTGTGGTCCAGCAGGCACATGAAAAGGTGAAGAGAGAGCGTGAGGAAGCACAGGCAGCTACAAAAAGAGAGGAGGCCCTGAAGCGAAAGAATCATGCCTCAAAGAAGACGTCCAATGCATCTTCTAGTGTGAATTCTAATGCTGCAAAGAGAAGAAGAGGCATGGATGATGTTGGCCATGGCAACAATGGAAATCTGTCTGCAAATCAGATGGGAGTAGGATTTGGTGGATCTGGCACTGGCCGCACTGCTAATGTATCTGGATTTAGGCAGGGAAGTTCTGAAAACAGGGTGAATGGAATCACTAAGCCCTATGGCATGAGGGATGTCTCCCAATCTGAAATTCAAACCTTACTAATGGAGAAGGCAAAGACAGACATTCAAAAGAAAATAAATGAATGGAAGTCAGCTAAAGTAGTTAAATCTGCATCCAAAGAGGGAGCAGGGAGTGAGAAAGGAATTGATCAGGGGGGGATTTCTTTGTCAAACCCTGTCATAGCTAACCGAAACAAGTCAGTTGATTCGATGGGCATGGAAAATGGAGCCGATGGCATCAAAACTTATTCCATCACTTCTGGTGGGAAAACAGATGCTGAAACTTTGGAGACAATGTCAATAAATGTCCCAGATCCTGATTTTCATGATTTTGACAAAGACCGAACTGAAAGATGTTTTGAGGAAAACCAGGTATGGGCTGCATATGATGCTGATGATGGGATGCCTCGATATTATGCTATGATCCACAGTGTAATTTCTTTGAATCCATTCAAAATGCGGATCAGTTGGCTTAATTCAAAAACTAATAGTGAACTGGGTCCACTAAACTGGGTTGGTTCTGGCTTCTCAAAAACTTGCGGTGACTTCAGAGTGGGCAGATATGAGATTTATAACTCACTCAATTCCTTTTCACACAAGGTTAGGTGGACAAAAGGAACACGTGGGGTGATTCACATATATCCCAGAAAAGGAGATGTATGGGCTCTCTATCGGAATTGGTCCCCAGAGTGGAACGAGCTGACAGCAGATGAGGTGATACACAAGTATGACATGGTGGAAGTACTTGAAGACTACGGTGAAGAACTAGGTGTAACTGTTACTCCCTTGGTAAAAGTTGCTGGTTTCAAGACAGTGTTTCACCAGCATTTGGACCCCAAGGAAGTCAGGAGGATCCCAAGGGAAGAGATGTTTAGATTTTCTCACCATGTTCCCTCATACTTGCTTATGGGTCAAGAAGGTCCGAATGCTCCGAAAGGTTGTCGGGAGCTGGACCCAGCGGCTACTCCACCAGAACTTCTTCAGGTTGTGGTAGATGTCAAGGAAGAAGAGATTGTGGAGAATGGGGGGAATCAAAGGGCGAGCCAAGAAAAAAATCTCGCAGGAGAGGGAAAGAGTCAATCACCTGTAACTTTGTGACTGTTTCTGGCAACCGGATGTTGGTCACTGTTGTAATCATGGTAATTTATATTTTTGTAATATATATATATATTTTGAATTTATGTTTTGAGAGTTCTGGGTTTTTGGTCTGCTGTATTTTGTTTAATATCGTATTCATTTGGATTTAGAACAGGAAAATGATAGATAATCAACCTGACCTGATCTGCAAAATTTATTTTTCATGCTATGATTTTACTGTCATTTTTTTTATGGTATGCACATGATAGACTAATTGGTCAATTCTTTTGCTATTAAATTTTTTTGAATTAATAATAGATTTATAATTCATTTTATTTTAATAAGGTTAGAATTTGATCATTTCATCCTTACATCACTAATGATGTTATGCTTATTGCATTTTTTTAGTTTGACGAGGTTATGACAAATGTTGAGGATTGATTTGTGTTTTTGTGATTACTGCTGTATGTTCAGAATACATCAGGGCATCTTGCTGCTAGGAAAATTGATAGATTTGAGAACTTTACCAAGAGAGGAGCTGTGCCCGAAACAACCATGAAAAAGGGAAAGGACTATACTGTTGGTCCTGTTCTCCTTGGATTCTTCATCTTTGTTGTCATTGGATCATGTAAGCCTCAATTCATTTAACCTTCTTTTAGTCGCGTGTCTAAGTTTTCATTTATTCTTTTTAGACATGCTTATGATTTTCTCTCAACAAATCTTGCTGTCCTGAAATTTTAATTTGTGAAATAATTTTAAATTAATCTAATTAAACTTGCTCAATTTATAACTTGCTGAAGTTTGTTGCTATGATGATTGGATATCAATTCCATATTTGTTTTGTATTACTTCAATGTAGTTGTTGAACATAGCAGCATGGTGCTATAATTGAATTTGGATCTTGAAAATCATAAATATGGAATTTCGCCACTTTTAGATTGCAATTGTCATCTTACAATTTTCCATTCCTGAAAAAAGGGAAATGTCCTTTCCAGTGTGGGTTAATGCATTTGTTTGTGGTCGAACAAAAGCTTGATAATTACAACATGATCTCCTTCTGTTCATGTTATATTCTTCATTATCACTTGTATTGTTGCGTTGGTTGGATCAGGATTTTTTTTTACTTCTACAAATTAAGTGAGTGATATAATTTGGTTATTGTGTGCCTGCATGTTTCTGTTGCGAGGAACCAAAATCTTTTTCCTAGTCATTGATCAGGTTTTCTTTGTTGTTTGTAACAGTTCTATTCCAGATAATCAGGACAGCCACAAGCGAAGGCAAGGCATGAACTGTCGCTGATCTGGTAGATGGCAGCAGTGGATGGTTGGTTGTTTCGGTCCCCTTTCCTAGTAGCATGTAGGAGAGATGAAGAATACATTTACTAGATCAATGTTTATCCTTGTATGGAACTATAATTTGACAAAAAAACTGCGCCTCACCATGACTCCTTAATCAAATTGACCATTTTAGTTTTGCATGTTTCCGTGTTTCTATTGATGCTGCTTTATAGAACTGGCTTTGGTTTTACCTTTCTTGGGCTTGGGGTCACTCTAGCCACCACAGTCAGGCTGGAGTGGACTTCGTCGGAGGGATCAGCCCTCGGCGTGGTTTTTCTGTGAACTTACTAGAAATGATATTACTGATGATAACTATTATGTCAGCATCCAGCAATTGCATTTTGGACAACTGGTTGTTACTCTGTTTCGACGGTCATCAAAGTTGGAATATGGATCACATTTAACGGAATGGCCAAAAGTTGGCGTGGATGTCCAACATTCAGTCTAGTCCAGTGAGACGGAATGTCCGCCATTCATGACTCTTGACTTGTCCGAATGAAGCTCAGTGAAGCCACCTGCAGTTTTCCTAGTGAGGCCCATATCGAGAATCGCAAGGAGGCCTACAAAATTTCTTATCCGTGGAATATGGATCTTCTGTGTGCACACCTTTAATTTCTAAGCTAAACCATGGAGTGGCTTTTTAGCAGGCTCACTTTTAAACACCTTTCGTGCCTCAAAAACGTTGTAGCATCTTCAATGTAATTCTTAAGGTGAAAACTGATAATACGACAGGCCATGTAAGTTAACTATGCTTCTACTAGCTCTAAAATAATCCTCCAGGCACATCACATTAGATGGCAGGTCAATTGCAGGAAATTAAGCTCCCATCAGGCACGCTACAAGTGGATTTCAATGGCATTTCTTGCTAGTCAAAGCTTCAATTCCTTCTCTCACTGTCTGCATAGTGCAGACAAATAGCTCATGCAAATGTTACTCCATAGAAATTAATCAGATGGCAATTCTCAGCAGAAACTATCATTAGCTTGGGATTGGAGAAAAACTAACTACTATTACTTTAAAACGAAATTGAAACCTGAACCTGCGGAATTCCATTTTAAACGCTAGTCTTTTCAATTCGAAGTTATTTGTCAACATGTTTGTACATGAAAAGATGTCATTCATAAACCTCTCAGGTATCATCTACTTCATTAAAACAATAACAAAAAGCTTGCAGCCATAAAATCCAATTCCCCTTCACCAACATGCAAATGCTGCCACGAGAAGCAAAGAGGCTAAGCTGTAGCAGTTAAGCATGGGTTGAAGGCAGTGCCGCATGCAATCCATTGCCGCTTTCTCCCACGTGGCACCAAACAACCAGGAACCTTGAGCCATTCCCTGCTCACCAAATTGTAAGTAACTAGTCTGTTCATTTGTCTTGATCTTAATGACAGCATGAGTAAACCTGAGTTGCCCAAGCAAGTCATCCTAACGTGCTTTCCATAGAAATCTAAGCACCATATGTTTGGCATTCTGTCAACCTCCTTCCACAAGAGTGTCATCTTCTGCAGCTCCCATATGCACACGCAAGTGGCTGCATTCTTTGTTAGCAAGCCAACAAGTATGATCCGCCCCTCACACTGTGCAAGTGTGCGGTCACTCAGATGGTGCGGGGCTGGTATAATAGATTGCTTCCAAACCCCAGTAACCATATTGTAGGACACAATCCCTTCAGGATCTGAGCGCATGAAATAAAGCGTACCTCCAAGGGAAACAGCTTGTGACCGGAAGTTCAGTGATAGGGGTAGCTTTATACAAGAGGGCATGCTTCCTGGTCGGGTCCAAGAATTCTTCAGTGAGTCGTAAACTTCATGCTCTCCATCACAGCACACCCACAAGATCTTGTAGCCCCCACTGGCTGCATTGCTATTCAAAGTCATGCCCACAGCAACACGGGACCAGACCTTCACTGACCTCGGTGGCAGCTCTTTAAAAGATTGAGTCAGAGGGTTGCAGACATAGAAGTTCCTGTGACCAATATCAAGAAAGCACACAAGACCTCCTGCTGAAGCAACTGGCAAGACTATCGTCTTTGTGGGCAGATAAGATATAGTTGGGTGATGCCATTTCTTCAAAGAAGGGTCATACATGGCTCCAGAATTCACATTTTCATGAGCGATGGTGTAAAACCAGGGGTTGGATTGTGGAACTTGGGCACAATGCTGAGAGAAACTTTGAGAGTCAAGGAAGGAGTTCCATTTTCGACAAACTGAGCGGAAGCGGAAAAATGTAGTGATTGGAAGTCTAGCAATAACAGCTTCAAACAGATCTTCAGGGAATTCTTTCCAAATTTCTTGTTGCATAACCTCAGTTGAACTGGTAGTTCCCAGTGATTTTCCTCGATTCCGCTCCTTGCGAGGTTTCTTGGAGGGTGGAGGCTTGCAAGGTTCCAACATCTTGAAACTTCCAGATTTTCCAGCCGCCATCACAAGACTACAGTAATCATCTGCTGAGCCATCATCAAGATTGAGGAAGCACCATCTGTAAATGAGCTACGAAATTCATATTCAGTGAACAGAGTACCCGGTGCTACTAATGCACACGCCCAAAATAATTCAGCATAAAAATCATTACCAAAATATAAGCAGATGTCAGATTCGAACAAATTATAAAAGCACGGAGAGGCTGAAAATACAAATGGGGCTTATACATGCAATAGATGGAATATCTGTCAAGCAAATTTCAAATAACCTACAAAGATAATCATGTTCAAACTAAAGCCTGTGAGTTTAGTCCAAATGAAAGTTGCAGATTTTTATGTTTGAAATACCAAAAAGATGGTCGAGGTAACAGATTTAGACACAACACAGCTTCGAGATCTTGATCTCTCTAACTCAAGAAGTTCCAAAATAAACACCAAGCACATTATTTTATAATTTCACAAAGAGATTTCTTCACTTTCTGCTATCCATGTTGACCACACAAGTTAGAGCAGAGGGGTAAACTTGAAGAGTATCAACCAAATAAACAACCACTATATATATCTCATTAACAGGTAAAAGAGAATCCAAAGCATACATATGTATATTTCTATATTTTCATTTCTTTAGGAAGCTTTTAGGCATGGTTAATTTTTTTTGTTTTAGACAGCAGAGGATGGCATTGCATGCATATATACTATCTAACCAAGGTACTGCATATAATATATATGCATACTGTAGATATTGCTCTCGTTGTATGCATATCAACAAGCAGCATAAGATAGCAACATTCAAGAGTATAAGCATTACTGGCTGATGACATCATTATATGAAAACATCAGACAATAACAAAAATATACAGAAGGAAGCTATTGTGAGGGAAAGGAAGTTGATTCCACGTGAAAATGCAAGGTAGGGACATTCCTGCCACTGTTATTTATGAGGAAAGATACTAATTATATGGAAACTTATGTAGGAAATATAAGAGGAATGGAACACAGGAAAAGGAAATTTCAACGAAGCATCAACTAAAAATGATGAGGACAAGCAACATAAGAAATATCATGAGGATGGTATGAGGATCAACTAGGGAAAACAATAGAAGAAGAGTTGGCATGAAAATCTAGCATATCCCATGATTATTACAAGGAAGATCCCAACATGAATTCACTGGATCAATTCTTAACTGGCTAAAGAAACAAAAAAATAAAAAACAGAAGTGAATCCACAAAATTTACAAAAAATAAAAGGAAGGAAAAGAATAGGAAAAATCACACACATCGAAATGGATTATATGCAATTGTTGTGACCTACTCGGCAGCATCCCCCTTCCCCTCCCATAAAATAAAAACCAGGTTCAAGCATTAAGAACTAATGAAGATGGTGCTAGAAATTAGAAACTAAACCTTCTAAAATATGGCTAGAAATTAGAAACTAAACCTTCTAAACGGCCAGTTTACAAATTTCATTAGTACTTGTTCTAGCATCCCAGAAGTTACATGCAAGAGGAGTCCAAAGAAGCTTAAAATGGATTTAGACTAATAATCTCAGCCAGCTATTATCTGCAAGATCCTCGGCTTATCTCAAATCAATTTCCCTACTTTCAGCCTTACGTTACACTCAACTCCTCTCCTGGCCTTCAACCGTGGCTGTGGTATACACCAGCCAGATCTAAACAACATCATATAAGCTTACCTTGTCAATGAAAATATCAACCCAGGATGTCAGAATATTGACAGTGATATGGCTAACATGTATTGACATGATAGTACAAGTAATATTGTCATTTGTTTGCACAAATGAATGCAAATTAGATTAATCAGGATTTCCTTTGGGAAGGCATTACTGTCCTGAAACTCGATGCCTTTCACTGCAGGCCAGAAAGAAAAGGCCGTCAATCAGATATGTTTCTAACTCTACCCAGATTTGGAGCTTGTACAGGGAAAATTGAGAATTTTAGCATGATCTGGCTGCTCTTTAGACACTGATACCTGGTGGTTGCAAGACCAATGCTGTTGCCATAGCACCAGGAAAATTGCTAACCCCAATCCCAACATGTAATAATAACAACACAGGTCCTCACAAGCAATGAATCTCAGCTCCCAAGAATCACTTCCACATAACCAACATGTGCATGTTCAGTGCAAATCCTAAACGTGCAACAGGATGGCAAAAGCACTTTTAATCAATTGATGCAGGAGATGCTACTCTCCTGGCGCAAGCATCCATATTTCAGATCCTATCATCACAGCTTTAATGACTTTGTTACACAAATACCAAACCAAAATGAACATGTCACAATCCAATCCCAAGAGTAAACATGGAAAATCCAAGCATCTCTTCACATGCAGCGAATAAGAGGAAGAAGAAAATTCTTAGCAGCAAAAGGGAAACAAAGTTTTCTGTGACTGTTAGCTATAACAGGACCTCGTTTGCAAGCATATCCAGACACATATTTTAAACAAATAATAGGGAAACAAAATTCTTCCATCTTATCGTTTTCGTAGGAGAAACATGAACATGTGGGGTGATTAGGCTAAATTCTTAAACCGATCCCAAAAAAAAGGCACAATCTATGCATGATTTCCAGACCCATAGAGAATCTAGTGAAAGACTCAATACCTGAGATCCTCCTATATTTGTAATCCACCACAGCTCAATGAATGAATACTATAAATATCACATAAGAAAGAATCGTTTCTATTTTCTCAAACAACAGATTTAAAAACTTTCCTAAAACAGCAAACAGTAAAAATGAACAGAAAAATATAAACCTCAGAAGGAAAATAACTGCGAGAGCTTGGGACTGGCTGTACCAAAATTAAACAATCGGACAGCCTAAGAGAAGAGATTTTTTTAAAAAAATAAATAAATATCCTTAGTTATCGAAAACATGGTAAGAAGTTTTAAAAAACGAAACAAGACAACGTTAGAGTCAAATTTCCAAAAAGAAAAAAATAATCACATTGCGTAGAAAAACACGGCAAAAAGAGAAATCCTGAAAAAGTCACTTTAACTTACCAAACTCGCAACACATAAAATTTGATAGAAAAAACCTAATGATAAATACTATTAATAATAAAGTAACCTTAAAACAGAGAAAATAAAAAGGAAGCAGGAAACCTAAGTAACAAATGAAGTGAAATTTGAAAATAAGTAAGAAATGTGAGGTCACAGTGAAAACGAAGCGGGTAGAGAGGAAGAAATAAGAATCGAGAAATGAAAGAGATCTAAAGAGAGACCTGTTGTTGTTGCCGTTGTTGTGATTTTGTTGTTGTTGGTTATGAAAGTGAAAGGGTTGAAGAGAATCAAAAGGAGGAAGAGGAGAGCCGTAGAGATTCAAAAGGTCTTGAAGCTGACCAATGAATTGCCTAAGCATGGCCAGCTCTTCTTCCATGCCACGGCGGACTCGGCCACCACCAACACCCACACCGATACCAACACCCACACACACACCCTGTGTCTCTCTCTATCTCGCTCAGCTCACTTCTCTGTAGTGTTTATGATGCTCTTTCCTTGGTTAGCCACTGGGCTTTCTACACGTCAGAAACTGAACTGGCCCATTTTATAATCGATTGAATGTTTTTTTTGTTTGCAGTGTAGTGTAATTATTTCCAACCCCGCACGGCGCACACACCTTTGTCCTCCGGGGTGTTTGGCAGCAAATCTTTTCAAACGTGTTTTTACTTGAAAAAACATTAAATAAGAGCGTTTCTCCTAGCTTCTGTTTTTGTATTTATTACAATTTTTTACTGCACAAAATATAAAAATATAAATATAAAAATTATGTTTTTACTATTATATTTTTTATTTTTAGCAGTGGCTACATTACTATAAAAGTAAAACAGAAGTCTGTACAAACACATTCTAAATACCTGTTTATTTTTGTAAGAATTTAAAATTTTTTATTTGAAACTAATTTTTTTATATTATTTTTTGTGCTATGAAAAAAAATTTTAAAAAAATATTGCTTCAAAGTATTTTTAAGTAAAGAAAACTTTACAAAGTAATATTTGCTGTATTGTCGAAATAAATTGATGATTTTTTAATATTTTTTAAAAGTTTTAATGTTCTAATATTAAAAATTAAAAAA
>Ga0325403_1002458_pt1 | contig 16431 bp, 9 predicted proteins | sample PopdelMetagenome_19_FD_205665 | JGI IMG/M metagenome (GOLD analysis project Ga0325403, IMG submission 205665) | Populus deltoides microbial communities from Bellville, Georgia, United States - Xylem-PdKOR-R4 | ecosystem: Host-associated > Plants > Phyllosphere > Stem > Wood/Secondary xylem...
TGTACTTTTTTCAGGTTATCCCAATCTCATAACATGACTCGTAGGTTTGACGATTTGGCCTGAGCGGGCTCAAGTCTTTTTTAGAATTGGCTTTTTTTTTATGCTTTTGTATGTTTGATTTTTTTTTCAATTTTATCTTTCAATATTTGGTTAGTTGAAATATGGGCTTCAATGTCTTTCAAAATTTGTTGATTTTAGTCAAATAACTTGAATCACAGACTTAATGGGTTAACACAAGTTGACATTAATTTTTTCTTTTTTTCCTTTTCTTTTTTTTCATCATTTAACATTGAATTTTTTTCTTTTTTAAAATATGCTTAAATCGGCTAAACATTAATTTTTTAACCAGGTTTTTATCTGATTTACGACAAACAAGTTACATAGCTAGTTTTTATTATACAGTGAAAGAAGGAAAATTCTATACATATAGAACTTTTATGTGATACCAGGGGTGAGCATTTTTAGTTTTGTTTGATTTGGTATTTGGTTAAAAAATCCATCAAGCCAAAATTATATTTTTTTAAATTATGAACCGAACAAACCAACCAGTTCAAATTGACTAGTTTAGCTTGGTTTTTTTCCTTTCAAAACTAGCTTGACCTATGTCAATTTAATTGGGATTCTTTTGTAAAACCTCGATCTAAAATCGATAAGTCTAGGTTAAATAAGGTAATTATTAATTGAAAAATGATAAATTAAGGAGAAAATTCTTGTGAATCGGGATGAACATCTCAGGAGATTAATTTAAATTTCAAATGAAATAAAGCAATAAACCGGTACACGAAATATTAACTAGCGACAAGTCATGTAAATTTCCTGACCGGGTAAAATAATTTTGAGGGCAGAAATTTTGTAAATTTGGGTGATATTATTTATAAAATAGTAGGAAGTTTCAAATAAATTAATGCATGACTATTTGCACGAGAAACAATGATTTTTGATATAAACATCGTGCACAATTACGTTATTTGAACCAAAAATGGTAAAAACATCTAAGTTTTATGATAATTATGAATAGGAATCTCCAACAAATTATTCTAAAACCCACAATAATTTAAGTAAATTATATGGTATGTTAAAATTGGATTTTTGGCAAAAAATTATTGATTTTCCAGTTTAATGATATTGAGTGTATCTTTCAATCCGACTATTGGATCGAACTGAAATTTCATAAAGCGTCTTATGATATATTTTCTTATCTCAAGTTAAATTTTTAGGATAATCAAAGCTTAAAAGGATAAAAAAAAAACAGTGACAAATCAGTACAACAAACCAGAATTAGAAGAGCATTAGTAAGGGTAAAATGATAATTAACTTAAATTTTAAACCTTATCTACTATGAAGCTATTGTTCATATAAAACAATAGCAAGGAAGAGAGAGGGACTATGTTCTTATTCTCTTTAAAATAAAATATCATCTTGCATGTCCTTCTATAAAGAATTATGAGAGAGATTGTGTGTGTATGTTTACAAAAAACCAAACATAAAACGTTTTAGAGAGAGAATGAGAGTCTGAAGAGTGGGAGAATAGTGAGAGGAGAGCTAAAATTTGAAAAGAATAAGATCGAATTTTGGAAAGTTTGCAAGAACATGCTCAACGAAGTTAAACTAGCAAAGGTGAAGTATTTACCCTCCATTAAATTCATTTATTTCTTGTTCTTTGGAAGGGTGAATAAAATCCGTAAAATTTTATTTTTAAGGTTCATTAGTAAATGTCAAAGGAAATTTGAGATTATGTAATTATTAAAAAGAGGTTTAGATAACATGATTAAGGTGTATTATTGAAGAAATTGAAAACCAATCGGAAAAAATAGAGCCTATAGTGGCTGACCATTGAAGGGAAATTTGAAGGACTTTGAAATTTGTTTTATTATGTTGTTTTGATGTATAAATAATGATGGAAATACTTGTGAAATTATTATGTTGTGTTGGAACCATGTTTGGTGTGTTGGGAAGTTTTAGGTATAGTTAAATTTCATGAAAAATGATGATTATTTTGGATGGCCATTAAATGCTTGATATGATAGGTGTAAGTATTGAAAATGAATGTTTATGGGTGTGTTGTTCGACCTAAGATGTTAGCAAAATTAGAGACCAAGTAATAATGAAATTTGGTTAAACTTTTAGTAATGTGTTGTAAGGATTAAATAAGTGCACGAGGGCTGTCATGACAACCATGTATGGTTGAAAAAACAAACTATTGTGACAACCTAAATGAGAGTGAAGGAGGGTAGTTATGACAGTGAAAAAGTGTGTGAAATTGAGTTATTATAAAAGCCTAATTATAAGTAAATTGAGCGCTAATCTGTTACATGAGTTTGGGCAAGTTTGGGCCACGTTATATATATAAATATGGGCCATCTTGACAACCCATATATGTGGAAAAAAAGGGGTTGTGATGATAGATCAAAAGTATGTAAATATGAGTTGTTTTGACAGCCCATATACATGGAAAAAGGAGGTTGTAATGATAACTCAAAAACATGAAAAAAAAAAAAAGGTTATCATGGTAACCTATGTGCATGTAAATATGTCCTGTTATGGCATCCCACTTGTATGAAAAAAAAATGGTTGTTTTGGCAACCCAAAAGGTGTATAAAATGGGCTATAAGGAAGCCATGTCTATGGGGATTGTTATGACAACCCTTGTGTGCATCAATGTGGGTTGCTATGACAGCCATGAATGCGTGTATATGTAAATGGTGATGACAATTGTGAATATGTATGAATATGGGTTGTTATGATCAAAAGAAATCAAGTGTGCGTTATAGATGTTAAATCAATATAGTTGTGTATTAAATGATTTTATAAATGGTGCTGGAAATTATATAGACATATACTATAAAGATGAATATATATTGAGATTCAGACTAAAATCATGATGGAATTAATTTGTAATATATAAATGTTTGCTAGTGTGATTAAGGAGGATATATATGTGAAATATCTATGAAATAGATGGGTTGAATTGGTATTTATCATGTGTTAAAGGAAATGCTAGACATTGAAAATTATTGATCAAAATGTTAGGATATTAAATTTGATTCTAAAGTGAATAAGAAATATATACAACCCCGGCAAGCCATAAATGGTGTAATATTTGTTAAAATTAAAAAGTGATATTGTTGAGTTATAAATGACAGAATAATTATTGATATGAACTAACAAAACTAGTTGGTCGAAAGTAACATAATAAATACTGGATATGAATGAATATGATTAAAGAACAAAATAATATATTCATGAAAGTTTATTTCAATCATGAATGATGATCTGAGTGATTATATGAGTTTTAACATTGATATGAGATACTCATTGGAATTCAGGAGGGACTTTGAAAGTAGAAACTTGAAGCAGGAAGATCATGTCTCCATGTAAATACCAAGTAGGTGCTCGACACTTCATCTTTATTTAAGTTTAATATAATTTATTTATGAAATCTAGAATTGTTATGTTATGATGTAATTATAAAATGGATTGGATATGATGGGATTGTGTACCATTGAAATTGCAAAGTTGATTTGGATATGATGACATTATATATTGATAAATTTGTGAATTTAGATTGAACACAACAGGATAACGTATATAGATGAAATGAGCATGGTAAATGTTTGGAATGAAATGAGATGATGTGTCAAAAATGTTATGAAATAGTTAAATTAAATATGTGAAAGGTATGGAACGATACTTAGTGGTCGAAGTGTCGATAACTAAGGATATAACATGGAGCGATACTTAGTGACCAAAATATCAGTAACTAAGGATATAATGTGAATTGATACTTAGTGACCATAATGTCAATAACTAATTATTTAATGTGAATTGATATTTAGTGACTGTAGTGTCGGTAACTAAATATTTGTTATGGATTAATATTTAGTGATCAAAATATTGGTGATTAAGGATATGATATGAAATAATACATAGCGACTATAAAATTTGTAGCTATGAATATGGCATAAATTGATATTTAGTAATAGAAAAGATGGTGACTGAGAAAAAAGAATGATTTGACACTAATAGTCAGAAGAACAAGGATTAAGGTAATGAACTATAAAATTTAATGATTAAAAGGGTAGATAACTAAGAAATTGAAGTATTGTTTGGTTAGTCTTAAGATATTTATATGAGTGACAAATATGAATTTAGACATCCTGAGAAATGTTTTTATGAAGGGTATTAATGTAATAAAAATGAACATGATACATTGAAAGTTAAATATGCATGGATGTCATGAATTGATCGTGTCAAGTAATGATATGACCATGCTAATATTAGATCAAATGAGTGTTATGCCTTGAAAAATCTTATTACTTAATAGTTGAAAGAATATGAACTAAGGAGCAGATGTGATTGATATATAGCAGCCAAAAGATTAATAACTAAGAAAGTGATATTTAATAGGAAGAATGGGAATGAAATATGCTAAATGTATAATTTAGATAAAAATGATCGAAAATAATGTGAAGTTCATTCATGATGTTTTCAAATATATATTATTCTGGTTAGTTATAAAATTATTGAGTTAATAAAATTAAGAATTATATGTGTTTGTAGGTATTACATATTTGTCGTTGCAATTCCAAAAATCATTAATCATATTTTCTTTTATCGTACTTAGGTATAAATTGATAAATTTATTGTGTAATTTTACAAGTATATTTATTATATATAATTACATCAAATGAAGTGTGGATTGTATATGATAAAAAGAATAATTCATGTAAGAATGTGAAATTAGTTGAATATTATAGAAGTCTTGAAATTCTAAATAAATTATTGGGCATATTGGCTTATATAACACGCCAAAAGTTACTCATGACTTTAAGGTGGTGGGTTGTGATGTTTGAATTATGAGTGTTGTCATTATAGATACTATAAGGTGGAACGGAAATTTAAGTAAAGTTTTTATTTAAAAAAAAATCTATCGAATTCTTGTTTAAAAAGAAAAACGAAGACATGAATGATTAGACAATGCATATTAAGATTAGAAATGAAAGAAAAAAAAATTAAAGAACTAAAAAGGAAAAATTAACCAAGCAATTCCACGTCATGGTATTGTTGTAAGCGCAAACACCAGTTTTGAGCAGGTTCTTAATTGAAAAAAATGCTTCTTTTTGTAGAAATTAAAAAAAAAAAGCAACCTTTTGTGTTCTATTTGTTATCCTGCATTATAAAACGCCATTAAAAACTCTGCCTTTAGGGCTCTAACATTTGATCCATGTCAAGTTCTGGTGGTGCTACTGTTGGGTGTTACCTTGACAAAACCAAACGTTAATGATCTTAAACTTTTTACTATATCTATAGGTTGGTGGCATGCAAATATTCCTTGGTCACATTACACATGTTGGTTTGGTGGAATGTATTACACAATGATATGGACAACGAGCATTGGCTTTCTTTTGAGCTTGATTTTGAGTCATGAAATTCAATCATGCAGTTGCTTTTCTTTGCCTGAAATTCTTTTTTTTTTAAATACAATTGTGTTGATGGACTTGACCCTTCTTTTGTTATGTGGAGTTTTTCATTACCACTTATTGTGTGAAAAAATATGTTGGGTGCCCTCGACTTGGTCCTAAGAGTGCGTTTTTCAAGAACAAACGCACTCTTAGGACCAAGCTGTGGCCCATGAATCGATGACAATGACTTCAATTTAACCCTTATAAATGATGCAAAGCCATTACAAAAGCTTATATCTTTGTGCATGGAAAGTATTTCGATTGTCCTTTTTTTCTCACCTTTTCTTCCCTAGAGAAACAACTTTCGTGATCGCGCGCGGCTATTACCATACATTAAAAGCAAACAACTTGATTATACAAAGCTTGAAACATTTCCTATGTTATGACATTAAAAGCAAACAACTTGATTATACAAAGCTTGAAACATTTCCTATGTTATGACGCAATGTGATATTGTTATATTTTTCATTCAGATGAGGAATTATTTACAATTTCTAATATTTTATCTAGATAATTGACTCGCGTTATGATACGACAAGTTTTTTTTTCCAAGCAATAAATCTAAGTTAGGATCAATTAAATTATGCATGCATGTAATGAATTCACTTGAGAGTTGTGCATCCTAATAAATAAATAAATAACATTAATAATAACTAAAAAAAATAAGGGACAAATGTTGATCAAGATTTTAAATCTTGCAAAATAAGACATTTATCACGTTTTGTTTGCTAAATTTGATTATTGAAATATGCTTTAAATTAAATCAAATAATGATAGAAATAGACATGTATATTAAATTGATTTAATGAAATAAAAAGGGGGAATATTATACAATGCTGGACATATTAGAAATATAATAATTTAGATATAAAATTTTTTTTGAAAAAAAAACTCATCTATACAAAAGCTCAATAAAAAAAAAGTTTAAACATAAAAATCCCTTTAGAAATCAGATGTATAACATAAAAAAATACCAAGAGAAGCTCTAAACAAAGTTAAAGATCCATTCAGGCTTGCTAACATTCTAGGCTTCATTTCATTAATGGTTCTTTTATTTAGCTATGGTGAAATACCTGTCAAAATCCACAAACTCCCTCCATCCATACATGCTCTGTCATATCTTTGAAAGATCAAATCAAAGAGAACTGAAGAACAATCAAAGAAATTCTTTACATGGATCCATATGAGCATAAAGTTTCTCCTTTGTTTTCTTATGCTTTCTTTATTATTGGCTCATCAACACAATTACTATATTGTTTCATGAGTTTTAAAATAATTACAACTAATTGTTTGATTTTTTCCCTCCGTAAATACAGAATATATATGTGCTTCACGTGCAAAGTTTTTATAATTGATTATCATCTTAACAAGGGCTGGTGGTATAAGAGCTGCCTAAATTACAATAAGACACTCTCTAGAACCAGCGACAACCTTAAATGTATTGAACATGGCTTGCCAAGCTCCACGCCTATACCATGGTTAGACCATAACACATGCCACTTTTTGTTTTTTTTTTCTCTAAACAATTTTAATTTACATTATCCTTTGTTTAATGTTTTGTTCTTGGGCACTCATTAACTTTTGGTTTTTGAACTTTATGTTTAGCGTTAATTGCATTATGACTGATGGGAAGGATATCACAAACTTCCTATTATCTGGCAAACCTTCTGAAAAGTTTTTCAAGGCCTCAACTCATCACTTTCTCTATGACAAGAATTTCACGGATCCCTATGTTGTTCCACCGCAAATGCTTGAGGTCCTTAACAAACTCAAGATTTTCCAACTGCGTTCCAAGGCCTATAGATCTGCTCTCAATAAATGTGACATTTATGATAGGAATGTCTTTGATGATTTCTCAAAAGAGACACTCATCAAATTAACTAGGCAGGCTGAGATAAAGCCCTCAAATACTTAAACACCTATAACAACAACAGATACAACTTCTATGACCCCTCCAACACCTATCACAACAACTCCATTGAATGCTAACCTGCCTCAGATTACCTCAAATTCTTTCTCCCAGCATCACGTCAGGTCAAATGATTCAAGAAATCTTAATTTCCCCCTCGAACAAGCAGGGTTTTGTGTAATCTTGAGGGTAGCTCAATTGCTTAGGTCTTGGATTTGCTTCCCAATAGTCACGAGTTTGAGTCCTTTTAGGACTACTAGAGATTTACATGGTCGTTAAATTCAGAGCTCATAGAATTAATCGAGATGTATGCAAGCTAATCCGAACACCCACGTTAATGGTAAAAAAAAAAGAGAGCTTTGGTGTTAGTTGATCCACCCACCCAGGATATGTATGAATGCTTTTCTTACTTAACCCACGGTCAATCATCAACCAAAATGTTTAAGCATGCTTTCTAAGTTTCTAAGTCTTGACAAAAAAATATTTAGCACTATTTGTTCTTACTCGCTCTCAATCCCTTCAAGTCTAAACAATAGTACTTGACACATCTCATGACTTTCTTGATGGAACTCCAGTCATCTTTCGTTGTTTACATTCATGATTTTGAATTATCCATCTTTAATATTTAGAAAACATTTGGAATGTCTTATTTTAAATTGGTCTCATGAACTTTTGCTTATCATAATTGCTTGTAACATAAGGATTTGAAACTCCCTTGCAACTAATTAAATTTTTTTATGTAGTCTTTCACATCTACAAAGCTGATGACCATATTTTGTTATTTAAATACGCAACATACACAATGTTACAGAAGATGAAGACATTTCAAAAAAGAATGGCTCCACACAAGATAACACTCCAGCAGAAGCGATTTCTAAGAAATAACGACTCACTTCTTCTACATCTACTGAGGTAATGCTCTTGATTTTGTTTGCACGTTCTTATGTTTATGACCAACTATCTTGTCCATTTTGTTGCTTTTACCCTTCATGTATATCGGTAGTCATATGATACTACTGGATTGTCTTCTTCTTTTATTATGTATCGAACACAATTTTCAATAATCTCTTGTATTAGCCTAACAATTTAAGCCACCACGACCCTTTTTTTTGTTTTACCCATTTTCAAGCTCTCCTTCACTCAAACTGTTTATAGATATATGACCACTTACATTCATGTACATAATGACTTTATTTTTGTTGTAGGGCCGTGAGAGCTCAAGAAAACAACGTTTTGTGTCTTAGTTAATTCTCAAATTAAAAAATGCTTTATAATATTAATATTGTCGTGAGCTGCTTTGTTTACATGGACTTGCTGCTTTATATGAAGAAAATTTAAATATTTAGTTTATTTTTATGCTTTATACATTTGCTGAGAATAATTCTTCATGCCCGCAGAGCAAGGGCAACAAAGCTAGTAAATAGTACTATATTGAGGCCATCCATACATATATAATATTTTTCTTACATGCACGATATCCCGTGGTAAAAAGAGACAGGGAAGCGAAGAGAAAGGAAAAGAACATAAAGAAAGTGAAGGGGCTGGCGGGGTTACGGGCTTAAGGGGAGTAGACTAAGGAATCGATGGTCGACGCCATTTGTCTCATCCGACCAATAATCACGTCCCCTTTTTCCTTTTTAACTTCCCACACTGACCTCTTACCCTATCATCTCTTTCCCCTTTCTTTCTTTCTTTATTTTCTTTTTAATTTTATGTCTCATTATCATCGGTTCTTCCGTGATATTTTTTAACAATCGGAAGGTGCCTTGGTTTCAAGATTTTCCTTATCTGTCACCTCATTGTTTTTTGATTAATTGTTTAGTCTTTTAATTATAAAGTGAGGAATTGTGAGAAGTTTGAGTGAGTATTCGGCAATGATGGTGGTTGAGGGGGGTGAGGATAGTGTTGATAAGGAAAAGAAGAAGAATAGGCGCCGATCTAATTGCCGATCCAAACGGAACCCTCCCAATCCAGGTAATCCTATCTTATAAGTACTATCGTGTTTGTCTTTTGTGGTTGTTGAGGAAAGTACAGTGGATTAGCTGTTGTAAGATTTGAGCTAAACTGTAAAAAAGAACAACAAAAAAGAGAGAAAGAAAGATTAGTGATTTTGGAATTTTTGTTATCTTTGCTTTTGTATTCTTGTTTTTGACAGTTTGTCCGCTAAGGGTATTTGTATTCCCTTTTAGTGACAACTAAGAATTTTGTGAATAGAATAGTGTTCAATTAATTATTTTTTTTTAATTTTTAAATGAATCAACCATCTTCCTCTTCTACTCGATTGATGCTGTGATGAAAAGTAAATAAATCATCTGGAGTACACTAGCATGGTTTACTGTCTGTGCCTAGACTGTATAATAATTCTGGTATTCTTTCAAAACAATTCTGATGATATGGTTTCTATTTTTAATTGTCACGAGAGCAGCTTTTAGTCAACCAAATGAACCACGTGGGGAATCATCACTGTCTGTTGGAAATGGTGGCAAAACAAAATGTTCGAGGCAGCTGGAATTAGATGTAAATCCCATCAGGGTGCATGGACCAACCACAGCATCGGGTATTGTATATAGTTCTATGCCAACTATGCATGCAAACGAACAACTAGAAGACCTGGTGCCATTTGATTGTGGTGGATCAATGCTGGCTAAGCCATGTCCAGAATCAATTGTTGGTGGAGGTCTCAATGGAAAATCGCTTCCTTTTCACTAGTTTGAGGGTCAAGCTCAGAGTAAAATTTTTGCTCCATACTGGTCCATGGAGACTATTAATGAGGCGTTGGAGGTTTGTTTGATATTTAATGCAATAATATTGTTGTCTACACTAACATAGCTTTTCCTGAATTTTTGTTTGCTCACTTGTGTTTGCTATTTTAAATTCTTGGCAAAAAAGTGATGTATTTAAAGTGTTATTTTTGTAAATGCTCACAATCGACTTGAGGTTTGTTTTATGCCTATTTGCAAGTGTTCTTTCAATTTTTCCTAATAACTTTTTATTCTTAGCCATTTTCATATGCTGTTTTCTATTGATAGGCATACTGCAAAATTGAGGGAGTTCCTACAAATCTTCTTATCAGTGGAATTGCTGCACAGAACAGGGCTGTAAGTTTGAGCTTCTCCATTTTTTTTCATATTATTTGTTGGTTGGTAAATTCTCACCGAGTAGTTAGAAAATGACCAAGATGCATTTCAAACAAGATGCCTGATCTGCTTATCTAAATAGCTAAAAGAATCTTTGACAACATATGGTAGCTAGATTTCACTCTTTTGGTATTGAGTGAAACTTTTTCATGTACAGGTGGAAGGTGATGTTGTGGTCATCGAGGTTGATCCTTTGTCATTCTGGACCAAGATGAAAGGGTCAAATGAGCCATCAAACAATCTTTCCACAGCAGAGGATAGCAATTTACATCTCGAAGCCAATGGAAAAGCTGGTGGTAGTCGCCAAGGTAAAAGTAAACTGAACATGGATTGTAAGTATGCTCATTTTGGAAATTCCTTGGTTCCTCATAAGGGGTTTTATTATGGGTATAGTTCATGTGCTGGTGAAGATGTTCATGATGAACTGAATGGGCCAGTGGGTTATAATTATGCTAATGGTTATCACCAGTCTCCTTCAGATTCTTCACATGTTGCTCATTCTATGGGGCAGAGTGAAGTTTTGAATGGTGTGGGGAGGATGTGTTCTATGATTAGTTCATACCCGTCGAAACGACCAACATGTAGAGTTGTTGCTATAATTGAAAAATCTCCTCGTCGAGATGCTATTATTGGCTTTCTCAATGTTAAGCAGTGGTTTTACTACAAGGAAGGTTGTAAAAAAGATGCAAAAAAGAACAAGAGCTTGCTATCAATTTCAAACTGCGAATACATTGAGATTATGCCTGCTGACCCAAGATTCCCAAAACTGATGGTCGTTGTGAGCAGTTTACCTAACTGCATCAAGAAAAGATTGGAGGATGAAGATGAAACAGTTGAAATGGAATTGGTAGCTGCACAGATTGATAAATGGAGTGATGAAAATCCCTTTCCAGAAGCCCATGTCTCATATATTTTTGGACGGGGTAGTGAAATGGAGTCGCAAATCAATGCTATTTTACATGAAAATGCAGTTTGTTGTTCTGAATTTTCTCCTGAATCACTTTCCTGTCTTCCAAGCAATACATGGGAGGTGCCAGAAGAAGAATTCCAAAACAGAAGAGATCTTAGGAATTTGTGCATATTTACCATCGACCCTTCTATTGCTACTGATTTAGATGATGTTCTCTCAGTTCAAAGGTTACCCAATGGCCTTGTCAGAGTGTGTGTCCACATTACTGATGTGTCATATTTTGTTTTACCTGACACAGCCTTAGACAAAGAAGCTCAGATTCGATCAACCAGTGTTTATATGTCGCAGCGCAAAATACCAATGTTGCCTTCATTGCTTTCTAAGGACGTAGGTTCTCTTAACCCTGGTGTTGATAGGCTCGCATTTTCTATCTTCTGGAACTTGAACAGTTCTGGGAATGTTGTAGATCGCTGGATTGGTCGCACTGTGATACGATCTTGTTGCAAGCTTTCATATGAACACGCTCGGGAGATTTTTGATGGGATGATTGATGCAGAAACTCACAACAACTTCAGGGACCTTCCCCAGTTGCACGGTCATTTTGAATGGGCAGATGTAATTGGATCTATTAAGTGTCTTCATGAAATTTCAAAGACTTTAAGGGAAAAGAGGTTTGATGATGGGGCTCTACAGCTTGAAAGTTGTAAAATTGTCTTTTCGTTTGATAAACATGGAGTTCCATATGATAACACACTTTGTGGGCGAAAAGACTCAAATTTTCTCGTTGAGGAGTTTATGCTTCTGGCGAACAGGACCGCTGCTGAAATCATATCTCGAGCTTTTCCAGATAATGCATTGCTGCGGAGGCACCCTGAACCTAATATACAGAAACTTAAAGAGTTTGAAGCTTTTTGTTGCAAGCATGGTTTAGAATTAGAATTGGACACTTCTTCTGGTAACTTCCGCCGGTCATTAGAGCACATCAAAGAAAAGCTCAAGGATGACTCTGTGCTATTTAATATTCTTATCAACTATGCTTCAAGGCCAATGCAGTTGGCGACCTACTTTTGTAGTGGTGATTTGAAAGATAATATGAATGATTGGGGTCATTATGCACTGGCTGTTCCTCTCTACACGCATTTTACTTCACCACTGCGCCGATATCCTGATATTGTTGTCCATCGAACACTGGCTGCAGCAATAGAAGCTGAACAATTGTATATGATGAATAGAAGAATGTCTCATAAAGTGAGGCCGGGTGAAGAAGTGACAAGATGCTTCACTGGTATTTGTTTTCTTAAAGATGCTGCAGGATCCTCAGAAGGCAGGGAAGCATTATCAGCTGCAGCATTAAAACATAGAACTCCCTGCACAAAATTACTCACAGATGTTGCAGCTTATAGCAATGAGAGAAAGCTGGTTAGCAGGCATGTCAAGGATGCCTGTGATAAGCTCTACATGTGGGTTTCAGTGAAGAGAAAGGAGGTAAGTTTTCTCCCTTTATCTGGACCTGAATGTTCAGTTCTCTCATCCTATAATATGCTTTTGCATCCTGTTTCTTTAAGTTATAAAATTTGTTGAACTTACATAACACAGAATAGGATGATAAATTTGATGAAACAAATTTTAGATGAGGTAGTTTTTGTTAGTGATTGGCCATTAAATGGTTAACATGCTCTGGATTCTATTCAATTACCATGTGTTTGTTTACATATATGGCCAGGAATCCATTTCCTTCCTTCTTATGTCCTACAGGTTTTATTGTCTGATGCCAGAGTTTTGGGTCTTGGTCCAAGGTTTATGTCCATTTATATCCACAAACTAGCTGTGAGTATATCTACCTATATATTATCCACAGTTTTGACTAGATTGCATAATGGTCTCTTATTTTCAACCACACATGCTTTCAGTTTGAAAGACGTATATATTATGATTAAGTTGAAGGCCTCACAGTGGAATGGCTTGAAGCTACATCGACACTGGTGCTAAGTATACATGCCTCCAAATGCTCTGCCAGGAGAGCAGGCCCTGGGTATTACAGGGCACTCGATGAGGTTGCATGGGTCATAAATCCTTGTGATCATAACATGGAACCTGACATGGAGAGTACCCAGGGATGTCATGCAGCCCAGCATTCTGATCCCATTTTGAAATCTGAAATTGATCCTTTTGTTTTCCCTCTCACAGTGCGTCTCCTCTCAACAATCCCTGTTGCACTTCATGCCACTGGTGGGGATGATGATGGGCCCCGTAATATTGGGGCACGGCTATTCATGAGCTCATATTTTACATAGACTCTGTTTCATGAGCTGGTATTTGAGTGGCGGATGAAGTTTTTCAACTCAATGAATCCTACAGAAATGAAGGTGACAGAGCTTTACAAGGGATCACAAGGGATCTCTTGTAGATAAGAACTTTAGTGTATAGTTTTAGATTAAAAAAGAAGCAAAATCCGTGGTTTTTTCAGAATCACTGATTTTTAATGGGTGTTTTTTTCTTCTTCAACCTTTTGATGCTAAAGCATCCAGTGGAAGGTGCAGATGATAGCGGGTTCCTTGCTGTGGGAGTTCTAGCTAAGGTGGCTGTTTTTATCAAAAGCTGCTTGATAGTGGAATCGACCCTTGTTTTTGGAGTTCAGTTCCATCCGACATAATGTGGTGGCTCATATCTGCTGATTTGGAGCCAATTTCTTGCATTACTAGTTAGGTAAAAAAAAAATCGGGAGGAGAACTGCCAAGTTAGATCTCAAGCATATCTGAATCTTGTTGCGGCCAAAACATAAAGTTATTTTGGATCCTTTCAAGTCTAGCATTGAGTTAGTCTTGGGCCAGGCTATATAGAATCCATGGTTATTTAAGTCGTGTACATAGCAGAATTAAAGTTTATTTTTGGATCATATAATTAATAATTTGTTTGTAATTTGTAAATAAAAATAAATATAAAATTAAGTGAAATTTGATAAAATTATTATTACAATATATTTGGTAAAATTAGTAAATGATGTAACCTTTTTTTTCAAATCCATCAATTATTTTATTAATTACAATAAAATATACTCTTATAAATTTTACTGAAAATAATAATATTTATAATACAAATTATAATATTTTTAGTATTAATTATTATAAAAATAATATTATTTATAACTCCAAAAATAATAATATTTTTGAGATTAATACTATTAATTATACTAAAAAAATATTAAGAAAAAATATAATAATAATTTTAATATTAATTATACCAAAAAAATAATATTAAGAGAACAAAAAATAATAGTTTTGAGATCAACACTATTAATTAGACTAAAAAAATAATAATATTTTTAACACCAATAGTATCAATTATACCCAAAAAAATATTAAGAAAAAATATAATAATTCTTTTAATATTAATTATACAAAAAAATAAAATCAACAAAACAAATAATAATATTTTTACTATTAATACTCTAAAAATTAATTATACCAAAAAAAGAATATTAAGAAAATTAATAATAATATTTTTAATATTAATACTTATAATTATACTAAAAGTGTAGGCAGCCCAAGCACCACGTGGCGCTTTGTTTGCCGCGGTTAGCACGCAATGCTATTTTGGGTCCTACCCTGCCAGGTTCAAGGCTAGCCTTGGGCCCTGCCTGGCAATGCCCAAGCCAAAGTGTCACCTGACGCTTGGATTGCAGCGTAGAGGAAGCAGGCCAAGCGCCACGTGGCGCTTGACCTGTCCACCATCAGGAGGGAACTCAATCGTCACGTGTCTCAATGTGGTTTTTTTTCATAGTAATAGCAGTTTTTTAAAATTTATTAATGATGATAATAATACTTATACTCTTATAAATTTTAATGAAAATAAGAATATTTATAATACAAATAATAATATTTTTAGTAGCAATAATATAAATTATTATAAAAATAATATTATTTATAACACCAAATATAATAATATTTTAGAGACTAATACTATTAATTAGACTAAAAAATAATATTAATAGAACAAATAATAATAGTTTTGAGATCAATACTACTAATTAGACTAAAAAATAATAATATTTTTAATACCAACACTATCAATTATACTAAAAAATATATTAAGAAATAATATAATAATTCTTTTAATATTAATTATACTAAAAAAATAATATCAACAAAACAAACAATAATATTTTTACCATTAATACTCTAAACATGAATTATACTAAAAACATATATATTTTTCATGCAATTATATTAAAAGTATAGGCAGCCCAAGCACCAGGTAGCGCTCGGAGTGCACCCAAGAGAAAGGAAAGCAAGTGTCACGCGGCGCTTGGGCGGTCTGCTTGTGGGAATGGTAGCAAGCGCCACGTGGTGCTCGGAGTGCACCCAGAGAAAGGAAAGCAAGTGTCACGCGGTGCTTGGGCGGTCTGCTTGTGGGCAAGGTAGCAAGCGCCGCGTGCGCTCTTGGTCTGTCCCAGCGCCCAAGGCCGGGCATACCAAGCACCAGGTGGCGACTCGCTTGGCGCCTTGGTCTGCCCCCAGCCCCAAGGCCCAACAGACCGAGAGCTAGTGGGCTTGCCTCCAGGCTGGCACTCCTGCCTTCCAGCTCAACCACACCCCGGCCAAATAATGCGGTCTATAGTAAAAGCTCTCATAGTCCATAGTGAAAGCACTCACAATGCATCCACAGTACAATTCACAGTAAATTCACTCATAATGAATAGTATTCTGTGTTACAGTAAAACACTGATTAGTTTTAATTATAGATAATTTTCAAATTTGTAGTGTGTTCTAATGCAGCCCATAGCCTTTTATTTTGGGTTAGCAGGTTCTTAGCTTTTTAGTACAGTGTTCAATAATAAATGTACGAGTATGGACTGGGAGAAGATAATACTATTCTTTTTCACATTTGAATAAAATGGCTCTTTTCTTTTAGTGAGATGTGTGTGTGAGAGAGAGCTATTTCTTTCGTTTCACTTGTTCTTTGCGAAAGTTTAGATGAAATGAATCAATTACGGGATACAGTATGCTCTTGGTT
>Ga0325403_1002463_pt1 | contig 16426 bp, 11 predicted proteins | sample PopdelMetagenome_19_FD_205665 | JGI IMG/M metagenome (GOLD analysis project Ga0325403, IMG submission 205665) | Populus deltoides microbial communities from Bellville, Georgia, United States - Xylem-PdKOR-R4 | ecosystem: Host-associated > Plants > Phyllosphere > Stem > Wood/Secondary xylem...
ACATAAATAGGTGTTATTATTTGAACCTGATTTATGGGAAAGAAAATCTGGCTTTCTATATTCATTTCCCATAAATCAGGTTCAGATCAGATTCAAATCTGCCTTGATTTCTTCAGAATCTTCAACAGATGTCAATAGAAAGGCTGAAGTCAAGCATACAGCTGTAAATGCTTAAATAGGAATATAAATGCTTAAATAGGAAATTTACCTTACTATATTTAGCTTCCTAGATTTCCTCTTTGTAATTACTATGTACAGCACAATAGCACTACTTTTCCTATATATAATGAAAGCCCAGTCGAAAGGCAGAGGCAATTCAAACAAATCGAAAGGCAGAGGCAATTCAAACAAATCTGTTACGTAAGGACTTTAAGCAATGCAACACATTAAAGCATTACCAGCTGCAACCAAAATCAAATAACAATAACAGCCCAATTAACTATGGTTGTATGTGCCATGCAGATACACACCGCTCTTAAGTTGTCATCTATCTTTGGGATTCTCATCCTCTGAAGGAACCCTCTAAACCAGATGCCCAATGCACTGAGATCCAATATCTTATTTTTTGGTTAGAAAAATAACCATGTTCAAAATGGAATAATATTCTGGGATCTACTATTTCACTTACAAATTAAGTATTGTTTCTACACATGGCATATCAACAATTTTATATATCATACAGCGTTTCCTAATAAACCTCTATTCATGAGCTTAACTATAATACAAGACTTCATCACCATGATGAAACACATTGGACAATTAAAGCCCAACATATAGCAATTCACTGGTTCGAATGCTCTAAATATAACTCTTTCAGAGCAGCTGTTTGATTTCTCTACATGTATAGGAACCCAAATGAAAACATAGCAAGCAAGCATAGAAGAGAATACTTGTAGAGGTATAACAAAAGCAGATGAAACATACCCAGGCCACAAGCAAGCAGAACGCGACTGATGCTAATTGATAGAGTTCATTTGTCTGCAAAAATGCATTACAGTCTTGATAAAAAGTGCAATGTAGCTAAAACACATGTACACAATTTTTTTCAATAAGCCCCCAGCAGAGTAACTTCAAAAAAAAACTTAATTATCAAACAAATGCGTACCTGTGATGATAGGCTCATCATCAATTTAAGAAACCATGGAACCCAAGTACAAGATAATATAGACAGAACAGCCAAAAATGCAATCAACACCACCAACCTGGAAACAAGAGTGAGCATATTATAACAGATAAACAGCTTTAATATGCCTGAGCACGCATGCATGTATGCAAGCTAACTCCAAAGGACAAAGTTGACAGCTCAAGGTAATTAATATTTACTTACACTTTAGTCATGGACATTAGTCCTTGAAGAACGCCAGAAGTTCCACCTAAAACAGGAAGCAGTGCAAACAGCAAACCAACTGCACAGTCCTGAGAGGTAAAACAATCCAAAGATGCAAGTGGTAGAAGGAAAGTTCACATGGATAAGTTGAGTGCCAGAAAGCGATAATTAAACACAACAAACAAAAGAGAGAATTGAAGAATGAGTGAAAAGAACTTCAACCTGCAAAATAAGAGTTCCAATGGTAACTTGCCCATGAAGGGCGTTAGTAGAATTCTTTTCCATCAAGAACTTCAATACCTGCACCAAACCATGCACCTTTGAGATCATGGCGTTATATCACAAATTCTATGATGAGAGATAGTCCAAATGATTCATGACACATTTGGATAAGGTTTTTACCACTGCTGTTGAAGACATCGAAAGAAATGCACCAACAAACACACCCTCAGAAGACTTACCACCACATAACTGCAAACAGCATCCAATCAGAACTGCAACATCAAGAATGAATAGTTGTGTGCAATATACCCTACATACCAAGAAATTACAAATGCAACATGCTTTGTAGCAAAACCAATGATACAATACCTCCACTGTGCATGCACCACAATGGCAGGTAAGAACTAGAGATTTTACTACTGCCAGTGGGTTTAAAAGAGAATTAAAACTTTGAAACATTGTGATAGAAAAGATGCACATTTGATCCAATTTTACAATGCAACCATGCAGCAACTACCATAGGCACTAAATTAGGAACCATCATGCATATTCGAACTCTAATCCCATTACTCCACTGGGTATTAAAGTGGTATGGTGGCATTATAACAGTCAGTATGGTCAAAGCCTTATACCAAAATCTAAGAGCCATAAACTATAGAATGGGAAAAAAGAAGTTAATGCTGTATTGAGTATGGGATCATTTGATCATTTCTACAACTGTCATTCATTTAAATTGTCAATTTTTGGGCCAAGAATTGCATACCTAAAATCATTTCTTATTTCTTCAGATAGAAATTTTCTAGAATCCAATGCTTTGTTCCTTGTGATTTGGTTAAATAATCAATCGGTGTATGCTTTGGTAAAAGTGGTCTTCACATGATAAGGGAAACTCAGCAATATAATTGCATATAATTTCTGAAACAATAAGTAGATTATCATACCATGGCTGTAATGCCACATAAGAACATGAATAAAATAATTTCAAGCAGGCCACCTACAACAGCAACTGCTCGGACAACTCGAAGCTGAAATTGAAGAAGATGAATTTTATATATAATTTTAATGAAAAAAAATCATTAAGAAAGAAGAAGAAGAAAGTCAAAAACAGACTTTTGTTGTCGAGAACTCCAGGCCCAAGGCAAAAAGAAGAAAAATTACACCAAACTGAGCCACCGTCTCAACCTGGCATGCATGCATGAAAAACAAGTCAATTGTGAAGTTGGTAGAAGAAAATTAACATTAATAACATGGCAAGCTATGCCATTAAAATTACAAAATTGCAACAATTGCTTGGAAATTTGTTATTTTGTGTTGGCAAAACATCATAAGAAGATAATATGGTATCTTGTTTACAGCTGCAATTATGACAGAGGTAAATCATTTAACTGCTGGTTGCAAAAGCTATATTTAATACCCTCAAATCATTTGAGAACTTTTTGATGTAAAGAACAATCTCTGTTAAAACTGTGAACAGTAAAGGTGAATTATCAAAACTTTAGGATTTAAGACTAAAAAAATCTTCACAAAATAATCCGTTTGTTATTACTGCTACATTATGCATTCAGAGCCTATCTCATTAATATATTAAAGTAGAGCACTAAGGCAAAGAAAGAATTGTTCAGAAATGTTTTAAGGGAACTGGCAGAGGAATGCACATCTATGCTACATACTTGAACCATTTCACTGACAAAGTTGAACCCTCCAGGACCAATAATAGATCCTGCTAGCAAGTATCCGGTAATGACCTGCAAAATTTTACCATTAAAAACAGTGATATAAGAGTGGCATGATAAGATGGTACAACTTAACGAAATGGAATGCTCAGACATTGAATTATATCCTAGCATTGCCGTGAGTCATGAACTAAGCAGAGATCAAATATAATCAGACCGGTTGTCCAGCACAAGCAAATGCAATGCCACCACAAGTTGCAGACACAATGACGACAACCAAATCTGATATCAATCTACAAGGCAACAATTTCAGATTGATTACCAGCTGAGTGAGAGAAATAAAATGCATCACATATAAGAGATTAGTACACTTACCGCAAGTCTAGCTGCAGCACTGGATATTTTGATTTAAAATTGGATATAATGAAGACATTATCCTGAAACAAACAATTATTTAGCAAGTATAATACTAATAATGTCACCAACTCCGGAAAGCTTCCAATGATACCTTTCGATCAATCAGTGTTGGGGTATCTACTGCTCCATTATCATTGTCCAAATTGAAAACATGTTGAAATTTAAACGACCTAAAATGAGATTCACGAGAGAAATTTTTCAAATGATACAGCAACAATATATACCAAGTAAATGCAGAAACCAACTTAAACATCAAAAAATAAACAAGAAAGCCACTAATTTACAAGACAGAAGCTTATACTTTTCCTCTTTCGAGTCATTTTTCTTCGATTTAACTCTGGCAACAGTTTCCAAAACTGCCTGAGCAACATAAAAGGTATCAAGAAGAAATGTTCAGCAAAAACTTGTTCCAAAATGAATTCAAACAAGGGGAAAGATAGAAGCTCAAAATCAAGCAGACTTTTTTTAATGCAACTGATCAAATTTATGATGAACAAAAAATAATTAAAACAACAATAAAAATAAATACAAGAGAAGAGAAGAACACCACCATTGCGAGTGTTTCTTGTCATGGTAAATTTTTTCAATTAGAAAAGACTTGATCAGAATCTCAGATAATTCTTAGGAATTATAAAAGCATGAATTAGTTAAAGAATTCTAATTAAACCATTGCAAAGAAACAAAAAGAATGGCATTATCTGACTTCTTAAGTTACATTGTGCCTCAATCACTGATTTTGTATTGAATAAATCCCTGTTAAATCCATAAACTAATTGGTTCAATAGAGTAAAATCAGTTGCTTCAAAATCTGAGAAGAATAAAACACAACCAACCTGCTGTTCTGCGACGCTGTTGTTGAAGCTTCCAGCATCAGTTGCTGCCGATAAGACAAAATAGGTAAGGGAGGAACCATGATTAGCTAGATGTTATAAATAAGCATGCAAAGCTCCAGTGATTCGTCTTTTGCGCAAACAATAACCAACATAGCAGAATTCCAGGACAGATTGAATTGTTCGACTCCACTCTATTGTCATATACCTTCAATTTAAAATGCAGGTCACTATAGCATCGTACCAAGCCTAAGAATTAAAATTGAATAAGATTGAAAGGGCAAAATTTCTCGATAAGACTGAAAATTCCATGGAGTTTTCGACTGTGAGATTTTGAAAATGATTCTAAGAAGGCAAGATCTAATCCTCTACATATCAACCGTCAACAAAGTACAATTCACCAAAATGACACTCAACGAATCTCAAGAACTAACTAGTAAAAAAAAAAAACAACAACAGTAGTTAACTGAATTAAGAGTGATTTAATACTTCCTCAACTCAAAATACAAGAACTAAACCCTAAAATCGAGAAAAACGAACCTTCGTTTTGGTCATTTTCAGTGAACTCTTTCTCGAGAGCTTTATCGATGATATCAGCGAAGCTACTGCCTTCTCTAGGTTTAGAGAGAGAGGTGTTAGAGATTGAAGTGTTGGAGGTGAACTCGAGCCGATCTGACTCGTTGAGTTCGTCAGCGAGTGAGAGCGAAGCGAAACAGAAGAGCAAAAAGATGAGTTTGCAGAGAAATAGTTCTCTTCTCAACATCGCTTAGAGGAGAAATAAATTTATTTATTTATTTTGGTTTCTCTTTTGCACTTCTTACTCTGTGCGCTCAGAGAGGGAGTAGTCAATTGGTAGTCATGAATCAAATATGAAGCGAACCGGAGGCGAAGATCTGATGCTCCTGTTTGGGGTTAGCTGTAGATTTTTTTTTTTTCTCTACTTAGTTTTTGAGTGTATTTAACAGCGTGATTATGAATATTTTTTAAATAATTTTTATGTTAAAATATATATTAATGATATTTTTTTATTTTTAAAAAATTATTTTTAATATTAAAATATCAAAATAATCCAAAAAAATATAAACCATATTTAATTTTAATAAAAAAAAAATTTTAAATTTGATAAAATATAATTACAAATACAATACAAAACGGTGCCTTAAAAACTGGACTGCATCCTCATGTACTTTCTCCTTGTCCTTGTCTTTCTATTTTAAGAGTATTTTAAAAAAAAGTTAAAATTTGTTACAAAAAATTAATAAATTTTTTTATTTTTTTATATTAATATATTGATATCAAAAATAATTTTTAAAAAATAAAAAATATTATTTTAATATATTTTTAAATAAAAACTATTTTAAAAAATTATCAAAATCACACTTCTAAATAAAAAATTAAGATTAGACTCTCAAATATTTAAAAATTAAAATTAACATATAAATATTTATTTATTTCAATACATAAATCAATATGAACTGCGTGTGTTTTTAAGATCGTTAAAAAATACTTTTACTTGTTGAAAATATTTAGTAAATTTTCTCTAGAACATGCTTCAAAAATAATTTTACAACGAACATGTTAGTTCAAACGTGGATATCAATTCCGGTAACTTGTTTCAAGCATTGTTTTAAAATAATCTAATTGCAAAATATATATATATATATATATATATATATATTAAAATAAAATAAAAAAAACCTCTCATTAAAACCAAGAAAAGTTCACATGTTCTGATGACATAAAAAATCTAAACATCGCTAGCTATGACTTATAGACAAAAGTTAACATAAAACAACTTATGGACCTGCATGTTCCATTTTTTATATATATAAAATCATGTTTAAGGTGCTGTAAAGCATTTTTTTAAAAAAATCATGATAGATCATTTGGGTTAAATAAGTTTGTTTTATTTAAATTAAGTAAAAAAAAAAACAATAATAGAGAGGCTAAATTTAAAAAATATATATCAAATTAACTTGTTAAAGGAATCTTTTATATTGCTTTAAAAAAAAAGTTATTTGATGCTTGCTAAATAAATAAACAAATAAAAAAATATCTTTTAAAAGCAAGAATTGTATTTCTAATAAAATACCTTTAGAATTGCTATAAATAGATCTATTTGGATCAACTAGAATTAGAAGCATAAACGATAATAAATAATTGTTTATGATTGTGATTGTGAATAATTTTACAAAATATATATGAGTTTTATTTTTAAGATCAAAAGATAATAAATTTATAAAGCTTTCAAAGAAAGTTTAAAATGAAAAAGGTTTCTCAATCATAAACATAAAAAGTGATCATGATGGTGAATTTATAAGTGATTTGTTAGAAATATTTTGTGAAGAAAAATAATATAACTATAATTTTTCAACATTTAGTAGAACTCCTCAACAAAATGAGGTTGTAGAAAGGAAAAATCTGTCTCTTCAAAAAATGACAAGAACAATATTAAATGAATTTGATACCCCTAAATATTTTTATGCAGAAGCATTAAATATACCTTGTTATGTTTTAAATCGTGTTACCTTGAGATCGGAGTTGAAAAGGACTTCTTATGAGCTTTAAAGAGGTAGGAAACCCAACATCTTATATTTTAAAGTTTTTTATTTAAAATGTTTTATTCTTAACACCAAAGATAATTTGGATGCCTTTGATTCAAAATCTGATATTAGTATTTTTCTTGATTATTCCTCACTTATCAAGGCTTATAGAGTATATAATAATATAACATTTTGTTTTGAGAAATCTATATATGTCGCATTTGAGGAAGCTCAAAATGTTAAATTTTTTTAGATTCTAGATGAATTAATGAAAGTGTTCAACATTTGAGTTTTAATTATATAAGACCTTTATGAAGGCTAATAATGAAAAAAATGGACAAAGACTTACCAAACACAAACAATCAATTAGAGATGTTAAGTAATTCTTTTGTGCCACCAAATGAGCTAAGCTATGTAAGCTCTTATCCTCCCAAGATATCCTCCCAAGATAGTAATCATTGGTGATCCATTTGAAGGAACTAAGACTAAAGTACCTCTTAAAAACACTTATGAGCATTGTGTATTTGTTTCGTATATAGAGCTCAAATCCTTCTTAGAAGCTAAAGAGGATGCAAATTGAGGATGAAATTGAAATATCAGAGACCAATGACCAAGTTGAAAAACACGTTAAAATTAAAGGGTCCTTCTAGAATCTTATAGGGGCAAATTTGAATTAATTCTTGAAATCAAAATTCAATTAAGGACTTAATTGAATAAATTCAAAGATTAAGGGCTGAAATAAAAAAAACTTAATGACCTAACTAAATCTAAAGTTGCTAAAACGACGTCGTTTGATTTAAATAAAACGGTGCATTTTAACCAAAATGACATGTTTTGGTTCAAAATGATGTTATTTTGGTCAACATAAAGTAAAAAGAAAATAGTCAAACAACATGTCATTTGACATTGTTTATCTTCTTTAAAAAAAACCCGAGAAAGTTGTCTTTAATGCCACTTTTTAGGCCTTTGTCCTCTCTCATCCCCTAACCAAACAAGACAAAAAAAACACATCACCCTCACACTCTAACATTGTACTACCTATCTAGCCTTGTCCCTGCTGGTTTGCAGCCTTGTAGCTACTGCAATAAGTGGCTAAAACCTTTGACCCAAGTAGCCTTAACAAATTAGTTTTGATAGTACTAGGTTGTTAGCTTGTAACCAATGGTTAGGATCATTTCTAAGTGAATCAAGTGCCAAAACTCAAGCTTGGAAGGGCTCCTAAACATCTCATTCACCCTCAATAAATAAGGGTGAAGTTGAGGTGAAGAAAAAAGAGAGAACCAAAGGAAAGAGATGAAGAAAAGGAGAAAAGAAGAGAAAAGAAAAACAAAAAAAAAAACAAGTATCCATACCCCCCACGTAACAACATATACTAATTCAACCAAAAAACTAATTTATTACATCACTATAAGCCACCCTTTACAAACCATCCTTCTCCACCATACACCGTTAAAAGCTACACCAACAATTAACATTCATTATCGTTGTTTCTACCCTCACCAACAACTCATCATAAACCACCAACAGCACTAGCAAGACCACCACTAGCAAGACCACCACTAGCCTACTTCCATCCCCAGGCTAGATAACTACCCCACCGTTAAAAGCTACACCAACAATTAACATTCACTATCGTTGTTTCTACCCTCACCAATAACTCATCATAAACCACCAACAGCACTAGCAAGACCACCACTAGCCTGCTTCCATCCCCAGGCCAGATAACTACCCCCTGCTTGTTTTCCATGTCAAAAATCCTTACATGAAATAAATCAATACATTGTAATTAAATTAAAATGGATGTTGATGTCCCTTCTTTTCTACTGAAAGATGTACATGGGTTGGTATAGTTGATAAATAATGAGGTTGGACCTTCATCCCAGCTCAACCTATTTAGCTGAGTTGGATTTCAAACAAAAGCTTTTGGGCTATTTTCTAGCCCAACAAAAATCATGTCGTCTAAGCTTGAGCCCAATCTATAAACATGGGTTTGGGCCTTGAGCCCATTAAGCCCATTTCATGACACTGGGCTAAACACAACTTAGACTTAAAAATGTGTTTGGCATGCTTTGTTTTTACCAAAGAAAGTTTTTTATTTTATCCTTAAGGTTGTCAGTTTTGATTTTTAAAGATGAGATGGATCCTGCTCTTTTAAAGCTCTTTTCTTGTCAAAGTTACACTATGGAAGGAGAAAAGACACGAAAAGGGTGTTTGTTTGCTTGGAAAGTGGTTTCCTGTAAATCACTTTCCTGTGTTTATTTGTCATTAGAAAAGTTGGTCAACAGAAAACACTTTCCAGTCAAAGAAAAATTTGGCTTGATTTTCAGGAAAATATTTTCCTTTTATTTTCGATGGAAAACACTTTTCAGAAGTTGTGAAAAATTTAAAAATATTATATTATTTGCTGATTATATCAAATTTGGTCTTCAAACTTTTGATTGATATATATTTTGTTTGAATATTTTTTTTTTAATTTCATCCCTTAAATTTTGATTTAATTTGATTTTTATATTAACTTTGGTCCTTATTTTTATGATTTTTATTTGCTTTTCTCTTATCTTTTTTTAATTGAAATTTTTTATCTATCAAATTTGGTCCTTATTCTTTTGATTGTTACTTATTTTATTTGAAATAATTTATGAAATTGTAGTTATTATTATTTTAATTTCATCATCTTTCAATTTTTTTTATTTGTTAGATTTAATCTCCATTATTTTGATTATTATTTATGTTATTTGAGATAATTTATGAAATTAGATTTTTTTCAATTTTATTCTCATTCAACTTTTTAATTTGTAAGATTTGTTCCTCATTATTTTAATAAACTTGAAAAAAAATAAAACATTAATAAGCTATTTTCCAATATATTTTCCATGACACTATTGAACATTGAAAAATAATTCATTTTCTAAAAATTTACTTTTCAAGAAAACCATTTTTTTTATATAAAAAAAATACTTTTCAACAAATAAATGAGGCGGAAATCATGTCAGATAACATCTAGAAAGAAGAACAGTAAGCTTGTTATCATATTTTCACATTTCTTAGGGATCCTGCTAGCTTGTGATCGACAGGCACCACTGCCCAATGTTAATTGATCAATGGCAGTATGCTGTAACCCGTTTGGATATGGCAGAGACATTTTCTTTTAAAGATCTTAAAGAGGTAAGATTTAGATTGCCAGGTTTATATTTGCAGAGTTACATCTGATAAATTTATTGGAGAGATTAATGCCACCATTGTGCATTTTTGTGTCTCTATTGATTGATATACGACCTTTCATCTTAGCATCCGTCTTCAACCTACCAGTCTTGATTACCATTTTCAGATAATGGAATGTAACGGGAGTTAATTTGCCCCTGGAACTGTACGGAAGTGTTCTTTGTACATGATATACTGTGTAGGCTTGTGAATTACTGTACACAGTTGCTTCATGATTGATTGACATCAAAGACGTGACATTCCTCTTGATTGGGTATGGATTAACCATGTAGATCAGACGTTTAAGTATATTTAAATGCTTGTCTGCATTTCTGTTGAGCATTTTCCTTTTCTTCTCAGCATGGCGGAAATCTTGTAATACCAGCTGATAGATTCCTGCATGACGTAGCATTTAAGTGCAAGATATTCTTCTGTAATGTGCAAGGGTTGGAGCAACGTAACAAGGAACCTTTTATTTGGATGAATGCAATGAACCTTTGGGGAATCAAGTTTCTACGAGGTTTCATAAGTTGAAGCATGTTCCGTGAAGCAACTGAAGTACGTGCTTGCCCTAAATAAAAATCAATTCTTGTTTTTGGTAGTTAAATCTTCTCGAGAGGAGGCAAAAATGCTGGTTGAAATCATCATGTTCCAGGAACTGGAAACCCAACATCAAGAGTCATGCAATCGCAAATTTGAAATGCTACGTTTGGATGAATCTTATCATGCAATTAACTTAAATCCCTAGCAATGAGGTTTTGATCTTCTCTCTTGATTTCTAGTCCCCAGGTAGGAGACAAACAGCATAATAAATATTTAAGTAATGCTCTCAATCAATGAACATTCAGTTTCACTTCCAAAACAACCCTACAATGAGTTCATTTTTTCATGATGATGGGGCAGAGATTTCTCCTATCATCAACACGACTTCCATGGTGTTGTGACTGTATTTGGCGTTATAAACACTTACAAACAATATTCTGATTCAACTTCATACCCAAATCAACGCCATCAGCATAGATTGCAGAAGTTTTAGCATTCTAACAGGCTTTTGAAACAATACGTGCCCAACAAAAACCACCCCATAAGGAGGAGAGAGAATGAGAACAGGCCAACTAAGAAGGGCCAGCCAACCAAGAATACACCTATGCAAAGCACAACTGCGAAAGGAAGGAAGGATCTGACGATGGATTTCCAATCTATCCAATGCCCCTTGAAGAGTATTAGAACTGCCACATCTATCATGTTCCAATCCATTGATCCACCATAACATAACCGATTCAGACAGTTGGCAACAAATGAATGACAGTTGCATGTGAAAAGATTGTATGTTTTGTGATCAAAGTGACGCATGCTTGACTGTAGAGCATCATCCCATGTGATCGCAGTCCCATATTCTGAGTGCTTGTAGCCATGCTTGCATGTGTGTCCAGTTAGGTTTGGCGGAAAGCAACACTAATTTTACAAATCATATCGCAGAAAAAAATTGTTAGTGGATCAACTTGTAGCACCTCTTTCATAAAGTAATGCGGGATAGAAAAGAAAATAAAAAAAATGACAAAAGCAAAGTACATGATAAATTCATAATTGCAACCAGTTATTTTGAAAAACAAGTTGGGTGTATCTCAACATCAAGATGTGGCTAACCAGAGAAATCGCTTTATTCAGTCAACCTGACCTGACATCTTTTAGGTTATAATGCAATCTATGAGCATGGATTTTAAGTCCTATATTGCCATTAACCTACTTTCTCAACAAATGGTGACAACAGTCATTGTAATTGTGTCTGTGTGCATGCATATGCATGGGTGCATTAGTCGGAGATGGAGATAATACAAAGAGTATTCATGAACTAATACCTGTTCTCTATCAACTTGAAAATATCTAGCAGCAGCACCAAAAGAAAAATCATCAACATTCACAAAATTGGATCCTGAAAAATCTAAAATAGTTCCATCCTCTCTGCAAATGCCAACATGTCCAATGAAAGGTGCCAACCATGAGACAACTGGGAGTGGAGTCCAAATAAGACAACATGGAAACTTGGCTTTCTTTGGATCAATTCCATCAAGAGGCCACAGTTCATGCTGAATTCTTGATGTGGAACTCATATGCTCAACATCGTAAGCCCCTTTTAAATCCATAGCAGAAAATTGTCCACGTGACATATAGCTTGGTGCACTTTCTATGATGAAACATTGGCTCCTAATGACCTTTGAAAAAACAACTGTGAATTCTCCGAAGTAAATAAAGAAAGAAAGAGAGCAAGCAACAGAGAATTTCCAAAACAGAAAGTACAATCAAATCATTTTATGAACTATACTGCAATCCATTCCATTCCTCTCAGGAAGTGCGGTCACAAGCAAGTGTATATAAATATGAATCTTTGCAAGTTATGGCAACTGCCGAAGTGCTTAGGCTATACAACCAGGACATCACCCCCTACCCTGAGTTGTAGATTTTGCAAGATTATAAAGAAACAGCAGAGTATAGCATGCTAGTGGCTACTTGATGTATCTATATGAACAAAAGGCCTTTATTCACAGGGAAACAGTTCAACCGGAAGGAAACACTTAAAAGTTCCTGGGGAGTATAGAGTTCAAGCTTCCTCCCCTGAGTCACGAAAAAAGAGCAACTATTAAGCTGACAAGCCTTTAGTTAAACATTATTTTCTGGACATTTATTATGAGATAAAAAATTTTCTATACATGGCATTAAGATATATTACATTACTGTGACATATCGCACAAGTGAAGTCTAACATTTTACTGTTTGCTTCATCTTATGATCACCACGTAAGAGTCCACAACTAGGTAACAACCAATAATTCAATTATAGTTCTAGCCCAACTGGTTGTGCATTCTTGTTATATATTGTTGACAATTCATAGTATCTTAAAGTTTGAGGAAATTAAGTTGGTAACCAGCCAATTCTCTTGAAAGTTCTTCAGTTTGAACCCCAGCAACTCCCCTTCTGGTAAAATACTTCTGAATTTCTCAACCTGGAATGACCGACAATGGGAACCAATATGCAGATGGGGAAATTAAGAATAAAGGTTTGCATCATAAATTTTGTGCAATTTACTAATAGCTGAAGCTTTTGTAACTATTGGAAACGACAAACTAGCTATCAAGGAAAATATTAAAAGAAGAAACAAGTTTGCTGAAATGAAAGCATCAACTAGTCAACACTATGTCCACGAGTGAAGCATGTCTCCGCATTCTCTTTTTCAAAAGCTGAAAGGAAAAGGACCAGCGTCTTAACATGGCTAATATTCTAGTCCAACAATAACTAGTAATCATAAACTACACTGCATCTAACCATACCAACCAGCATTTCACATTAGGCTGAGTCAACTCCTAGTTCAGCAATCCTCTTTATGTGTTAATCACTATTGAAAAAGTTTTAGAACACCAATATAAACTATGAAGCCTTATGTTTAGCGGTCAACAAAGCAGGAAAACCTGTAGAGTCTTTAACCATTACCTTTTTTTTTAATTTGAAACAGACAAAAGAAATCATTGCAGTAATCAAAGAGTAAAGCTCATCCTAGATAGTTGGGCCTGCTACAAGATATTTTAGCATCTAATTTCAGCTATATTATTGGTAAGTCATCCCAGTTAGCCTTGAGACCAATAACCATAATTTTCTATGGCCCCCTCTCCTAGTATTTGTGTTTGGTAATGCATATGGAAGTGCTATTCAAGGTGTGTTTAGGCTGGAAAAGCATCAAAATTGATGTTTTTTTGGGTGCTTTTGGATGTTTTTTAATATGCTGATACCAAAATCATCAAAAAACACCTGAAAAATATCAAAATAGATTGTTTTTCAGCCAAAACGCATTTGGAAGAAGCACCTACAATACATTATCAAACACACACTATGACAGCTTTCACTTATCTTGCCATCATATCATAATTCATTATAATAGAAGCACATTTTGAAGAAGAAAAAACTCCTTTTTCAATTGAAAGTCAAAATATATTTAAAAGATAGAGTGTCACCGGCAGCAATAGTATGTGGAGAAAACCAATCTCTTCTCATATTCAGATCCCTTGTTTTCACATTTGAAGAAAGGTCGCCAAAAGAACAGAATTTTCAACAGTCTGAACTCTAAACTCTAGTATGGCTAAAACCATCTGCATGGATCTCTAACCCCAATAATAACAATTTAGGAAGAACCTTCCTGAATTGCTAGGAAACATCAATGCAGAGTTCCAATTAGTATTTTTCACGACTAACGAAACTGGAATAAGGCACTACTCCACATTCTCCCTAAAGTGCAAGAACAAATCAATAATCCCTACTCATAGTCTACCATTCATCAGAAGCTCTCGTTCATAAATGAATTGTTGCTCAATACATCCAATCAACTATTGATGAATCAGACAAGTAACAATAATAATTGGAAGACCCGAACTTTTTCTATAAACCCACAAACAAAAAGCCTTCAAATTACTAACCATTTTGTATCCAAACAAAAACAACCTAGAAAAGTAGGAAGATCAAACCCACATTCAAGAGAGAGAGAGAGAGAGAGAGAGAGAGACCTGCAAAATCCTTCGAGGCTTGTGAAAAGTAGCATGATGATATGATGATTGTCCTAATTAAGAAATTCTTATGAAGCGATATGATGATTGTCCTAACTAAGAAATTCTTATGAAGCTTCCTTCTCTTTTGGGGGTACGAAGGAGTACTGAACCAAGAGATTCAGTACGTCATTACTATTGTCGATTGCAGCAGGAGGTCTTGAAGTGACATTTGCATGGAGAGGAAGAGTTGAAAATCACTTAATTTGAGAAAACCAGCCTGTATGCCCGTGCTGTGCTGCGGGGAGATCTTTCTTTTTTAAATGTAAAAACGAGAAACAAAACTAGATTTTAGAAAATTCTTTCCCATTATTATTAAACGTGAAATTAAAGTTTTTTTTATTTATCTTAGTAAATATCAAAATAATACATTTATATTTTTTTATATAATTAAAAGTTAAAAAATAATGAATATAATAGAATTATATTTAAAAAATTTAAATTGAATTCTCATGAATAATTTATTATTATTATTATTATTATTATTATTATTATTATTTTTATATTATATATATAATAATTAAAAAGAAATTATTAAAACTCAAATAAAAACTTATTATATTATTTAAGAATTATATAAAGAATTTATAATAATATTTAATAACCATATTAAAATCAGAAAATAAATAAATTTAATAAAAAAATCCTGGGAATGTAAAAGAAAATTGATAGAGAAGGGTCAAGTGTATCGCTTGGGCCAGCTGTAACAGGCCCGTGTGGCTGGCTTTGTTTTAATTTTTTATTAGTATTTTTTTTAAAAGAAAAAAAAAAGGGAAAACCGACAACGTTCAGTTATCTAAAAATAATGATGGCATTGTCACTACCTGCAACCTTATAGCTGCGACCAACGTGCTAGCCTATACTATGACAATGAGTTATTATAAAATGATTTAAAATATATATATTAAGGTCCATAAAAAACCACAGTTGGATGAAAAAAAAAACAGAAGGAAGAAACAAGATGACGTGCAATCCCATAAACTGAGTCTGTGACAAGGAAAAAATAGTTTACCAAACTCATGCGGAGATAGAATTTGTTTTTTTATTTTAAAAGTTTTTTAAAATTTTTTTATTTTTTTATTTAAAATTAATATTTTTAATTATTTTAATATATTTTTTAAAAAAACAACTTTATTATCACACTTTTTTTATTAACGTGGGTATTCGGGTGGCTTACACGCACCTCGACTAATTCTACGAGCCTCTAATTAACTACCATGTAAGACTTCAGTGGTCCTGAGGTTTGTGAGACTCAAACCGGTAATTTCTAGAGAGTAAACTTAGAATCTGCACCCCCTCAAGGCTTATTATCACACTTTTAAACAATATATTAAATCGCAAGGCAGGTAGCAAGGGCGGAGGTATGCTAAGGGCTAGGGTTGGCTTTAGCCCAGGTCAAGATTTTATCAATATTTTTTTGACTAGTTTAATGTAAAAAAAATTGTAATTCTCGATTGAGTTATCAAAAAATTCTGAAAATTTGCGTGAAGCCTTCTAATATGATGCTTTAGCTTTGGTATCTGATTGGCTTACGCGCACCTCGACTAATCCTATGAGCCCTGAAGTTAACTACCATGTAAGACTCCAGTGGTCCTGAAGTTTGTGAGACTCAAACCGGTAATTT
>Ga0325403_1002464_pt1 | contig 16426 bp, 13 predicted proteins | sample PopdelMetagenome_19_FD_205665 | JGI IMG/M metagenome (GOLD analysis project Ga0325403, IMG submission 205665) | Populus deltoides microbial communities from Bellville, Georgia, United States - Xylem-PdKOR-R4 | ecosystem: Host-associated > Plants > Phyllosphere > Stem > Wood/Secondary xylem...
TTTGATAAAATCTAAAACAAACTATAACAACTACAAAATTATACATTCATACAACAAGTTTCTTTAACAAAATACATATACTAAAAAAACAATAAAATTCACATTTAAAAGTTAAAACTAAAAAGGAAACATTTACTTACAAAAAATGATAAAATCCACAAGAATTAACGGATGTTGTGACCACGTACAAAAGTATAAGAAACTTGAGTGCTAGCTTGTGTTGAGAAGAGTTGAGATGGGTGGTTGGCTGCAGTTTGGGAGGGGAGAGGTGGGATGGGGAAGAAGAAGGGGAAGAAGAAGGAGAAACAGAGGAAGAGAGGAAGAGAGAGTGTCGGCAGAGACAGTATATACTGGATTTGCCGATGAAATCACCGACGGAATGTTCCGTCGATAACACCGTCGGTGATTCCGCCGGTGTTAGCGACACGTCCCTGTTTGGCTGTCCGGGTTTGAATCCCTCGGTATTTTCGTCGGTAAATTCGTCTGAAAAAAATCCATGTCATCCCGCCATTGCAATTTTCAAAAAAAAATTTCTCGCCGTCGGCGATTCCGCCGGTATATACCGACAGAATTATTCCGTCGGTATATACCGCCGGAATCGCCAACGGATTTTTTCCATCGGTTAATTCCGACAGATTTGGAGACGGAATTATTTCCGTCGGTAATGCCGTTGGTGTTATCCGGTTTTCTGGTAGTGTTGTCAGTTAAGAGAATCAGTTAGTATTGTTTAGTGAAGAATAGATAACGTGAATAAGCTTCCTACTGTAGCAATATATAAACTGATAACAAATAAAAAAACAACATTCAATTAATAAAACAGAAAATCAAAACATAATTTCTTCTTTCTCTTTGTTTAACAGAATTCTTCTCTGCTTTTCTTCATCTCTCTCTATTCCTTTTTCTGTGTAAATCTTACTGTCCTAGCAGCTGTATGCCCTCCAGAACTGGAAGAGATGTGTCGAAATATCGTAAAGAAGTGTGAGGGACTGCCACTTGCAATTGTAGCAATAGGAGGCCTTCTGTCGAAGAAGAAAAATAGAGGTTTGGAATGGAAGAAAGTCCATGACTGCCTAGCTACAGAATTGAAAAGTAACGACTACCTTGGGAGTCTACGTAGAATACTTCAACTAAGTTACGATAATCTTCCTTACTACCTCAAACAGTATTATTTGTATTTAAGTGTTTTTCCAGAGGATTATTTGATAAAAAGAATGAAGTTGATCCGGCTATGGATAGTTGAAAGGTTTGTGGAAGAGAAGCAAGGCTTTACAATGGAGGAAGTAGCAGAGGAATACCTTAATGAACTCGTGAATAGAAGTTTTTTTTTGTTATAAATCGGGGCTAAAGCCCAAAATTAAATTAAACGAGGGAACACCGTTCCAATCAAGTCATAGTATAAAAACCAATACAAGCCCTCTGGAGGGTCATTAATAATCGAATCCTCCTTAAAAAGTGGATGCCTGGAAAGCCCAAAGTTAGCAAGTCAATCAGCAGCAGCATTCGCCTCCCTGTAAGAATGTTGCATTTGGACTACCCAATCTCTATTTAGAGTTTCACGAGCTCTATTAACCAAGGCAAAGTTAGCATCAGTTTTCACGGATTGTTTCAAGAGCAGACCCACCACAACCAAAGAATCAGATTCCAAAATAATCTTGTGAAAGCCCAAAAACCAAGTCAACTCTAGCCCTGTAATCACCGCCCATAACTCAGCACAAACTGAAGTACAAATCCCTGTATTAATAGCAAAACCTCTAATCCAAGAACCCATGCAATCCCTAATTAATCCTCCCGGCGGTGCTAAACCTGGGTTGCCTTTACTACATCCATCTACATTTAATTTCATCCAATTCAGAGGGGGGTAATTCCATCCCACAACATTCATCTTCTTAGAAATCAAAGTATTAAGCTCCTCATGGAGTCGAGCTCCCATTATGTCTTTGGTCAAGCCCCAAATAGCCATTAAAGGATGGCCTGCCACTTCTAGAGTCTCCCTAAAAATGCGATAATTCATGTACTTCCAAAGAAACCACACAGTAACATCAAACAAGATTGACCAGCACCAACCTTCCTTCGTATTAACTATGGTTGACAAGTTAGACAGCAACCATACATGTAAATCCACAGCAAAAAAAACCATCAGTATCACATGGATTCAAGATTTTCAACCACGCTTCCCGGGCTCATTTGCAGTCCCTTAACACATGCAAAATGGTCTCAATATCACCGCTACCACAATGACAATTAGGGGAACCACTCATATGTCTTTTATACCTAATCTCATTGGTCATAGCTCTGTTATGGACAACAAGCCAAAGGAAAGATCTAATTCTTTCAAGACTTCTCCATCTCCAAACAAGACGTCATAAAGGCTTCAAATGGGTCCGATTATCACAAGAGTTGATAAGAGAGAAATATAGAAAAAACTTTGAATTAAAAAAAATTGTGAATATCAATAATCCAGATAATTAATCTCTCAAAAAAAACAAAAACAAACAAAGCTGTTTAAATATAATCTAAAACCGACCTAGCTAATGAAACAAAAATCAACTAAAACTTTAAAACCTCACTAAGCAATTACATAATTGATATATTTCTATTCCCTTAACATGAACATATGGATATATTCTACAGGCTGGTGTGAACTGAAGAATCTTGAACAGCTTTATCTCTCAGGAAACAATCTAAAGGCGTACTCCCTCCTTGTTTGGGAAATCTATCATTTCTACAATCCTTGGATTTATCTCGCAATCAATTGGAGGGAAATATTGCCTTTAGTCACCTTTCCCATCTTACGCAGCTTGAATACCTCTCAGTTTCAAATAACTACTTTCAAGTTCCAATATCATTTGGTTCTTTTATGAACCACTCCAACCTCAAGTTCATTGCATGCGATAACAATGAGCTAATAACTGCACCCAGTTTTCAGCCTTCAGCTCCCAAGTTCCAGCTTCTTTACTTCAGTGCTTCAAACTGTACTCCAAAACCACTCGAGGCTGGATTTCCAAACTTCCTGCATAGCCAATATGATTTGGTGTTTGTTGATCTATCCCACAACAAATTCGTTGGAGAACCTTTCCCATCTTAGCTGTTTGAGAATAATAGAAAGTTAAATCGACTATATTTGAGAGACACCTCATTTATAGGTGGTCCTTTGCAGCTGCCACAACATCCAACACCCAACCTTCAGACAGTAGATATGTCTGGCAACAGCATACATGGTCAAATTGCAAGGAACATATGTTCGATTTTTCCACGTTTGAAGAACTTCATGATGGCTAACAACAGCCTCACATGTTGCATTCCTCGTTGTTTTGGGAATATGAGCTCTCTCCAATACTTGGATCTTTCCAACAATCACATGTCTTGTGAACTGCTTGAGCATAATTTGCCAACCGTAGGCTCCTCGTTGTGGTTTTTGAAGCTGTCAAACAACAGCTTCAATGGGCGATTACCACCATCTGTGTTCAACATGACTTGCCTACTTTACCTCCTTCTAGATGGAAACAAATTTGTAGGAGAAGTACCAGGTACTTTTTCTCTTGAATCATCACTTTTGTGGTTGGATATCAGTAACAATCTTTTGTCAGGCATGCTTCCAAGAGGAATAGGGAACTCTTCAAAAAACCAACTTGATGGAATTGATTTGTCCAGAAATCATTTTGAAGGTACCATTCCAATAGAATATTTCAATTCTTCTGGGCTTGAATTTTTAGATCTTTCTGAAAACAATCTGTCTGGGTCATTACCGTTGGGCTTCCATGCATTAGATTTACGCTATGTCCACCTATACGGAAATAGATTGAGCGGTCCACTGCCATATGATTTTTATAATCTCTCTTCGTTGGTGACATTAGATCTCGGCGATAACAACTTAACTGGGCCCATTCCAAATTGGATTGATAGCCTTTCGGAATTGAGCATTTTTGTTCTCAAATCTAATCAATTCAATGGGAAACTTCCTCATCAGTTATGCTTGTTAAGGAAATTAAGCATATTGGATCTTTCAGAAAATAATTTTTCTGGTCTGTTACCCTCATGTTTGAGAAATTTAAATTTTGCGGCATCGGAAGAAAAAACTTTGTATCCCCCTATTACGGGGATACAAGATGATGGAATCTGCGAAGAAATATTTGCATCCATAGGGGGAAGAGGATTTTCTCCTTATGACAAAATTTTGTGGCCAGAGATCAGTGTAAAAATATCTGTAGAGCTTACAGCAAAGAAAAATTTCTACACTTACGAAGGCGATATCCTTCGTTACATGTTTGTTATGGATCTTTCTTGTAACAGATTCACTGGAGAAATCCCGATAGAATGGGGAAACTTAAGTGGGATATATTCTCTAAATCTGTACAAAATAATCTCACTGGATTGATCCCTTCATCCTTCTTCAATCTGAAGCAGATAGAGAGGTTGGATCTTTCTCACAACAATTTGAATGGGAGAATTCCTGCACAACTCGTTGAACTGACCTTTCTAGCTGTTTTCAACGTGTCGTACAATAATTTGTCAGGAAGAACACCGGAGATGAAAAATCAATTTGGTACCTTTGATGAAAGCAGTTATAAAGGGAATCCTCTTCTTTGTGGACCTCCATTGCAAAACAGTTGCGACAAAACAGAATCACCATCAGCGAGAGTGCCTAACGATTTCAATGGAGATGGTGGCTTCATAGACATGTACAGTTTCTATGCCAGCTTTTGTGTGTGTTACATAATTGCGGTGTTGACAATTGCAGCAGTACTGTGCATAAATCCGCATTGGCGACGCAGGTGGTTTTACTTCATTGAAGAATGCATCGACACTTGCTACTGCTTTTTGGCTATAAACTTTCGCAAGTTGTCCAGATTCAGAAGGTGATTGGGTCTTATCATGAGCGTACGGGCTGCTTTCTGAATTTGTTGCAATCCTCTGTGGGGAAGCAGTCGCATTCCAAATCAATGGTTGCTCACAACATGTATAGCAATTTGCCTGTGAGAAGTGTTCTGTCGAAGTGTTCTTGTTGCTTAGCCTTTCTGTTTTGATGTGACTTGTGCTTGTCCTTGTGCTTGTATCAGTATTTGTTTGTTTCTTTGTTATGTCTTAATTATGTTGAGCAACCAACCAATATTTCTTGGCTTCTTGTGATTTCTATATCCCTAATAATATAGAATTTATTCACAATTGTAATAGTTTACAGTATCGTATTTTCTCAATTAAAAAAATAATTGATAGAACCAAAGGATCATACCAGCAAGGTGGAATGTGGTAAAACAATAATTTTGTTTGCTGAAAGAACACAAGTCTAAACTTAAAACAGGGCAACGGCATAATCTGTCTTCCTTGCAATAATGTGCTTGATTGCTCGTATTTAGACCTCGTCTCCTGTCCTGTTTGCCTCATCCATGTAAAAAGCAAATAAACAAACATAAAGTTCGATACTTTTAATTGAATTGAATTGCCAGTAAGTTCTTTGTCCATTTGAACAGAGGATTTAACTTTCATGTATACCCTTTTTCAGAATATAGTTAGGTTAATTTGTCATAATGAAAATGATCTTAACTTGAAGCTTCGGTAGCTAAACTCTAAGCAGTTCCGGCTTGCTTAATTACTCTCTCCAGAGGTATCTTCTTCTAGTAGAACTCCAGCCTTCTGACCTCCAAGATGGACTCAATTAGGAAGAATTTGTGTTAGCCCTGCACATATTTTGTATGTTAGCTATCTAACAGTATGTTAGCTTTGTATAGTTGCAGTGGAGATTATATTATCTTACAGTATGTTAGCTTTGATGAGTTGCAGTTGACAGGATTTACTGGTATCAATAGTAAGTTGCATTCTCTTATACGGTTTCTTTATCAAGAAAACTGAGGACTTTATATCTATTTAACAATCAATATAATGATAGCACTTCATCATGTTTGACTGAGCTTTCATCCCTGAAGATTTATATCTATGGAGCTTTCAACTTATCCATAAATTGTTTTTTTAATAAGACAGGAAGAGATTAAAGTGAGCTGGGCCAAAATTAGGATGATTAAAAATTACGAGTGACGATGTATAGAACGGATACTTGCAATCTATCGTCTTCCTTAGTCTATGCACTGTATATTTTTTTGATGTATAATTTGAGAACTATATATATCTCTTGTAGGTTTTCAACTCCAACCGATGAGGCTGGGAAAGTTAGAGAACCTTAACCTGAGTGCCAATCAATGGAACAGTAGCATCTTATCAATTCTGAGTTGGCTTTCATCCCTCAAGTCTTTGTATCTATCATTAAATAAGTTGACAGGATCAGGTATAATACACAGTTTCTATCTAATTGCTTCACTTGACATTCTCTTAATTATATTGTTTCTTTATCAAGAAAAATGAGGACTTTATATCTATGTAATGATCAATTCAATGATAGCATTTTATCTTGTTAAACTTTAGAGACTTTATATCCATAAATTAGAATGATTAAAAATTGTTTCTTAATCTTTGAAGGTTACACAACCTATTTTATAATTAACTATGCGTTCATGTATCATTCTTTTTATGTATAATTTGAGAATCATATATCAATTGAACAACAGCATTTCATCAATTCAAATTATCTTGCTTTGATGTGTTTCTCTTCCAGGCTTCGAAGTCCTATCATCAAAACTGAGGAAACTGGAGGTACATTCTCTTGATAAAAACATTTTATCATGTTTCAATGGGTTTTCCTCTCTCAAGTCTTTGGATCTATCAGACAATGGGGTGACAGGAAACAATGGGTTGACAGGAAACAATAGTAAGTTACATTCTCTTGAGAAAATTGAGGACTTTATATCCATTTAGTAATCAATGATAGCATTTCATCATGTTTGACAGCGCTTTCATCTCTAAAGATTAATAAAAATTAGGATGATTAAAAATTACTTCTCGACAATTATTGTAAGAAACCGTGTAAGTAGGAGGATTACGTAAGAGTCTCTCAATTCTCTGTTTTCCTTCTTCTCCTCCCCTGCTTCTCACCCTTCTGCTTCATTTTGTTAAGCCAAGCTTAACAGATGATTATATTACAATACACAGAATGGATACTTCCAATCTATCCTTCTTGACAAAAACACAATCTTAAGGAATAAAAACCATCCCTCGAGACCCTTTCTCTCAAGGATACTACTTTAAGTCAACGTAAATTAGTGTTTAGTTTCTTAAAATCTTAATTAATAATATTGAAAGGAATGGCTACTCTGTTCCACCACTATTTTCATTGTACCTTTTCTTCTTTCTCTTTCACAAGGACTTTCTTCAATTCGAGCACCCTTGAAGAATTGCATCTAAATCGTACTTCTCTCCCATTAAACTTTCTCCAGAACATCGGAACATTGCCTACTCTTAAAGTATTGTCTGTTGGCCAATGTGACCTCAATGGCACCCTGCCTGCTCAAGGTAAATTACATCTCTCCATCCACTCAAGATTCTTTCAACACTATATATTTTGACTATTTTGAGGTAAATTGTACAGGTTGGTGTGAATTAAAGAATTTGAAGCAGTTAGATCTCTCCGGAAATAATTTTGGCGGTTCACTCCCAGATTGTTTAGGAAACTTGTCATCTCTATAACTATTAGATGTTTCTAGTAACCAATTTACTGGAAATATTACCTCCGGTCCTCTTACCAACCTCATATCCATTGAATCCCTCTTAGTATCAAATAACCTCTTTGAAGTTTTTATTTCAATGAAGCCTTTTATGAACCACTCAAGTCTCAAGTTCTTCTCCGGTGAGAACAACAAACTAGTAACAGATCCCATTTCCTATCATGATTTGATTCCAAAGTTTCAACTAGTCTTTTTCCGATTTTATACATATAGTACAACATTAGAAGCAATCAATGTAGAAATTCCCACCTTTCTCTATCACCAATACGACTTAAGAATCCTTGATCTCTCCTACAACAACATCACTGGAATGTTTTCATCGTGGTTGCTTAAGAACAATACACGATTGGAGCAACTACTTTTGAGTGAGAACTCCTTTATTGGTGCTTTGCAGTTGCAAGAACACCCAAATCCAAATATGAAAGTCATAGATATATCCAACAACCACATGAATGATCAAATTCCAAACAATATTTGTTTGATCATTCCAAATCTGTGGAGCTTAATGATGGCCGAGAATGGATTCACAGGTTGTATTTCTTCTTGTTTAGGAATATCAGCTCTTTGGGGATTTTAGATTTATCCAACAATCAATTGTCCATAGTAAAACTAGAACTGCTAACAACAATAACGTTTCTCAAACTGTCAAACAACAATTTGGGTGGGCAAATACCGACCTTGGTGTTCAATTCTTTTGGTCTGTATTTTATCTATCTAAGTGGTAACAACTTTTAGGGTCAAATACCAGATTTTCCACCACCCTCTTGGAAAATATGGTATGAATTGGGATTGAGTAACAATCACTTTTCAGGCATGCTTCCAAGGTGGTTTTTCAATTTGAAGCATATCTTCACAATTGATTTGTCCAAAAACCATTTTAATGGTCCAATCCCAGTGAACTTTTGTAAGCTTGGCCAGCTTGATTATTTGGAACTCTCTGAGAACAATTTGTCTAGTTCTGTACCATCTTGCTCCAATCCACCACAAATAACCCATGTGCATCTAACCAATAATAGATTGAGTGGTCCATTAACAAATGGATTTTATAACAACTCTTCCCTTATTACGATGGATCTTCGAGATAACAACTTCATCGGCTTGTATCGAAGCACGTTTGTTCCTGTTTGATGAAAAACAGGGAACTAACAGTCCTGCCATTGCAGGACTGTTGGTCACGACAACGTGGCCTTTTGAAATGGTATCGTGGAGAATAGTAGGCAGCTGAGGTAAGAGTCGTGGGTGACTGTCATTGGCGCATTTCCCTGGATTTTTCCAGTTGAATCGGTCCCGGGTTGAAAAAGGCGATGAATAGTGGAAACGACGACGTTTTCCTGACTTAAATGGATATTTCCAATTTGCCCCCTAAACTTCTGACATTTAGCAATTGGATCCTTATGGAAGTCCCTTTTTAATTTAGGCCCTGGATTAATTGCAATTGAACCCTTGGATTTCAGTGCTATTTACAAAACAGTCATTAGTTTTCAATTTAATCAATTTAATCTTTTATTGACTCTTCAACTTTTAATTTTTTTAAAATTACTCCAGGAAAAATCAATTAATCCCCCTATAGTATCACCGTCTATTCACTTTGATTCTCGGACCCCAAATCAACCCCAAATTTTGGTATTTTTTTCAATTAAATTGTTGATTGCGTTAATTAATTAAATCAAAGTTTAATTAAGTCCTCAAACTTTCAATTATTTTAATTTTGACCAAATTGACTCCCAAAATTATAATTCGATCCTTATTAGTCCTCAAACTTTTAATTTTTATTGTTTTAACCCCATCTTCAATTCATTCATTTTGTTTTTATTATTTTTTTAAAAATTCAATAATTGGGTTATGGCACATGTTATTTTTTGTTTTAAATTTTGTAATATTATATTTCTTTGTAAATTAATGAAGTTTATATTAAATTTTTGACTTCGGTGTTTTATGATAAAATAAATAATGGCTTATTTAATAGGATCATTTTATATTTTGTTAATTTTATTGTAGAGTTATAATTTTTTATAAATGTGTAGAAATTTGAATTTATGTAGATATATATTTGATAATGAATTAAGAGAACTATTAAAATAGATTAAATAAAATTGAGCTAAACCAATATTTTTGCAAATTTATTTAGTTAATATAGTTAATTAATAAACGTTGTTATCATTATATATTTAAATAGATTTGATATAAATAATGGATGGATCGAGATGAATCATAGGGGTTGAAGATGATGGATTATTGTAATGGGATTCAAGATTTTATTAATTATGCATTATCTAACCTGAGAAATATTAGTAGAGGGGGTATTAAATGTTCATGCAAGAGGTGTAAGAATAAAAAATCGATTTAGATGTTGTAATGATTCATGTTTTACAAAAAAAGTTCATAAAAAATACTTGTATTGGTATGCACACGGAAAACCATGGGTTTCTCAACATGTCGTTGTAAAGAGGATGATTGAGTCAACTTCTAGTGCTAGCAACAAGTATGGAGTTGTAGATGACAATAGCAATCCTTATAAATATATGATTATGAATGTGATGAAAATGAATCAATATTATGTCGGTCAATATTCAACAATAGATGAAGAACCTAATGCAGACGCGAGCAAGTTTTTTGATTTTTTAAAAGATTCTAGCTAACTATTATGGAATGGTTGCACAAATCCATGAGCTCATCGATAAAAAACTTACCGACGGAATGTGAGCGTAAATATCAATAAGAATTTCTGTCAGTAAAACTGTAAAATCTAGTAGTGGGCACTTGTACATCTAACTCCACCTTCAAAAATCTCATGCATAAATCATAATATATGTCAAACAATAATTAATAAATATTAATTTAAATTAATATATAAACTAAATTAAATCTAACAATTTGTTCATACACCATGAGCATAGAATCTTTTGCCCAAAGATAAAGGTAATGAGACCATTAGTCTTGGGGTTGGTTACAATTTAACCATAATAGTTATTCCTAAAATATTTTATATTAGCTTTTGCCTTACCTCCTGTACATGACGTTAAATATTCTCCAACTCTTTTAACAAGTGCATGTGGGGAAAGAAACCTTCACCGCCTAAACCCTCCGGAGGCTCGGATGTTAAAAAATCCCATTATCTATTTTGTAGGTCACATTTCCCTGTCCATTACCAACCACCCTCTAATCACTGCTACAATTCATTATAAATTACAATACACACACACACCTGTGCTTAGCTATGGCTTTTGGCAACTATTGTAAACGCAGTATACACTGTATTCTATAAAAATTTAAATTTTTTATTAAAAATTAATTTTTTTATGTTTTGTATTGTTTTGATGTGCTGATCTCAAAAATAATTTAAAAAAAAATAAAAAAAATTATTTTATTGGTCAAATTATTGTGGCAGAGAGTTTTAGTGTCTCTAATGTAAAATTTAGAATCAGAATCAACTTAATGTTGATCAAATTATTCTTGAGGCTAATTTAACAACTTAAATTTTTGAAATTAATTTGTGAATATTTGTTCATCGGAGTAGCTTATGATAACATATCAGAAATTATCTTAATTTAAAATACAAAGTTATAAGATGAGATTTTAAGAATTGTTGTACATATTATTATACTATTACGATTGAATTTGATAATTAATTAAGTTTTGGTTGCATTCAAAAGATTTAAATTTTGTGATGAGCGGATGAACTAGCGAATGGACTGAACAAATTAAACAATTTACTCAAGGATAATGACGTCAAATTTTTATTCAGATACTAATGACACTTTAACCAATAGGTTACGGGCTTGGATACAGTTTAGTCTACTATTATTATTCCTAAAATACTTTATATTACCTTTGCATAACACATGCGATAACGTCATATATTCTCCTTTTTTTCAACTCATTAATCAAATGGGAAAAGAAAATAAATAAATTCACCACCTAAACACTCTGGCGGCTCAGATATTAGAAAAATCTATTACGTACGCTGTAGGTCTTGTGCTTAGCTGTGGCTTTATTCTTAGTGATATGAATGTCCAGATGGAGCCACCACCGTAATCTCTTTTATAAGAGCACCGACTGAATGCAAGGCTCTAATTTCTCTCGGTTCTTTTAGTTTGTAGTTGAAGTTAATTAATCATGCCAACCCCAATAAAATTCTTTTAATAATTTAATTTTAAATCGACAGAAACCTTGTTAATTAAATAATAGTATTGATTTGTTAATTAAAAAATTCCACCAACTAAACACTCTGGCGGCTCAGATATTAAAAAATTCCATTACCTACTTCGTCGTTCACATGCACAATTCGTTACCCACACTAATCATTGATACAATTGATTATAATTATTTTTTTTAATTTAAATATATTTAGATCAGCTTGTTCATATCTTAATTAATTTTTATGAATTTTAAAATTAATGATCAGTTTATCTTCAATAATCATTAATATTAACAACCATTAAAAAAAATAAATTTTTTGATTCCAAACTCTAATCACTAAATCATTACTAAATAATTATAAATAATACTCTTTCTTACAATTGATTATAAATTACAAGATATATAAGTAATACTTTTTCTTAGCTGAGGCTTTAATCCTAGTTATATGAATGTCCGTATGGAATCACCAACGTAATCTCTTTATATTACCAACTGAATCCAACATAATGTTATATCATTTTTAGAGTTTCATTTAATAAATTAAGTTCTTAAAAATAAATTTGTGACGGTTTGTATATTAAAGTCTATCTTAACATGTTAAAAACTATCTTAATTCAAAAAATTGAATTATTAAATGAGATATTAGTAATGGTTTTAGATGTTAATTATTCCAACTAAATTTGATAATTAAGTGGCTTTGAATTCTATTAAAAGATTAAATTATTGGATGAGATTTCTATCATGATGATATATGATATGAAAAAAATCAACTCATCTAAAATTTAATTTATTAAACAATGCCTAATGAAAAATATTTTTAAAATTAAAACTTGCACAACTCTGCTGATATTTTTTAAATTTATTTAAAATATGATGTAGAAAAATCATATCACCTAAAAAAACATAAATTGTGGAACAAATTCCAACTTTAATTATATATTAATTCACTAACAGCCCAAAACTTAGTGGTTAGGAATCTATTAGACTAGCTAGAAAATTTTATGCGAGCATATTAAATTTCTCAATAATCAAAGCTGGAGTTAACCTAACTAGCTAGTTACTTGAAGATTAAAGAAAGAAACAACGTCGAGAGCAAAGGAAAGAGTACTATATATATGACATCGAGTGGAAAAGCTAAATATAAACAAATCGAAAAGAGTGAGAGTGAGAGAGGCTGCATACAGCATCTCAGTATTGCTTCTAGGAAAGTGGCTCTGCTGCTGCTTGAACCAAACAATTGCCGTTCTCCACAGACCAAGGTGCGTGCTCTGGTTTGCTTAACTTGCTCATTAATTAGTTTTGTTTTCTCTCCATCCATGTTTCTTCCTTCCATAATATTTGATACACTAAGACGAACGGTTCAAGGGGAATGTCATGAATGTAGCCTCTCACTCTGAAACTCTAGTTCTAATTTCTTTTGGCTCTTAATTAGTAAGTTAGCAAGCGCAACACTTGAAACGAGTTTTCACTTTTCCCATGCTTTGAAAGCAAAAATGTTGTTAAAGATACCTCATGTATAGAAGTCTCAAATGAACCTCACTGAAAAAATCACCATGAGAAAGCTGAGGATAGTAGCTCCTGCAGGTTAAGGAGGATGCTCGTTTTTTCACGTACTAATTAATTAGTTTTTAGAACTAGACACGCTATTCAATTCATTTTATTTATAGGGACTAATTTATAATTTATTCATTTTGGGAACAAGACTAGAAGTCAGATTCTTGAGAAGCAAATATTAATGGCAAATGTTACTATTGTCTTTGATTACAGAAGCAAAAACTTCAAACGCATAACTTTTTTATATATATTTTTAGTTAATTATTTAATTAAGAAAATAATCTTAATTTTTGAGAAATTGTTTTTATTGGTAAATAATGATTCGTTTATCTATCATCTACGCAGCAAATTGCAATAGATGGGAGAAATTCGTTCGCCATATTTTTCACTTGGCCAAAATTACTTCGGAGATAATTCTGATCATATTCATTCACCGTACATTTCATATGGCGGAGAGGACTATCATGGAGACTATGCCGAAATTCATCCACCATATTCTTCAGCCGGAGACTACCGTGGAGATAATGCTGAGATTCATTCACCATATTCTTCAGCCGGAGACTACCTTGCAGATAACACTGAAATTCATTCTGAAGCATTGTTTCATCAAGATATTTCTGGAAATTCATACAATGCACAACAATTTGTTAAGCATGGAAAAGCACCCCGTCGTGTTGGAGGAGCTTGGAATTATGAACAAGATAGTGATGTGTGCATCTACAGAGTTGGCGATCGCAAATCAAAAAAAGCCATGTACAGTCCTCAAAAAATTTCTATAGGCCCTATTCACAACGGCAACAGAAATCTGAATTTAATGGAAAGGAAAAAGTCTGAATACTATGAAATATTCTGGAAAGACAGGGTGTCAAAGGCAGGGGAACTGCATGGGGCTGAGGACGAGTTCTGGGATGCCCTAAAAAAAGATGAAAAAAAGATCCGCCAATGTTATGAAGATGATTCCCATAGAATTGAAAATCCTGAAGACTTTCTGGGTCTGATTCTGTACGATGCTGTATTCATCTTCGAGCTATTCCTCAAGTACAGTGAAGATGAAGAGGAGTTTAAAAAAGATTCTATAATGAAAGAACCAGGGTTGAGGGCGGCGATTCGACGGGACTTGATTTTGCTTGAAAATCAGCTTCCATTCTTTATTCTTGAGAAATTATATAAACTTCTTCCAGAAAACATTAAAGGAGAAAACACGGAATTTAAAACTCTTGCTTGTTTCTATTTTCGACGCCACTTTCCAAGTAAATTCTCTTCTTCAGCAACAACGCCATTACATTTCACTGATTTGGTAAGATCTTTACTATCCTTCAATCGAAAAGACAAGTCTGTGGAACAAATCAAAAGCTTTCACAGTGCAACCAGGCTACGCCAAGCTGGAGTTAAGTTTAAGGTTCCACGAGAACATGACTGCTTACTTCATGTACATTTCCATAGATTGAGAACAGAGTTTCACATACCACAGCTTCAGATACACGGCGACACTGAAAGTCTCTTCAGAAACCTTATGGCCTTGGAGAAGCGTGTTTATCCAGGACAAGAGTACATCTGCCATTACATCAACCTATTGAGTATCCTTGTTGTCAAACCTAAAGACGCGAAACTCCTAATGGAAAATAACATTGTAAGTTATTGCAAAGACGAATTTGTAGTGAGGGACCTGATTTACAGTCTTGCATCAAGCACGACTGATCTCCATTCCTGTTATCACGACATCTTTTCGGCGGTGGATGATTATTATAAAAGCTCCTGGGCCAAAAACCCCGCATACTTTATAGAGGAATTTTTCGGGAATTTTTGGAAAGGTGTTGGAACGGTTAGTGCAGCTATCTTCCTCATCCTCACTTTGGTACAAACAATTTGTGCGATCCTTGGCCTGCGCTAGTACTCCAAGTGGATCAAGTCAATCCAAAGCCCGTGTAGTTTTATTTCTCCTGTTTGTTGGCTTTTGTTGTGTTGTGCTGTGGATTTTATGTTTCCTGTGCAGTCAATAAACACACACACACATTCTCTCTTTGATGTTTTTTTTTTTTTTTAATTCTTATCACATGTAACTATTCTTTATATTTTATTTTGGATTGCTCATAATTTGCGTTTAATATTATAGAACATAGTATTTTTTACTTTAAAATATATTAATTTAATATTTTTTTAAGGAAAATACATAAATTACAATATTTCTGAACACTCACATAACTTATCTCTAAGTGTGCGAGGGTGATAAGAATAGGCATCAACAAAAAGACACAAGCATGACTTGTTAATATAATATTTCCTTCCTTGGTTTTCAAGCTATGCATATCAATGTCACTTTCTTGGGCTGAAAGGTTGACCAAACCAAGCTGTGGACACATAGTCTAGGAAATGATAAATAAATAAATAAACTTGAAATAAATAAAATATAATTTTGATTGATATGTAAGCTAGTTTAAAAATATACTCTACTATCCAATTAAAAAAAATATTTACACGAGTATAAGAAACTTATGAGAGTATTTTATTAACATAAAAAAGAAAAAAAATAAATGGTGATCAATATTAATAAATCAAACGAAAGAAAATTGGGGTCAACACATTGATCTCGTTTTTACCGCACATTGTTAAGTCATTAACAATATTAAAATAGTTTGAATATTAAATTTAGTTTTGATTGATGTAGAAATTAATTTAAAATTATGTTTCATTATCGGATTAAAAAAAGAATTTACAAGAGTATTTTATTAAGATAAAATAAGAAATCTTTTTTACTGGTTATCAATGTTAATAAATCAAACCAGTGAAAATTGGGGTCCACCAATTGATCTTAATTTTTACCCTAACATCTAAGTCTCTAACGCTGTTAACTCACTACACCCATATTTAAGCACAGGTTGATAGATTGAGCCTCCCTCTTTACCATTTCCTTGATCCCTCTCTGGGCAGCTTCTGTGTGCTCTGCCCTCTCTCTATCTCTCGCTCGCTACCTGTAAGTATTCTCTCTCTCTATATTACTTTTGTTATCATTGTTGTAGATCTTGATCTGGATTTGGACGGGATTAGTCTTGTTTTGGTTCTATAGTTTGTCTTTTTTATTTTTCTCTTAAAGGTTCCTAGATCTGACCCTTGTTAGATTAGAT
>Ga0325403_1002466_pt1 | contig 16421 bp, 10 predicted proteins | sample PopdelMetagenome_19_FD_205665 | JGI IMG/M metagenome (GOLD analysis project Ga0325403, IMG submission 205665) | Populus deltoides microbial communities from Bellville, Georgia, United States - Xylem-PdKOR-R4 | ecosystem: Host-associated > Plants > Phyllosphere > Stem > Wood/Secondary xylem...
GGAATGTTTTTACTCAATCACCATCTATCAATTTATTGAATATATTAATAGAAATGTTTTAGAAAATTATGAAAAACACTCCCAATGACGCAAACTTTACTATTTGTGTCCCTTCTGTTCGTCCTTTTCTTTTCTTCGAGGGACAGAAATTAGATCCATTTATTTCAGAATGATGAGTTTGTTTTCTCGGCTCACTTCTGATCGACAACAAGAAACAAGCGCCACCAAATGGCCCATGAAAATCTAGCACGCAGTGCTGTTGTAAAGTCTACAAGACTTGATTTCACTGTCGGCACAAAAGCGCAAGGACGATGATGACGATGTATAGGAGGTGTTTGAGAATGTTTTTATAAAATTTAATGTTTTTTAAATAAATTAATTTTTTTATATTTTTAAACTGTTTTAATATTAAAAATAATTTTAAAATATTAAACAAAATATTATTTTAATAATTTCTAAATAAAAATACTTTAAATCACAACCACTCCAACCTCTTTTCATATGGCTCGTGATTCTCAGGGTCAAATCCAAATTAACTGGATGTTCATTAACCAGGCCGCTTGCAAGGCCAGTGGCCGTGCTGTTTGAATGGGCTCTAAAAACGTGAATCCAATCTTATGGACAGAGTCCGGAGATTTGAGCTTAAACCATCGCCATTCAGATCATGACACTTGAGAATCAAGATATTCTCATCCTTTTGAGACTCTCACCGAGCTCCCTTGTGAGGACCAACTGAACCACACAAGGCCCAGGTCACGGTGGTTCAACCATTAACCGAACGTGGAACCATTGGCGCAGGCCGCCCACGAAACAACTGTGGCTGCCTCGAACCGCTCAGGAACCATTCAAATTCATAAGCAAATAACCGGCGGTAAATATAGATTGGAAACGATGATGCATTCGAAATGAGGTGGAGAGCAAGAAGTTTGAAAGAACGATTCTTCAAATATGGTCATTCCGTAGCAGTCAGGAAACTAAAGGGTGATCAAACTGCAAAATGTCAACTCATCGAGGCGTTGAGCTGACTCGTATTACTGCCTATCTAACCTCTGGGATAATCTGTAACTATCTGCAGAAGATTGGAGGATTGCTTGTCTTGTTGCATCTATGTAGTACCAAAATAACCGCTACGGGTTGTCTAAGTGAAGTCACCTCCCCATCTGCCACGTATCTACATTGTAGGAAAGCTAAGCAAAACTGTCGGCACCACCTCAGTAGAAGAACGGTTTATTTTTTTTTTAAATTTAGCCTTAAGATTTTGTCATTTTTTTTACTTTGAAAATTATATGATTTAATTTAAAAATTTATTTTATCCACATTTTAATTTTTAAATTTAAAAAAGTAAGAAGAGAATCACAGTAAAATAACAAAGAAGAGAGCAACATTAATTTCACGTCCTGATATTGTTTTCCCGTTCTGAAGGCATAATTTACCTGATACCATTTTATTTTAATGAGATCCTTCTAACACACATAAATATACTTTTATACAGTACCATCCCTCGTAGGTGTCATAGGCTTTCCACCTAACTCACATGTTGCCAATAAATCCAACCATCCCTCGTAAATGCCATAAACTTTGGCTAACCCTAATAAATTTAGCTATTCCTTATGAATGTCATAAATCTATTTTTTGTACTGTTTTATATACTTAAATAATCCAAAATTTTAACCAATTTATTGGGAACTTTTATCCTATTTATAATACAGATTTTTCTTAAATTTTGATTCCTTTCCGAGTTAAAAAAAGCTGTGTGATTATGCATAAGATTTATATCGGTGGTCCAAATCATTTGCACATAAAACCATACATTAATTTATTTAAAAATTTTAAAAATACTTTTCTAAATATTTTCACTCTAAATTTATGAAAATTCTTCATATTTATACGTGTTTATCAATTTTCAACCTTAGGTTTACACTATACCTTTTATATTAATCGAGTTATATTTTCTACATTCAGATACACTTTTAAAAATGAGTTTAAACTGACTACATTGAATTTTATTATATTATATGCTAGAATATTGATTTTCTTTTATCATTTTTATTTGATTTTTATCTGCTTTTCTTTGTTTCCCCCTTTATTTTTTATATTTTTATTTTAAAACTAATACATGAACATTTTATTTCAAATTCCTACAATCTAAGGTCACCTTTTAAACTCAAATTTTCACTTTACTCATTTACTATAGTATTTTTCTTATTAATTTTGTGGATTTTATCCAGGAGTTTACACACATATTTGGGTTTATTTACACACATTAATTTATTGTTGTTGTTGTTTTTTTTAATTCAACAATTGAAATTTAATTTTTTAATATTATATAATTTAAAATATAATATAAATAATCTCTTTAAAATTCCTTAGATTAATAAAGAATGTCTTTTAGATATTATTTTATTAAATTCAATTTAGTTTTTACTTTGTTCCCAAATAATCATTCTTTTGTTCACCACATCATAATCAATTTTGTCTTTATTTTATTATGTTGATTTACCGTTATTACAATTTTTTTATCATATAATTAAATAATTTTTTTTTGAAATGAACTTATTAAACTTAGTTGAGTTCATGATCAAGGTCGTGCATTTGACAAGTTAACTTGGATCAATATGATATGTTGCCACCTTAATATTAAAAAAAAATGTTGTCTTGATTTTTTTAAGTCAAGCCATGTTTTTATTATTTTTTAGAATTATTTTTAGATTTTCCAAGTTAATTATATCATATCAAGTCAACCCCAACATCGTTTAATTCGAAACTCGGGTTAAAAAACACTTTCAAAGAATTCCACACAACAAAACATGGGCGTTGAATTATTATTATGTTTTTTTAATACACCTGTATTAAAATTATTAGGATTTTAATTTTTTAGAATTCAAACTTGCTTTTAGAATAATAATAGAATGTCGTCTAACAAAAAAAAAATATTGTGGTGAAAATTTTCCAAAAAAGGAGCACTTTAATCACACAAGAGGGTTTTAGTTAGAGATGCATCTTTTTTAACCTTATTTTAAATCATCCTGATTTTTTTTTGGATATGTCTTCTAAATGCTTTTGTTTTTTTTTACTAAATAATTGACATAGAAAAAATTGTTATATTTTTTTAAATTAAAGATATGAATAAGAAAAAAAAGACTTTTACTAGCAAATTATTTTGTTTCAATGAACTTTAAATTATTACTTTTTTATATATAAAAAAATAATAGTGCCATATAATTAAATTAAATAAATCAAAGGTTTTCTTACAACACATGATCATATATCTTTATTTGCGTCTGCTTTTCAACTTCACGACTAAGATTAAGTTTATGCATTAGATTTTAATTTAATGCGTTATGATCTTTTTGTTTTTGGCATTTCTAGACTCATATAATTCTCAATCTATTTTATTAAATGTATACATTAAATTTTGACTTAATGATTCATTTTTTTACTAGAAAACTCATTAACAATGCTTGAATATTCTTTCCTTTACGCTAACAAAATTTAGCCTGACTTGTGGTGTATTGAAAATTTATCTATGCTAATAAATCAACTAACTTCAATTAATACACCCTATCCTAAAAAAGAAAAAAGAAAAAAGAAAAAGAAAAGCAGAAGCACCAAAATAATATAACTAGATATCAAAACAACACCTTATACAATCTTTATAGCTGTTAGGTGAAATTTTAATATATAATTTATATTATTTTTTAATACATCATCTCAAGTAAAATTATCTTGTGCTATCACTTAATTTTAATTAGAATAAAAAATAAGGATAGTGAGATTTGAACTGTGATTGTTTAGTTAAAAAGATTCTAATATCATATCAAAGATTTATTTCAATTCCAAAACTTAAACTGGTAGATAAAATTATCAGATATAAATTATATTATTTTTTAACAACAATTTTTTTTACCTCAATTCCCTGTCCTCCCACCACCACCCCAAAGAAAAAGAAAAAGAAAAAGAAAACAGAGAGATAGTGATGCAAAAACAAGGTGGGTGACCTTTGGGGTACTTTCAAGGATACATGTGGTACGAGACACTTAGTCATAATTTTTAATCTTTCTCGAGGCTCTTGTCGTGATTTTTCAACCAAAATGCTTTGGAAGAGTGAGATAGGTTTAAAACGAACAGCTGATTATGAATAATTTTTGAGAAATAAAGAAATTCATAGGTTCGAGTGGCAGATAGTTTGGACGTTTTGGTTTGCCAACATCAAGGCAGGGCAGGTGTACATAATAACTGAGTTGTATGCCATAGTGTTTAGTGAAATACTCATGCGCAGTAATTCCCACAGTCTGTGTTGCAGTACTCGTCGCCGTGAGCTGTGTTGCTGAAAATGCACGATTTGTTCCTTTATAGATTCTAGCACGTCACTGTAATTTGGCCTAGAATCATGTTAGTAATATACGACTACCTATTATTAGAATTGTAAAACTAGCATATATACCAACTGTGCGAAGAGAAATATATGATAAAAAAAGTTATAAATGTGAAAACTAAAATTATAATTTATTTCTTGAAAAATAACTATTAAAGTCTCTTTTTACCTGATTTATAAATAGACTAAAAAACCCTACATCTTCTTGAAAACAACTAGAAATCCAAAAGTACCAAGGAGATTAAAACAAAAATCCGAATTAAATAATAAATTTAAAGAAGCTTAGAAAAAATAAAAACATAGGTCTAAAAAACATCATTCAGGTCGAGATCCTAATTTCAAGAGATCCTACAACTTGATAAGCAATGCAATGACCTCCCATAAAAAAACTATTTGTAGAATCACTTGAAAAAAGTCCGATCCAATAGTCGGATCTCTTGATATCTTTGTTTTAAATTGATAACTCAGTTTGGCATAGCTTGATTTTCTTTTATACTTAGATCTGTGCCACTGGTTCATTAAAGCATTTGATAGGCCATCCATATAGTGTGTCTGGGTCAGATTCTCATGTACCTGTGTCAAATCCTCACCTGAATGCTTAGAACTTTTATTTCCTACAAGCTTAGCTGCATTATTCTTCTCAAGTTAGAGAGAACTCATTCTCAAGTTTTTTTTTACTCCAAATAGGGTGTTAAGTGCCTAATATTAAAGATATCAAAAGTCTTTAAATGGCCAGGAAGGAAAAGTTTGTAAGCGTTGTTATTTATATTTTACAATACCTCATAAAGACTTATCTTTCTTTCCTTCAACTTGTTTTACACACCCACTTAAAACCTGTCATGAGTAAGGATTGGTCACACCACATCACCAACCTCAAACACCACTTTCATATAATAAGTATCAACTAGGGCTTTTATACTTGGCATGGCTGTCAGTGATTATCTTCTTGACCTGCTCATGAATACCATGTAAATAATCTACCATACCATTAACTTGGATGCTTAATCATTTGATATAAGGAACATGCATCAACTCCAACACTCTAAAAGGGTTCTGTCTATAGACGATCTCGAATGAACTCTGTTAGGTAGTCAAATTTTAAGATATGTTATAAGCAAACTTTATTTGCGATAAGGCTATATTCCACTATTCTGGGAATGCCATGTTAACGTATAACCTCATTGAAGTAAATATGGGTTATCCGGGACGTGTTCATGGTCTTTCGATAGGTTATGAAATAGGCTATTTTTTAGAATCTGTCCACAATAACAAAAATAAAATCCATGTCTTGTTGGGTATAAGGTTAGCGTAATATAAAATCCATATTAAAAAACTAGTAATGGAGTATAAAATGTAGAATTTGATAACGCTCCCTTAGACCTCTAACAAACAACACATCTCCTCACATAACTAGATATTTGGCTTGATAGCTAAAGCCAAATATAATTTGCTGACACTAGGTCCAAGGTCTTGTCTTGCCTAAAGTGTCCCTTACAATGTAATTCACGGATGATATGTTCCCATAAGGATTAATCTGGGATACATAGTTGCAAACCATGAAATAGATAACTATTCACAAGTATAAAGTTGTCTCGCTTACCTACATTTGTCAACTCAATAAAATTTTTTCTGAATGATGAATTACCGAATACAACTCTTTAAAAGCATCAAACCTTGTCAATTAGTTATGTATAGTATCGAGTAGAGCAATATGCCTATTAAGAGCATCAACCACTTTATTTAAGTTGCCTAACTGGTGCCTTAGCAAAATGATAAACTCTTGCAGAACAAATTCAATTTTGTATATTGGTGACTTAAATTTTGCTGTGTATTTATGTATTTTAGAGCTTTATGATTTGTGATTAGGACAAACTCCTTTTGCACTAGGTACTGTCGTTGATATTTGAAACTCTAAACCACATCATAAAACTCTAGATCACATGTGGTGAGATTTTTTTTGAGAATTTTTTTTTTGGGTAAGTTGACGTATGTATTAAAAGAAGAAGATACAAACATTATAAGGGGCATACAATTTTTTTTGAGAATTTGATAACTTATTACTGAAAAAGATAATTGGCCATCAATCCTAGCTAAGAACTCCTTCAATGCCTATCTTGAACGCATTAAAGTTTAGCTTAAACAGTTTCTGAAAGTCTAGAAGCTAAAATAGAAGCTTTAATCATATTCTGCTTCACTAACTGAAAGTTGAATTTGGCCTTATTTGTCAATTAACATGTACAAACTTTTAGACACTTTGTAATGGGAGCAATGAGAGAAATGAAGTTTTGGATAAACCTTTTATAAAAGGATGTAAGTCCATGAAAGCTCTAGACATCATGAACGCTTCTTTGAGCTGGCAACTTTATAATTATAAAAAATTTGGACTAATAAGCCTAAATACATCAGACACAATAAAATCCCATCAAAGTGACACTACTAGGGAAGAACTTACACTTGTAGTTCATATATAAAAACTTTTTCATTAAAGTTTCAAACATAACCTATAAATTCTACAAATAAGATTCTAGAGTAGGATTATAAAATAGAATATCATCGAAATAAACCATAATAAATTTATGTATAAATGGTCTCAATACCTATGCATAAACCTCATGAAAGTACTAGGAGCATTGGACATACCAAACAATATCGCCATCCACTTCTATAATCGATATTACATTTTAAATACTGTCTTTTGTTCATACTTTGACTTGATTATGATATGATGGTAACTAATCTTGAGATCAATATTGAAAAACACCCTTGAATTGCTTACTGATCCAATATATAATCTACACTTCTATAATCGATATTACATTTTAAATACTGTCTTTTGTTCATCCTTTGACTTGATTCTGATATGATGTAACTAATCTTGAGATCAATATTGGAAAACACCCTTGAACTTGCTAATTGATCCGATATAACATCTACACACGATATCAAAACTTGTACTTTAGTGTGATCCATTTAATGGCTTGACTATTCACACATATATGCTATGAACCTTACTTTTTAGGGATTAAGAAAGCAGAGACTGTACATGGGCTTATACTTTCTCAAATGTACACTTTATCTAACAATTCCATAACCTGCCTCTATAATTTTTTGATTTTCTTAGGGCTAAGTCTATAAGCTAGTTTGTTTGGTAGACTAGAATCTGAAACCAAGTTAAATCTGGTGTTGGATATCTTGTATGAGAGAGGCAATGCTTGAGATAACTCTTATAGCATCAAAGCAACTGCTTTTAGCACATCTTGTACTTCTTCAGGATTATCATCAATACCACCCTGCTCCATAACCGTTCTACTAATAGGAACTAGGGCGTACACCACTTGTTCACCTCTCATCTCCTTTAGAAATTATGATAAAGACAAAAAACTCTTTCCCTTTTTAGTCTTCATCTTCACCTTTTTTTTTCATAAGTACTAGCATTATGCGTTTTTCTTTAATACTTAGGGTATACAATTTTTTTTTCCTACCATCATACACCACGCTTCTATCAAACTGCCATGGCCTTCCAAACAAAACATGGCACACATTCATAGACACCACATCACACCAAACATTATCAAAATATTTTTATCCCATGGAAAATAAAATATGGTAGCATTTATCAATAATTACCTTAGTGTCTCTATTCAGCCATATCAATTTATAGGGATTATGATGGTTTTCATTTTTGAGTTAGAGCTTCTTTATTGCCTCAAAACATAATACATTCTTGCAATTGCCATGTTATCATGACTGTATTAGCACACAACTAGCAACACAATTTCATGAAATTGCAGCACATAACAAACAAATAACTTGGGATTGTTGGGTTTTGATACTAATTAAGGTAGATAAAAGTTATAGGAACAATAATAACACAAAAAATGCTGCAATTTTAATGAGCAAAAAAGGTTGCAGATGTGAACCCTAAATTCACAATTTATTTCTATAAAAATAAATCTATTAAAGTTTTCCTTCTTAGAGGTTTACAAGATTTATAAATAGGCTAGAAAACCCTACATCTACTAGAAAACAACTATAAATCTAAAAGTACCAAAGAGATTAAAAAAAATATGAATTAAAAATTAAATTAAAAAGCCTAGGAAAAATAACAAAAACCCAAATAGCACCATCCAGGCCTAAATCTTAATTCCAAGATATCCAATGGTCTAATAAGCAATATAGTAGCTTTATATAAGAAAGATGCAAGTAAAATCACCTAGAAATATTTGAGTCGATTCAATGATCGAATCTTCTTATATCTTCATTTTAAGTTGCCAACTCAGTTTGACATGACTAAGCATTTTTTTTAGGCTAAACTTATCTCATTGGTGCATAAAAGCATATGTTAGGCCATTTACATAGTCTATCTATATCAGATCCCCATATAGTTATGTTGGATTCTCACCCAAATGCTAAAAACCTTTAATTTCTACATGCCCAATTGCATCATCATATGTCTAAAAAGATAACCACCAACATCATACAATGAAAGAATCTTGATTGCCTTTAGATAATAAGTGATGTTAACTAACATTATCATCAAACTTTAGCCTATAACAAAAGGTAGCAAACCTTACTGGTAGGTCAGTGAGCTTGTGTGTACTCATTATGAAGAAACTAAACATTCAAAATAACATTATTATAATATTACTAGTTATCTTGACTGGTGAGATTTTACCAAAAGGCCTTGGAAATAAATATGCAGGGCTGCCATGATAACTATTGACTGCCATGATAACTATTGAATGTGATTGTTTTTCTTCCATTGTGATTGCTAACGTTGTTCACCTAGTTAACAATGAAGGCTCATGTATTTTATGTACACTTTACAAATTTTACATGTATTATTGATACATGTGCTTCCAAATATATGATAAACAACCCACACCAATTAAAGTCGATCTAATTATCACACGTGTGCGGCATCGCGGCGATCGTCCATCCTCAATGTATGGATATATATCTGGTAAATGTGGGGAGACAAGAAATTCTTGTCTCTTAGCGGTGAAAAATGGAATGGGAGTCGCCATCTAATATTTTGTTCACTAGGAACCCTAACTGGTCTCAGAGATTGGGTACGGAGACTTGTTGCGTAAAAGGGAAGGTATTAGCACCCCAAATACGCCCTACCTAAGGTAAGCTGCATTGTTTTATTATCTGATAATAAAAAAATCTAAAGTCTTATCATGTTGGTCTGTCTAGGGTTCAAGAAAAGCCCTCCTCAGTAAGGAGGTTCTTATCTTATAAGGTAAAAATCTAACCGGCCTAATGTCTATAAAAGAACTACCTTTTTAATATCGAGAATACGTTTTACGTATAAATTCGTAATCCCAGACATTAAAACAAAACAAAATATTTTTGATTTTTTTTGAAATATTGGCCGGGTTCTCGTAACTTTAATAAACTGGTTATTAAAGCCAAAATGCATGCTAATATATTTTTTTTGAAGTTTTCTTTGTTGTATGAAAATACATGATTTTTTTTTAGTTTTGAGAGACTGAGCCGTATGCATGAAAACAAAAGTTTTATTTTTTGAAAACCGGGTATTTTTAATACCAGATTTGTATTTTTACGATATAAAAATACGGACCAATATTAGTCAAAATGACATAGAAAAATCCGTGGGAAAATCACAATTTTCAAAAATATATATATAATAATAAAAAAAACACACACAACAAAAGAAGAAGAAAAAATGAAATGGACTGGGCCGGGCCTGTATTGTCCCAGCCATAAGGGTGGACTCAGCCCAGTCGCGTGGGCTGGGCTGATGTTCCAGCCCGAAGCAAATAAAGGGGCTGGACTCAGCCCAGCCGCGTGGGCTGGGCTGATGTTCCAGCCCGCCGAAGAAACGAAAAAACCATGACTGGTTACTGTGCATGAGCACAGTAACCAGTTAATTAATTAGTTGGTTACTGTGCATATTATTTTCTTCTTGCATGCATAACGTGCACAGTGCACGTTCTGCTAGCAAGAAGATGAATGATGACCGACGGCTATGGGGGGAAAGAGAATTACCTGAGGCGATGATCTCGGATGGCTGAGCTGACGGTGATGCTGGTGACCGTTCTCGGTGGTGTTGTGGTGGCGGTGACTGGGAAGAGCGGTGGCAGTTGCTGGAATACTTGGTTGAAGGTGGCGGTTGCTGGAATACTTGGTTGAAGGTGGTAGCGGTTGAGAGGAGCGGTGGCAGCGGCTGAGAGGAGCGGTGGCAGCGGCTGAGAGGAGCGGTGGCAGCTGTTGCAATTCTAGGTTTGAAGGTGGCGGTGGTCTCTTTTTTTTCTGTTTTCGTTTCGATTCCTCCTCCGTTGCTGCTCCGGTCCACTCTCTCCCTTTTTTTTTTCTTCCTTTTTCCTCCTCTATTCTCCCCTGTTTTTTTTTTTGTTTCTGCTGCCTTTGATTCCTTTTCTCTTCACTCTTCTTTTCTCTCAAAAATAACCTGCGGTTTCCTTCCTTTCGTCCTCCCCTTTCTGTTTAAAAAAAAACTGTTGTCTCTCTCTCTCTCTCAGTCTCTGTCTTTCTCCCCACTCTCGCGTTGTCTCTCTTTCTGTTTTTTTCTTCTTCGGTCCCTCCCCTATCTCTTTTTTTTTCTCTTTTCCCCTCTCTTCACCTTTCGAGACAGTATTTATAGGGGCAAGGGGATTGGGGTCGACCCTGCCCCGTCCCATCGCCGCATGCATATGGCGCACGTTGCCACCTCTGCCACGATGCCGACCATGGTGGCCAATGGAGGCGTTGCTTGCGGAGCACGGCTGCTCAGGAATATCATCATGAGGTTGGTGGCAGAGCACATGGGAAGGAAAGGAAGAGACAAAGAGAAGAAAACAAAAAAGTGTCTCTTCCCCTGCTGCATGTCCGGGGGAAGAATAAGAAGAAACAGTGCCGCCTCAAAACGACACCGTTTCGTCTCTCTTTCTCTTTTTTTTTTAAAACCGCATGAAACGGCGTCGTTTTGCCTAAAACGCGTCGTTTCATTTAAATGAAAACTAGCCCCAAAGCACCAGACTACAAGTCAATCCTTCAATTTGCGCGCATTTTGCATTTTGGTCCTTGGTCTCGGATTTCTTCAATTAAGTCCCTAATTGGCCAACAAACTTCAATATTTATGCAATTAAGCCCCTAATTTGACCAAATTAACTCTCAAAAATTATAATTTAACCCCAGAACTTTAATTTCTTCCAATTAGAGCCCAAATTAACTCCAAAATCAATTTTTCTTACAATCAAACCCTCCATAAATTCAATTAAACCTTCAATATAATTTAATTGAGTCCACCAACATCTAATTTTGGACTTTTCTTCTTCAAATTAAATTTTCTTTGTCAACAGGGCTATCATCAGTCAATAAAATACTGCCAAATTTTAATTTTTGTATTTTTAAACCTCCCCAACCAAATTTTGACTATTTTTTGAGCGTTCTGACATCCTCTTTTCACTGTTATATTTTTTGATAATATTTTTTATTTTTTATTTTATTTTATTTTTTTAAGAGGAAAAAAAATATGAATTGGGAATAACCGAAAAATGGGTTATGACACTAATCATCATCCTAATTGACTATTTCCACTACTAATGGTGGTATCTTTCTAGTCGCAAATGAAGTCCCAATTTTATTTTCTAACTTATCAATTATTGGAATGTTTAACTGCAAACTTGCTGAAACACTATTGAGATGAATAACAGACTTGAAGAGCATCCTAATCAAGTTCCAACTTATCAGAGATTGGTTGCCATATTAATTTACTTATCAGACACAAGGTTGGACGTAACGTATACTATGAGTGTTGTCGCATGTGTGCGGCATCACGACAATCATTCTCATAGGTTGAGATCTTTGTGGTGATGGGTATAAAGAACTAGGAATTTTTTTTTAATCTTTATCAATAAATAAGGGATGAAGCTGCCACATAGTATTTTGGTCATTAAGAACTCTAATTAGTCTCAGAGTCTAGATAAAGTGATTGATTATATATAGAAAAGATGTATCACTCCTAGTACATCTTACATAAGAGAAACTGCATTGTTGTTTACTGGATATAAACTAAGATATTTGTTGTGTTTTCTAATCGTTAGTCTGTCTAAGGTTTTTAAAAAATATTTCTTGGTAAGGAGGTCCTTATTTTATCAGGTTAAAAACTAATCATTCTATTGTCAAAATATTTAGATAAAGAAAGTGTTTTTTATTCAATATCAGAAATACATCTTAAATATAATTTCATAATCTCGTATATTAAAAGAAAACAAAATAAACTTTTTGGTTTTTTTTGAAATGTAGGACAAGTTTTCATGACTTTAATAAATTGGTTATGAAATAAAAAAATACATGTAAAAATATCAACAAAAATATATATTTTTTAATTTTTAAAGATACTAAATCATGCCTTGTATTTTTTTTTATTATTTATGTAAATATAATTTTTTATTTTTAAAAGACTTGACCATATGCAAACAAATAAAAATATATTTTTGTATTTTTTTGAATAAGAGAATTTTGATTTTTTTTTTGTAATTTTCTGAAATTTTTGGAGAAAAGTGGGTAGATTTAATATTGGGTTAGCATCTCACAGTATAATTCTATAGCTGAAATATTAAATAAAATGGTTAAAAAACACGTGACGGACCCAAAAATATTGTTAAAATGGTCTTTGAATTTTTTTTTTCCAGATTTTTAAAGAAATTATTTGGGGTCTGTTTGGCAAAAACACAAAAAATAAAAAAATAAAAATTGCTGGAAAATTAGTAGGGCATGTTTGCCAAACACACACTTAAAAAAAATTAGAGGCTAAAAAAACCCTTAAGGCCGTGTTTGACAAACATGTCTTAAGGATAAAAAATGCATTTTTTTGGTAAAAATTGAACTCGCCAAAGGCATGCTGCCTTATTAGAAAGATAGGCTCAACTCAAACACGTGGGTTAAGCTTCCTAGCCCATAGGCCCAAGTCTACAACCAAAGTCTAGAAATAAAAAAAGAACACTGAAGCTCAAGAGGGTGTTTTGCTTAAATCTGACAAAAACATGAAGAACACAAGGATATACCAAAAAAATATAGATTTAATTTCAAATCAGATTTCATTAAACCATCAATACAAAAAGATGCAACATGCAAAACTAAAAAATAATCATGAATGCAACAACTAAAATGAACTCTGATATGAACAAATTAACCCTAACAGCAACAAAACCCTAAACCTAACATTCAAAACCTTTAAGGATCGATTGATCCAAGATAAGCTTTAAGAAAACAAAATAAAGGTGTAAAATGATCATGTGTGTGCTATAGCTTTGATTGAAGCTCAATAAAGAGGCTAAAATGTCAACACCTAAGAGGATCCAAATCTGAGTTTAATAACATTCAAAGCTAAAACTTAGAAACTCAACCCTTAAACCCAGAAACAGCGACACACTTTAACCTACAAAAAACATAAAAACTTAACAATGAGGCCTAAATATAGTAACCTTGATTCAAGCACACTTATGTACACTTCAATAAACATAAGACACCATCAATAAAAGTAGAAAATGAATGCAGCAATACTTAGATCAAGCTTCATAACAAACATACTTTGAAATTTAACAATTGAAAACATTTATTTTGCCATATCTTTTAGGTTTCAAAAACATGAACTCATGCTTATCATGACCTAGAAACACACTAAAATAACAAAAAATACAGACCTAAACTCAAGCCTCCTAAATGATCCAACAAAAAATTAATCAATTTAGTCATAAAACTTGATAGAACACTTCTTAAGATAAATTATATCAATATGTTAACATTCATAACACATCAAACTAAGTTTTAATTGAACATGAACATATGTATACATGCAAAATCATGGAACAAAGTAATATTATAAACACAAATCTTTATTGCATCTAAACTATAAACAACAATAACACATACTATAAAAATGGATCTAAACATGGATTTATAAGCTAAAAAGGAATAAGAAAAAGAAGGGGGGGTGCTTATACTCATTGAGCTTCACCCCTATCAAAGTTTAAGGGTATATGTTTGAAAGATGATATAGCTTTCTCTTTTGGATTGTTGGCTTATTTCCCTTCGATTCTCAGCTCATTTTCCACCTAAAATTGGTTTGGATTTTGTGCTTTCCTTCTCTTTCTATTTAGTGCCTTATATCTCGAGCTTTCTTTTTAATCATGTCGCGGGGGGCGCAACGTCGTCTGGCGACGGCGGAGGCTCTTGCCGTGCCTCCTGTGTGAGGTGTTGTGTGTTGGAAAGTTTTTTTGGATTTGATCATAAATTATGATTAATGTTTAGGAGTCACCACCTAGTATTATGGTCACTAGGAACCTATGGTCTGCGAGAGTCTGGGTAAGGGACTGGTTGTGCAAGGGGAAGACTCATCACCCCCAGTGCACCCTACCTAAGGTAAGTTGCATTGTTGTTTGATTGTTTTTTCTAAGTCGAGTTTCTATTCATTGGTCTTTTCTAAGGCTCAAGGTAGATTTCTCTCCATGAGAGAGTCTCTACCTTATCGGGTTAAATCCTAACCGTTCTAAAGTCTAAATTTTAACATCGCATTTATTTACACCTTGTATCTTTAATACCTGAGGGTGTACTTTATCATGTAATTTTACACCATACAAATATTAAAGTCTACATCTGGATCGTAAAAAAAAAGATTAGAAAAAAGTTTTTGACATGTTGGCCCAATCCTAATGGATAATTGATTTTCTTTTAAACATGAAAAAGATGCAATTTTTGTTTTTTTTATGAAAAATATGTTTGGAAAAATTTTAGGATTTGGACGTATGCAACAAAATATTTTTTCTTTCTGAAAATGTTTTGAAATTTTTTTTGAAACATTTCGGAGAAAACCAGGTATTTTAATACTGGATTTGTATTTTACAGTGTAAATATACAACCCGATATTATGCATAATTGGTAGAAAAATATATGAGAAAAATCACAAAATTTTTTGGATTTTTTTAATGGGGGCCGGGCCAGACCCAGCCACTTGGGTTGGGCCATAACTGGCCCAACCCAAACCGTGGGTTAATTAATTAGCTGCCGCATGCAGAAATGAATACTGCATGCAGTGGCCACGCCGAGGAAGCAAGAGGCAAAGCAGGGAGAAGGAAGTTGCCTGGCGTGGGGGTCTCGAACGTGATGAGGTGGTTCGGCCGGTGGCTTAGGAGGCGTCGACTGAGGTGATGGTGGCCGGAGTTGGCTGTGGGAGGAAGAGGAAAAAAGTTGCAGAGGAGAGAGAAAGGCTAGAAGGAGAAGTGAGAGAAGGTCACGGTCGCTGCTTTGCCACTGGTGAGGAGTTGGGTTGATGGAAATGACGGTGGTAAAGCCGGTTGTGATGGTGGAGGTTGGTGGCAGAGGAAGCAAAAGAATAAGAAAACGGGAGGGGCTGTAGAGAGGAGAGAGAAACCGGTGGTGGCTCTTAGTGGTTGGTTGGTGGTTGTGTTGGCTTCCTGTGGTGGAGCTGATGGTGGGAAGACCGGTGATGAGAGTGGTGGTGGCTGAAGTAAGAAAACAAGGAAAATGGCTGGTTTTTTGGCTTATTTTGGACCCAATTTTCTCCTCCCTCAGGCTATCAAATCCACCTCTATTTATAGGTGGTGGAAGAGGGAAATCTTGTCTAAAATAGAGAAAAATTTCAGCCCTTGATTCAAATGGAAAGGATCCCAACCGTTGGCTCAAAATAGGCATGGTGCACTGTCAAATTGTCAAATCTGCAGCTGCAGGCTGCCTGAGTTGGCCTATTTGGGTTGGTGCCACATCCGTTTATTTGCCAGTGAGCCGGTGAAGACCATACCCCGACGTAGAGGGATGTCTGGTGATCAGTTTTGTGCAAGTTTTGGAAAATTTGGTGGACTTTAGGTGCATTAAATGCACCTGCAAAGAAGGTGACTGAACCAGGTTTTCCGGAAAAGAAGAAGAAGATAATGAATAGTGTTCAGGATTCTGTTTTGGCCAAAGTGCATTTCAGTCCTTCTGCTTTCAATTGAATCCCTAATTGACCCTAAATGTTTGCAATTAAGCCCCTGATGACCTTCAATTGGAACCCTGAAGTTAC
>Ga0325403_1002469_pt1 | contig 16419 bp, 15 predicted proteins | sample PopdelMetagenome_19_FD_205665 | JGI IMG/M metagenome (GOLD analysis project Ga0325403, IMG submission 205665) | Populus deltoides microbial communities from Bellville, Georgia, United States - Xylem-PdKOR-R4 | ecosystem: Host-associated > Plants > Phyllosphere > Stem > Wood/Secondary xylem...
TAATAAGATTGCTGAGAAAAGTCGGGGCTAGAGGCAGCTAACACAGAGTTAACAACATTCAGTGACAATAAATATGCCTAGTAGACCAGCTCATTGTGCAGCTAATGCAAATAGGGCGCAACTTAGAAGACCAAGGGAGATAACCTAGGGGAGAGTCTTCCATACGAATCAGTAGGAAGTTAGAGCTACCACAAATGTTATAGTAGGTACATGATTATTTAATCCCCAACTAGTTTATGCATTGATTGATCTTAGAGCCATTTATTCATTTGTGGCAAGAAAATTTAAAAATAAATTAACTCTACAATTTGATAAGATAGAGAAGGGTTTTCTTATTACCATACCCTTATGAGATGTTATAAGTGTGAGGCATATATATATATATATATATATATATATATATATATATATATATATATATATATATATAAGGGTGTTAGGGTCACAATCAAGAGTCAGGATATAGAGGTAGAATTGATACCAATAGAATTACATGATTTTGATTTATTATTAGGGATGGATTGGTTGAGTTTATACCGAGCTTAAGTAAATTGCTTTGCAAAAACCATAACACTATAAGGGAGGAGTGGTGATCAAGTAATGTCTAGGGGAGAAAGAAAAGTCCTTTCTAGTTTTGTGATTTCAATCATGATTGCTTGAAAATTGTTAAGAAATGGGTGTATGGCTTATTTAACCTATATAATAGATCCAATAAATGAGGAGATGGAATTAACAAAGATTCTTATATTAAAGGGATGTCCTGATTTCTTTCCTATGGAGTTACCCAGGTTACCCCCTGATAGTGAAGTTGAAGTTTCTATAGATGTAATTCCTAGAACTATATCAATAGGTGTAGATGCATTCACCAATGAATCTCACAAGACAAAATCATTTGATGATATTGATCAAGATAAGAAGGTAGCATTGAAAGCTAGAATAAAAGCTATCAAGGAGGTGGATTTGTATGATCTCATACAAGTTATGGAAATGTGTCTAGTCCCAAACATGGTTGTACCAAAAACATTATATGTTCCCTTAATCATCAAATACATCAGCACCCAGTATCCTATCACACACCTTAAATCTTATTGCAACAAAATAGCAAAAGTAGTACGTGATGAAAAACTATGGATGCACTTGATTCAAGATAGTTTAAGTGGGGCAGCACTAAGCTGATATATAAGATTAGATAACATGAACATCCAAAGTTGGAAAGATTTAGTGGACACTTTCATCAAGCAATATAAGTACAAGATGATTATTGCCCCTAACATAACCAATTTCTCTCATCTAGAGAAGAGGGATAAAAAAAGCATGAGAGAGTATGCTCAAAGATAGAGGGATCTTGCTACACAGATATATCCTCCATTCTTAGATAGAGAAATGGTTACCTTAGTCGTAAATACGCTTAAGGTGTCATAATATGAGCATGTGATGAGTCATTCAACACAGCAATTCATTAACATTGTAGTTGTGGTCAAGCATATAAAGCAAAGGGTAAGGAGTGGCAGGATCTTCACCTCTCACTGAGAAAATAGGCTTTGAAGGAAAGAAGAAGGATTTCAATCACATCGAGGGTGGCTACAGAGATAAGAAAATCACTTCTAAAACTACAATACTCTGTCCCTTTTATCCCAGATTCTCAACATCAATTTTAACTCTCTATTTCCAACCAAAAAACCTTAGACTTAAACCAACCAAGTTAATAACCAAATCGAAAACATAGTAAAGAAAAATTACCAAAGAATCCAAAAACACTACCCCCATTACTACCCCCCTTGAACGAGATGTACCAAAAGTTGTTGAGCATCGAATAAGTAGCTCTGGTACTACCTGCGCCTCTGCAGCCACCATTTCCTAACTGGTATAAACTAAACCTCACCTGTGAGTACCATGCTAGCATTGCAGGACATAACATTCATACTTGGAATGCCTTCAAGAAAAAGCCCTTGCAGTTAATTAAAGTCAGGTGGGTAACATTCGAGCAAACCCCGAGTGTAAATGTAAACCCTTTACCCAATCATACCTCTGGCAGTGGGTCGATAAACGCACTAGAGGTGGAAGGCCCAAGGAGTTTAAAGGTGTTGCTAGACAAAGTTTAGAAAATGTTGGTCAAAGTTGAGTACAATAAGGGTAGTTGTGAAAAAGGACCAAAGCGCTGGAATTTTTATAAGTATCACTATGAAAAAAGACACATGATCAACCAGTGTGAAGGTTTCTGCAATGAGGTGATACAAATGCTGACTCGATGAACCCAACAAAAATAAGGAGGTCTGTTAGGTATAATTCACTGTAGAAGGAAATGCCCGAACTGATTATGTCAAAACCTACAGTAGTAGGTAAAGGAAACTATAGTGCATTAGCGCATAATTACTGATACTCCTTCTAGAGTGCACAAGCAACACCCATTTCTCAGGCAGAAGTTTGAGGCCTTACTCGTAGCAGAAGATACTTCACCCTAGAGGAACTCGAGAAAAAAAAAGTAAAGGAGAAAGAAGTGGTTAACCTAACCGAGGAGGTGAGCAAACCTATCACTGAAGAAGGGATCAATGAGTTCCTAAAGCTGATAAAACATAGTGAATACAGTGTTGTTGAGCAACTTAAAAAGACTCTTGCTAAAATATCATTGTTGTCATTGACTTCGAGCCATATAGAAAGGCTTTGCAAAAGATGTTGAATGAGGCTTACATGCTTGAAGATATCAACTAAGAAACTATAGAACACCTAGTAGAAAGGATCCAGGCTTTAAATTATTTGTACTTCACTGAAAATGAATTGAATCCTGATAGTATTAGGCATAACAAGTCACTGTACATTGCAATGCAATGTAAAGATGTCCTAATCAAGAAGGTATTGGTCGATAATGATTCTGCATTGAATGTGCTGCCAAGGCACATATTGAAAGAAATGCATGTCGATGAGTCACACATGAAACCCAGTGTAACGCCCCACACTTTCATATGTGATTATAGTTACTTTCCTACAATTTGGTATGTAAAAATAGGGGTAATTATTTTTTCCAGTTTTCATATAGAAGTTTACCAAAATTTCCACTAAAATTTTGAAAAAGTCTCCCCTATACTGGAAGGTCCTAGTTATCGATATATACCCTGTTTACACTTCTAATATCTTACATCTCATAAATCAATCATGACCTAATCATCCTAGGTCTCAATCTCATAAACATCATCATCAACATCACAACCATAACATATATAACATACATTGAACAACAAATATCATTAAATGGGAATAAATGGGATAAATCTTCTCTCTTAACATCAAAATAAAACATTCTTATCGATTTTACAAACTTTCCTAACAATATTCTTCTAAACACAATCCTTGACAATAGTTTTAATCAACCATAAATAACAAATGAATAATATTTCAAAAAATCCATACGATCAAGTTATAATGCATTATTATGAGTATAACATATCCAAATATCAACTTCATCAAATGGTGAAAATTCCAGAAATATGGATTTAACTAAACTGACCTCAAACTTGCAGACCTACTGTGCAAGAAGCACAACTTCTATACCGAGTGTTTGTTTCGGATCTCCACCGTTTAGAATCTAGACAGTATCAGGAAGAACAACATTTCAAATTATAGCCTGATCCAACGGTGGCCAGAGGAGAAAACAGTCAGCGAAGAAGATTGTCCAGAACTGTAATTTCCCAGAAAATTACCTCCCGTGATATCTCTCAAACGAGGAATGATATAGAAAATCCCTCTGGTGAGCATGTACATGACATAGAGAAGAACAACATATCCAAATATCGTTCTGATCCAATGGTGGAAAGGTGGTGTTTTAGCTATTGGATGTTCTGCCATCAATATGTCTTCTCTCCAACCTCTCTCTAAACTCTCTCTTGCTCTTGCAAGTCACTCCAAGAGAGAAAATAGAATGATATTTGTAGTTCTATCATCTTGTTAGTTGCACATTTATCCCCACCCCTTTTTATCATTTGTACATAAACTCCCAACCTTTTGTTATTTGAATATTGACCTCTCTTAGTCTTACGTATTTATTTTGTCCTCACAAATGTTTTTTTTTCTCAACAATTTAGTACTATATTCACTTTTCATTTTATTAATTTCACTATTTTTATCTGGATTTAGGTTTCTTTACTTTAATTTATCCCATTTTACTATTGATTAAATTTCTCTTATTTTAATAACCCAGAAAAATTATAACCGAGGATTTACATCAGTGCCATGATGGCAAGAGCATATGATGGCTCGCCGAGACAAATAATTGGTACCCTAGAAGTGGAATTTTATGTGGGGCTACAAATGTTTCTTGTAACACTACAAGTGATGGATATCCATCCATCTTATAACATATTGTTAGGAAAATCATGGATCCATGCAGGCGGAGTAGTAGCCTTCTCATTACATATATGCCTGAAATATATCATAAATGGGATGCTGATAATTATTAAGGTTGAAGAGACAGTTTCCATGATCAAGAATATGGTTGTACCATTCATTAAGGTGGAAGATTGTAGAGATGGGAACATTCACACTTTTGAAATAGTGAATGCCGAATGGGTTCCTGAGTGTGCAGTGCTAAGAAAAGTGAAAGTTTTGGAAGTTGCAAGAATAACTGCCAATTGTTTTTTGAAGCACAGGGTTCCTTTCCAGTATGATCCTAAAAATGGGATGCATGAGTGAGTCAATTTGATGAAATTAAAATGTATGAATCAAAGTTTTTGGTCTCAAGTATAAGCCTAAGAGATATGACTACAAATAGGTCGCTAGTCGTAAGATGGAAGCTAGAATGGCGAAGATTAAAGGATGAGAGTCATAAGAGGAAGAGCTTGCCATCCTGCCACTCTGAACAACCTTTTTAAGGTATGTGGAGGTGATAAGATCTGGCATGGTAGACCTTCACGTCAGTACTTTAGAATGTCAAGATAAGGAATATATTGAGGAAGTGAAGATAAAAGCAGAAAATAAGATGTTGTCATACCTATCTGTGTACACTACTGACAACGTCCCTGCAAAAGCCTTTGTGAAGAAGTTGGTTGAATAAGAGTCATACCAGAATTAGAAGATAGAGCATACTCTTATTTTGCTTTAAAAGTAATTGTTCTTGTTTGATTATGTCTGCTGAAATGTTTTGCCTTGTTTTGATGTTTTACCTCTCTCTAGATGTCTTGTTATGTTCTGTTATTTCTGCTTGCCTTTAATCTTGATGGCAATACGGCTCATAATGCCACAAGATCTTATTTGTCAAATGAATTTATTTTTATTTTAATGAGATCATACATTTTCTTATGTCCAAAATTTTTTTTTTTATCTTCCATGCAAATAACACACTTTCATGAGCACACCTTACACTTTCAGAAACCCTGAAAGTTCCATCAATTCACGAACCCACTGCATTTAAAATAATTGGTCAAACTTTGATAATACAATTGCAATGGGTGATGAAGACCGGGAAAAAGAGGAAATAAAAGAGTTTAGTAAGTTGGTGGAAAATTTTAAGAAAACTTAGAAACCCGTAAATGAAGAGCTAGAAGTTATAAATTTGGATACTAAACAAGAAAAGAAAGAATTGAAGATTGGCTCATTTTGGGTGATTTTAATTGCTTGCTCTCTTAAGATGATAAGCATAATGGAGTAGCAGTCTCATCCTATGAAGTTGTTGATTTCAGGAATTGCTACTCCGACCTTGAATTATATGATTTAAATTACACTGGATGTCATTTCGCTTGGATTAACGGCAGAGTTTGGAGTAAAATTGACAGAGTCTTAGCCAATCCTCTTTGGTCTTCATTTCAATCCCAGATGCATGTTCATTTTGGCAACTCTAGAGCCTTCTCAGACCACTCTCCTGCCATTATTCGGCTAGCCTACTAGCATGTTAGAGGTAAGCGATGTTTCAAATTCTTTAATATGTGGGCTAATCATGACAGCTTTCTGGAGCTAGTGGCAGATAAATGGAATCTATATGTCCAAGGATCTCCCATGTTTATTCTCTGCAAGAAACTCAAGCACTTGAAAGGATACTTAAAGGAACTTAATAAGCTTCACTCTAGCCATATATCAAAAGGGTTTCTCGAGTACAGATGGAACTTACAGCTTATCAATTTGCCTTCTACCATGATAAGGATAATCTTCAACATCTAGCTCTGGATAAGCAGCTTCGGCAGAAGCTTTTCAATCTCAAATCTGCTGAAAGATTGTTTTTTGCTCAAAAGCTTAAATGTAACTTTTTCAAAGATTGTGACAAAGGCTCCTCTTTTTTTCTCTCTCATGTGTCAGCAACATCAAAAGAACTTTATCTCTACTATTCAGCTTAGTGATGGTTTCCTTACCACTTTTATAGATGAAGTAGGGGATGCTTATATTTGCTATTTTAGGGACTTATTTGGCTCTTCTAAGGTCACCCTTCCCTTAGATGATGAAGTCTCTCGGTCAGGTCCCTGTATTGATCATGCCACTCATGCATCTCTCCTGGCTCCAATCACTAATGATATTATTAAGCAAGCTTTATTCAGCATTGATGATGACAAAGCTTCTGGGCCAGATGGATATACTTTCTTTTTCTTCAAAAAAAATCATTGGATATTATTGGTGGTGATTTCTGTCTTGCAGTCCATGACTTCTTTGTATCTGGGAAACTTCTCAAGCAGATTAACCACTCTATCATTGCTCTTATTCCCAAATCTGTCAATGTTTCTACGACTGCTAATTTCAGACCTATTTCCTACTGTAATGTGGTATACAAGGTGATTTATAAGATTCTCTCTATTAGGCTTGCTACTGCCCTTGCGGATATTATTAGTCCTCTGCAAAATGCTTTCCTGGGATGTACATTAATGGTTGATAACATTTATCTTATTCAAGAGCTCCTTCGGTTATATGAGCGTAAGCATGTGTCACCTAGATGCTTGATGAAAATTGATTTGAAGAAAGCCTTCGACTGTCTAATAGCCTTTTCTGCAGCAGCTCTTACTATCTTTTGGCTTTCTAGATAGACTTGTGCACCTTATAATACAGTGTGTGGTAACCACTTCTTTTTCTATTTCTGTTTATGGCAATATAAATGGCTTCTTCCAAAGAAAGAATGGGGTGCGTCGAGGTGATCCTTTGTCACCTTATCTCTTTATCATCTGTATGGAATACTTTTCCAGGATGCTTAAGTTGGCTTTTATGAGCTCTAGGTTTAGATTTCATCTAAAGTGTGGTGCTCAAGGTATTAGTCTCTCGCTTGTACCAGCAACTCATATCATTTGGGCACATCTCTGGGTTGGTTATTAACAGAGAAAAGTCTTCTATTTATTTTTGGCGGAGTTGGAGAGCAGATAAAAAATGTTATTCTTAAAGATACGAGTTTCGTTGAAGGATCCTTCCCCTTCTGATATCTTGGTGTCCCCCTCAGTCCCCATAGGCTGCTGGCTAGCCAATACACTCCTTTATTACAGAAGCTGGAATCTGCAGTCCAGTGCTGGTAGGGGAAGCATCTCAACTATGTGGGACGAGTCGAATTGATCAAATCTGTCCTCTTTAGAATGGTGCACTTTTGGCTAAGCATTTTTCCCTTGCCGGACATAATCATTAAGCAGATTGTCTGCATATGCAAAAATTTTATGTGGACTGGAAATATCTTAAAGAGTAATTTTGCCCTAGTTGCTTGGAAAGTTGTTTGCCTGCCCAAGAAAGAAGGGGGTCTAGGTTTGTTCGATATCAAAGCTCATAACAACAACTTCTTTGCTAAGCAGTTGTGGAACATCCATCTCAAATATGATTCTGTCTGGATTCAATGAATTCATCACTATTATATTCCCAATGTCTATTTGGGATGCTTTATCTAAGCAAACTTCTTCGCCTTTTTGGAAGTCTATTATCTCTCTCAAGGACCAATTTGTTGTAACCTGTGGTAGCCACCATCAAGCTATTGATTTGATGTCTACTTGGAGTGGTGGAGAACTTTCTTTCACTGCTCAATCCTATGACTTCCTGCGTTTTAAATGTGACCCGGTTCCTTGGGCTAAGGTGGTTTGGGAATCTTGGTCTATTCCTAGATATAACTTCATTTTATGGTTGGCCATTTTAGGCAAGCTTCACACTCATGACAAGCTTCGGTTTCTACAAATTGACCCTTTGTGTGTGTTCTATCGAGTTGATGAAGAGTCCTACAATCATCTATTTTTCAGTTGTCCATGGGCCTCTCTTTTTTGGAGGATGATAAAATCTTGGCTTCATCTGCATAGAAGAATGTCGACCATTAATAGTGCAATTCGTGGTCTTCTTTCTGGCAGGAACAATACTGATAGTAGAATGCGAAGAGTTTCCCTTGGTATTCTTATCTATTTGATTTGGGAAAAGAGAAACAAGAGAGTCTTTGATAACTCTTGCAATCTAGTCTCTTTTATTTTTTACAAATTGCAAATTCTCTTCTATATGGTTTTGCACTTCCATGAATAGATTATTCATCATTCAGGATGGCTGCTGGTGTTTATATGGTGGATTCTATCTTTGAGAGACTCTTCCAGTTTTGGTTAGCTTTGATATCTTTGGTTTGCTGGATTGATGTTGTATTGTGGTTTCATAAGATTGTTCTTCTTTCTTTGCTGTTGATGATGCATTTCTCGAGTGGGGATACATGGTTCACTAAATGTTGTCCACTTTTTAGTTGTAGCTGCTTATGATGTTGTGTATTTGCTATTGAAGATTCTTTATTGATAGGTGTCTTGCTGGAAAGCCTGCTTTATTTGGTTGCAGTTCTTTTCCTTGTTGTGGTTGTTAAGGCTGTTGATTCTTGTCTTGTTATGGTGCTGGGTCTCTTTTTTTTTATCTGACGGCTGCTTATTTTCTCCACCCTATTTTTGTTTTGTGCTTTATGTTAGGTTGGACACCCTGTCTTAGATTTGGTTCCTCATCTAACCATTGTCAGCTAATCCTTTTTAATTTGATAGCTTTTCTTTATTGGCTTTGATGTATATGTCTTCGGGGAGTCTGTCCCTTTTTGTAAATCATGTATATGATCTTGCTGGTTCTCCAGCCATGTATTTTTTTAATCTAATATTTATACTTACTTTTGATATAAAAAAATTGAAGATTGATACCATTATTACAACCAAGGAAAAAGATGGCCTAATATCTATATTATATAAATATATGGATGTCTTTGCCTGGTTTAGATACTAATATAGTGGTATATAGAATTCCCTCAGTGAAAGAAAGTAAGCCAGTTAAACAAAAGACCAGACACATGTGCCCGGATTGCTGTTTAAGGTGAAAATGGAAATACATAAACAATAGGATATAAGATTCCTAGATGTGGTCCACTATCCTCAATGGGTGGTTAATGTAGTTGTAGTTTCCAAAAAGAATGGCAAGATTATAGTGTGTATGGATTATAAATATTTGAATAAGGCAAGCCTGAAGGACGACTTTCCTCTACCCTACATAGATGTCTCAGTCGACAATGCTGCGAAGAGTGTCATATACTCATTCATGGATGGGTTCTCAGGATATAACCAGATTAGAATGGCATAGGAAGACAAGGAGAAAACTACCTTTGTCATGCCTTGGGAAACCTTTTGATATAAAGTAATATCATTCGGATTAAGAAATGTTGGCCCAACATGTATCAAAAAGCATTGGTCACTTTATTCCATGACATGATGAACCGAAAAGTGAAAGTCTATGTGGAAGAAGATCACAAAAAAATATTAAAGAAATTGTTCAAAAGGCTGTGAAAATTCAAATTAAGATTGAATCCCCCAAAGTGCTCATTTAGGGTAAGGACTGGAAAATTGTTAGGTTTTATAGTAAGTAGTCAAGGAATAGAAGTTGATCTAGAAAAAGTAAAGGCAATCAAGGATATTTCAGCGCCTAAGACAGAGAAAGAAGTAAGTTTTCTTCAATATTTAAACTACATAGCCCGATTCATATCTCAGCTTACGATAACGTGCAAGTTAACTTTCCATTTACTTAGAAAGAAAAATCCTAGGGTATGGGACATTGATTGCTAAAAAAACCTTTGATAAGATCTAAAGGTAATTTGCAAAACTCGTTATTGATAGTGCCTTCTATACCTAGAAGACCCTCAATTCTATATTTTATGGTGACATATACAGTTATAGGATATGTGTTGGGCCAACACGAGGAGTCGGGGAAGAAAGAACAAGTTATCTACTATTTAAGTAAGAAGTTCAATGATTGTGAATCCCGATATACTGCCATTAAAAGTTTATGTTATGCCTTGGTTTAGAGCATAAAAAGGCTCATGCAATATATTTTGCACTACATGACCTGATTGATCTCAAAACTGGATCCACTCAAATACATCTATGAAAAGCCTTACTTGTCAAGCCGGATGGCAAGATGACAAGTGTTGTTAGCAAATTACGACATTGTTTATATGACAAAGAAGGTTGTAAAAGGAAGCGTGATTGACCATTTGGTAGATCATGTTGTGGAAGATTATGAGTCATTGAATTTTGACCATTCCGATAAAGATATGCCAATAATTTCCCCAGAAAAGAAACAGTACCCTGTTTTGATAAGGTTGCAATTTAAATGCACCAATAATACGACCGAGTATATAGCCTACATCATTAGTCTAATAGCTATTTTAAAACTAAAATTTAGGAAACTTGATGTTTATAGAAATTCACTGCTAATTATTTGTCAAGTGAATAGAGAATGACAAATAAAAAATAAGAAGCTGAAGTCATATCAGGATTATCTCTTGACGTTAGCTAATGAGTTCGAAGAGATAAAATTCACTCACATGAGTAGAGATAAAAATTAGTTTGCTAATGTTTTGGCAACCCTAGCTTCGTTGACACAGATCAATATTGGAAGCAGGATCCAACCAATAAACATCGAAATCAAAAATCTTCAAGCTCACTGTTATTCACTAAAAGAGTCATCAAATGGAAAACCATGATATAATGACATCAAAAGGCTTATCCAACACCTGGAATATCCTCTAGGAGCCTTCAAGATGGATGAAAAGACTTTGAGGGGAATGAACATGGATTATTACTTGGATAGAGATGTCTTTTATAAGAGGTCATTTTACGAGACTTTATTTAGGTGTCTAAATGAGAAAAAGGTTGTGAAAGCATTATAGGAAATCCACGGGGAAGTCTGTATCATTAATGCTAACAAGCATACAATGGCGAGGCAGATGCAAAGATCTGGGTACTTTTAGTTGACCATGAAGAGGGAATGTGTAGACTATGTCAAAAAACACCATAAGTGTTAAATATAAGGAGACAATATAAATGCACCTCCAGCATCGTTGTTCAATATGACATCGCATTGGCCTTTTGACATGTGGGGATTGGATGTTATGAGACCAATCAATCTGAAGGGTAACGATGGGCATAGTCATCTTTGTGGCCATCAATTACTTTACTAAATGGGTAGAAGCCAACTCTCACGCATATGTGACACAAAGTAATCAAGAGGTTCATTGAAAAAGATATGATTGGTCGCTACGGCATGCCAGTAAGATTAGTAACTAATAATGCTCAGAATTTCAATTAGAAGTTGATTGTTGAGATTAGTAACTAAATAAAAGATTAAGTATTTCAATTATTCTCCTTACAAACCCAAGATGAATGGTGTTGTTGAGGCAACCAACAAAAATCTTAAAATGATCATCTAGAAAATAGTGGTCACTTATAAGATTAGAATGAGATGCTTCCACACGCATTTCATGCGTATCACACCACAGTCAGAACTTCTATGGGTGCAACCCTTTACTCTCTAGTATACGAGATGGAAGCAATGATGCCTTTAGAAGTGAAAATTTCATCAATAAGGGTTCTAATGGATGCAGAACTAGAAGAATCAGAGTGGGCAAAGCTAAAATTTAAGTAGTTGAATCATATCAATGAAAAGAGGTTGACAACCATCTATCATCACAAGTTGTACCAAAATAGAATGGCTAAAGCATACAACAAGAAGGTCAGACTAAGAGTGTTTAAAGAGGGATATCTGGTATTGAAGAAAATCTTGCCAACATCGGGAGAAGATCAAAGTAAATGGGCACTGAACTACGAAGGACCATACATGGTAAAGAAAGATGTGTTTGAAGGAGCCTTAATTTTACAAGATGGATGGGGGTGATCTCCCAAAACTTGTAAAGTTTGATATCATAAAGAAGTGCTATGGATAATGTACTTTGTCTATCAATCAATAAAAATTATAGTTTGGCTAAGAATTCTTTGATATATTTTCCTTTTCTCTAAAAAACTCTACATGATCTTATAAGCTTAAAAACTTTGTTTTCAGAAAGGCTTTTTGGAAATCAAAGTTATTAGTACAAATATAGATGTCAAATTGGTGTTTGTTTTTAATAAGCGATTTTTAAGAATTCAAATGATCCTATAGTGAGGTGACTAAACACTTAAAAACATGAAAAACAAATTAAATGCCATAAAATAACTTTGAAGCTGAGTTTTAGTTAAATGAATAATGATTCATAATCATAATAAAAAAACCATTTTTGAATGTCTAATTTAACCACAAAGAAGGAAAGCAGATCTTGCTAATCCTAAACGCATGTGTTTGAAATGAGAAAAGGTTATCCTTGATAATCCTTTCACAATACTCAAAAATATCATTTGCAGTCCCCGTTTGAGCTTAGTAAATTTTCCTTGAAAATTAACCCTAACTAATAACCCATACTAGAGGTAAGTATGAGGACTATAAAAGAAGTTTAACCCTAAGGATACACAAAATAATACTCAATGATCAAGCGGCGCAAACAAAGCTAGGGTATGAAGAAATTTACAAAGTTTGAGCATGCTGTAAAAAATAATGAATATGATAATGGTGTTTAAAACCACATGAAAAAAAAAAAACAAGAAGTCCAAGCCCGTTACTAGGGGCACGACAAACCATTTGGCAAAGTCAACCCTAAGATCCAAGAATTCCTCGACCAAAAAGAAGATCTGGGAACGAATACTAGTGATCCTTACCTTGAGATCCCTTTAGGATTTAGTTGTAGACTTTAATATTTGGAGGTATAAGATTACACTGTAAAGTATACACTCAAATATTAAAGATATAAAAATAGGAAATAAATGCAATGATAAAATTTGGGTCTTAGAACGGTTAGGTTTTAACTTAATAAGGTAGAGACTTCCTCACGAATAAAGATTTGCCTTGAACATTAGGCAAGACCAACGAATGAAAACATGACCTAGAAAAATAATCATTCAATAATGCAGCTTACCTTAGGTAGGGTGCATTGGGGATAATGCATCTTCCCTTTATATAACTAGTCCCCTTACCAAAACTCTCGTAGACCATAGGTTTCCTAGTGACCATGATACTATGTAACGACTCTCTCAAATCATAACTTTATGATTAAACCAAAAACTTCTTTCATTCTAGAAAGTATGTTTGTTATTCAACATCATGCATGTCATGACAGTAGTAATAGGAAGACGAGTGTATTTGCTTGATGATAAGAACTTGAATGGTGAAGTGTTGAGCGAGGCTCATGAATCCAAACTTGTAGTGTATTCTGGTAGTACTAAGATGTATCATGATTTGAAAGAGTTTTATTGGTGGCCAAAACTAAAGAGAGAAATTGCAGAATATGTGGCTAAGTATAGAGTGTGCCTTTATTGAAAGTACAACATCAAAAGCTTGTGAGACAGTTATAGCCATTTTTTATACTTAAGTGGAAGCAAGAGAATATTACTATGGAATTTATTTATGGGTTACCTAAAGGATAGAGAGATGATGATGAAATTTGGTTTATTGTGGATCAGTTAACAAAATCTTCTTTATTCCTTCCTATGAAGATGATAGATTTAGTTAAAAAGCTGACAAGATTTTATATGAATGAAGTAGTGAGATTATATAGGGTTCTAGTATTTATAGTTTCTTATCAAGATCCTAGGTTTACATCCTGGTTATGGCCAAGTATTCAGGTTATTCTAAGGATCAAGTTGAATATGAGTACTGTATTTCATCCCCAAACGAATGGGTGATCAGAAAGAACCATTCAGGCCTTGGAAGATTTGTTGATGTTATGTGTATTGGAGTTTAGAGGGAATTGAGAGGATCATCTACCATTAGTAGAGTTCACTTATAATAACAGTTATCATGTTACCATGAGAATGGCTTCCTATGAAGCTTTGTATGGAAGAAGGTGTCGAACTCTAGTCTATTATGAATAAGTGGGGGGTAGGAGGTTGATTGACTCAGAGCTAGTGCAAATTACCACTAAAAAGGTGAAAATAATAAAAAAATAGAATGAAGACAATTAAGGATAGACAGAAAAGTTATGCAGATAACAGAAAAAGACCCCTCGAGTTTGAGATGGGGGATCAACTGTTTTTAAAGGTTGCACCTTGGAAACATATTATATTGTTTTGAATGAAAGGGAAGTGGGCTCCAAAGTATATTGGTCCTTTTGAGATAGTTCAAAAAATAAGCCCAGTTGCATATAGATTGACCTTACCACCACACTTGTCAAAGATGTATGATGTATTCCATATATTATTACTTAGAAAGGCTAAGTTGGATCCTACTCGAGTATTATCCCAAGTTCCGCTAGAGATTAAGGAAGATTTGACCTTGGAAGTATAACCAATCAGAATCTTGGATATGAGTGAAAAGGAACTCGGAAATAAAAGCATTTTGATGGTGAAGATACTTTAGAAAAGTTCTCAAGTTGAGGAGGTAACTTAGGAGAAAGAGTTAAAAATAAAGAAAAACATATCCAGAATTATTTTTTAAGCAGGTATTATTTTTATTAAGAGGGAAGAATATAAACCCCGAGATGATTCAAAACTATATGGAACTTTAAAATGGGATAAGTGAGTATTTATGACAAAATAAAAATAAAAAAGTAAGGTAGGTAAATAAATATTTTAGAGAAAGGAAAAATGATTGTTTTAACAATTATATGAGATTATTGGTATAAAGTTATAAAAGAAATTATGAATGGTTACCTGAAATAAATGAATTGATGGAATAAAGAAGGGTAAATAAGTAATTAGCTGAAAAATAAGAATTCACCCCTCTCTTTTTAAAGTCGATAATGTAGCCAAGAGAGTGAGAGAGTTTTTCTCTTTTTTTTCTTTCCATTCACCATTGAAATGTTATAGAATTGTTAGATATAAATGAAAATAGAGGGTTTTTGAGAGAGAAGAATATATCCACACTAAAAATTAAGAAAGATCAAGAGGAGAGAAAATTGAGTCAAAGAGAGAAAGTGAAGAAATAAGAGAGAAAAAAGGGAGAGACATATTAAAATTTCAACTTGTTGATTTTTAAAATATATTTTATAATCAAGTAAGATATTTGGAACCCCTTTATATCAATTTGAACAAAAGTTAATTGATTTTGAGTAAAATTGAATTAGGATTCTTGAGATAAAATTAGGGGAAAAATGGATTTCTTAAAAATTAAATTTTTAAGATCCTTGTAGGTTGCTGTGGAAGTGAAATCATGGAAGAATGATGAATAAAAGTGATAGGTAGAAAACTTATAGGGGCCAATCATGTAAGGAATAAAATGGGAAATTATGCATATATGATATTGTTCATTAATTGTACATTTATGTATGTATGATATATGAATGATGATTTTAATTGAGTAGAATTAATTAGATAATGAAGTATTGAGTGATTGAATAGTTGGCCTAGAGGGGTGAAATTGTAAATTTTTAGAGAATTTGTAAATTGTATAGAATTGTGTAAAATTGATATGGTTGCTGACACGATCAAAGAGTTGATGTCTTATTCCAAGTACAGGAGTATCAAAGTAATAAATAACCCGGCAAGACCGAGGTCGAACCATAGGGAGGTGAATTATATAAATTACAAACAATAAAATGATATTAATGTTAAAGAGAAGTTTGAGATGTAATAATGATGAAAAGATTAAACAAGGATAAAACAGATGTCAAGGTTAGAGGATCCACCAATGGTATTTTAAATAAATATAATATAAACTCTTTTTATTACTCAATTGAAAACCACACACAAAGGAGATTTCAATCGGATGATTTATCGTTAATGGCTCATTATAAAGTATTAACATGATCATATTAATTATCCTTTTCAAGTAACACCATACTTATAAATATCATCAGGCATTCATGTTGCTAGCTTATGTTAACAACAAATCAAGTTCCTATCATAATAACGATGTCAGCCGAAAACTATGAAGGATCAAGCATTTGATGTACCAAGTGTTATACAACACAAATCTAGATTAACCATTTAATAAGCAAGGTATTAAGAATTAGTAAGATAAAAAGATAAAACATGTTAATAACAAACTTTCCTGGATATAAACATTAAAGTCCATGTTGAGTTTATATTATACCTATTCTAACACCATTAGTAAAACCTTTTCACCTTGACATAATTAACTTAGCTAAACATAATGAAGAAAAAAAACATAAATAAACAA
>Ga0325403_1002472_pt1 | contig 16413 bp, 9 predicted proteins | sample PopdelMetagenome_19_FD_205665 | JGI IMG/M metagenome (GOLD analysis project Ga0325403, IMG submission 205665) | Populus deltoides microbial communities from Bellville, Georgia, United States - Xylem-PdKOR-R4 | ecosystem: Host-associated > Plants > Phyllosphere > Stem > Wood/Secondary xylem...
GTGCAGCATAACTTGATTGTGCATGAGGATCATGATCACAATTGAAACCAGGTGCAAACTCCAAAGGCTGATTACTGAGATCAGCTGTGGGATTAGCTGCCTGATTGCTATATGCAATGGGCTGCTCAGTCAAAACTGATCTACCAATAGTAGGCAATGATGGCGGCAGATGATGCTGTCCTTCTTGGGCAGAGGATATGGGCAAAGGCAATGATCTGTAAAGCTGCTCCTTTGGATCTCCAGTCTCTTCTTTACCTGCCATACAATTGAGTAGTCAAACAGAAGAATAAAAACAAACGGTAATGTATAAACTCTTGGGAGAAATTGAAGTTTAACTTGGCCATCAATAAACTTGCTCCTAAATATTATGTGCACAAAATTCAATTCACTGCATGAATTCTATAGATTTTAATGTAGCTTTAGATATTAAAGATCATGGTGAGAACAGTGGACCTCATTTTCCCAAGTACTTGTAACTCCAATAGGAGACGATGGTGCTTTATCCCCCTTTTTTTTTTACAGCAGGTACTAAAAACAAATTTTCCTTAAACCTTATTCATCAAAAAGGAAATACACCTCTCAAAGCCACTTTGTCTTGCATGCCTATTTCATATGGGGTGAAAAGGTTGAAAGTGTTAAAAACAGTGTCCCATAGGAGCAGTCTTGAGCACAACCTTCACATGCAAGTAAAATATGCTAAATTAATTATTACCTGTAACAGAAGAATAACTAGAAGGTACCTCCTGCTGATGAACAGATGGACTTGCATTTGAAGTTGCAGCTCCACCAGGGTAGGGTTGAGGCCTATCATAAACATGTGAAGGTTGCCCCATGCTGAAAGATGCATTCTCCTGTGGATAAGCTACTGGCAGCTGGTGTGGAGCGGCTGAAACTGGAAACTGTTGATAAGTTGTCGCAGGAAATGGCTGCTGCTGAACACCTTGATAGTGAGTATCAACAGTTTGTGGATTCTGATCATAGTACCAACTTTGTTCTTCTGATCTGCCAACTGTTGTAAATTGAGACTGAGGAAGTTGATCCTCCGATGCACTGTTTTTGGTAGCTGCCCATGCTCTGGCCTTAGCAGCCCAATCCTCCACATGGTTACGTCCTGCTGCTATTATAACATACATTACAAAGTTAACCCCAAAAATAATTTAAAAAGAAAAAAAAAAACTCCTCGCAAGGCTGACGAGGAGGAAAGGTTCATATTGGTAGTCTATAGTTTTTTTGTTTTTCTTATCCACAATGCTGATAACAAAATTTCAAGCTACACCATCCAAACTAGGGCAATAAAAGAGAAAGGATGTCAGGGATTGCATTTGAATGTAAGGGTAGTTACCTGATGGATATTCCCAAGCTTGGTGCTGCTCCCAATTAGGATTCCCCCATTCCTGAAAACAAACAGAAATAAATTAAACAAGCAATTCGTTACCAGTTAATTTATTCTTCTAAAACATCATATAAAACAGCATAATCTCTCTAAAAATGGCCAAATTAATGCCCTAATTATAGGCAGCAAAAAAAACCCTAGCTTCACAAAGTGCAGAGATTTAAGATTAAGCATCGGGCGATTCACCTGAGAGTGAGGTTGTGTTGGCGGAGGCACGAGGGGGCGAGGAGGAGGGAAGTGGTGGCTTTGAGGGGGAAGGTGCGTGGGATAAGGATATGAAGAAGAGGGTGGAGGGGGAGGGGGAGGAGGCCACTGCTGGGGAAGTGGAGGAGACACGGAGTGTGATGGTGGTGGTGGATTGTATTGGAAAGGGTTGGAGTACCATGAAGTCCCTCCTTGTGGTTGTTGAGGGAGCGGTGGTCTTTGCTGGTACTGGTGATAGTAGTGGTAAGGATCCGCAGGCGGCGGCGGCACTTGCTGTTGTTGCTGTTGCGGTGGTGGTGGGGGTCTCATGTATCCGAGATGCTGCTGTTGCTGTTGGTAAGAGTCCATTTTTGGGTCTTTAATTCGCTCGCCCTGGGGTTTTAACAATATTATTGCCTTAAAGAGAGACAAGCAAGGGTTTCGCTTCCTGGACACGGTTTGAATGCCAACAACAACAAAACGAAGAGCAGTTTTACTCTTTCCATGTAATGAGTTTTTTATTTTATTGGAGTAATTTATGAGTTTTGATTTTTTAAAAAATAAAAAAAAGCTTTAAACAATATATTATTTAAAACAAAAACTGATTTTCTCATTGCGACCCACCAAGCCAGGTCTTAAAAATGTGATGGGTTATATTTTTTAAAATACATAGTTTTATTTAATTGATATAATTATCGAATTAAACTGAGATTTTATTAGAACTTTATAGAGATTCAGTTTCTTATAAAGTTAAAATTTTATAACAATCATAAATTAAAAGTACATGAAGTAACTTCATTGAATTAGAAGACGGAGATATGAAGATGTTCTTTTTGTGCTTGGCGTTCTATATATATATTTATTTATTTTTATCATGAGTAGATAGAAAAGGATGGTGGCAAACCTGCATGGTCAGAAGAGGACAGGATTGCAAACCTATTATATATGGTTTTTATAACCTGCTCGGTTCAAGATTTAGATTTTAGATTTTGACCGGATGGTTTGAGTTATCTAAATTATTTTTTTAAAATCAAAATAATATTATTTTAATTAAAAAAAATTAATAAATTGCAATCGAATTTTTTATTGGGTCTTGCTGAGTTACACCGAGTTTTTTTTCTCTGTTTTTTTAATTCGGTCCGATTCCAGCCTGAGTCGGTTGAGTTTCAAATCAACCCACCAAACCAGGTTTTTTAACTATAATATTATAATAACGAAGTTGCCTATTTATATTTATTATATGGTTCATCTTTTAGCTATGCTACATGTGTTGTTGAAAATATGATAGATATTTTTTTAAGTATTTTTTTTATTTAAAAATATATTAAAATAATTTTTTTAAATTTTTAATATTAACACAATTTAAAAGCATTAAAAAAATAAATTTAACAAAAAGATTAGAGGGTGACACCACAATAATGAAAGATGACGTGACGCCACCATAACAAAAGGTGACGTTTAACAAAGACTATGATGACGTTCGTTAAGCCACCTCTCACATTCCTTCTCCTTCAAGCTTTCGTTGGCCCCATGATTTTCTCCCCTTTTCTTTTCTCTTTCACCTCTAAAATCTGGTAGGCTTGGCCTAGGTTTAGGCTTCAATTGGGCTCCCTGGAGATGGGCCTGGACCAATCCACCTCTTTTTATCTCTTCTTTAACCTTTATTTCGAGTGTGTTTGATATTGCGGTAGCTGTTGTGGTTGTGGTTTTAAAAAGTTGGTTTATAAAAAGTACTTTTAGTTGTGATTGGTTTGAAAAAATAGATATTTGGTTAAAACTGTGGTTGAAATTGAGGTTGAAGAAAAAGTAGTTTAATGTGTTTGGTTAAAAATGTTTTTGAAATTGAGGTTATAAAATAATTTAAAAAATTATAAATTAATATTGATGGTTTTTAATTTAAATATTATAGATTTAACTATTGCGGTAACATTATGAAATAAATCATACTTTATATAAAAAAAATTTATTGTTCTATTAAACTATCTACAATTCCATTACGTACAAAATTTATCTGACAATAACAACAGTTTCCATAATTTTTTAGCGTGTAATAAAATATTATCATGTATAAAATTTACGCTAAACTAGTTTTTTAAAAAAAAATTAACAAAAAAAACTTAACACACTAAAAAAAAAACCCGCAGTGCAAGTGAATAGTGCAAGAGAATTGCACTGTTCACTATTTTTAACATGAACAGTGCAATTTCTTGCACTGTTCATGTTAATTGTACTGTTTATTGAACAGTGCAATCACGTGAACAGTGCAAAAAAAGCAAGCAATTCTTGCTTTGTAAATACTACGTTTCCAACGCAAAAAAACGGTGGGACCCAGTGAACAGTATACTGCTTTTTTTTATAACCAAACGGCTGCAACTGCGTTTTAAAAAAAACACAACCGCAGCCGCAGAGCCAAACGGGCTCTCCGTCCACTTGTACTTTTGTAGTGAAGCCCGACCACCTCAGCAAAAGTTTGACAAGTAGGCTAGCTCGGGCTTGATATGTTTTATCAAGGCTCAGTGCGGCTCGAGTTACCCTTTCGAAGAATAGATAAATTCATTTTTATGAATGGACATGTTTTTTAAATATAGTGTTTTTTAAACTGTGTATTTAAATTAAAAAATATTAAATTTATATTTTTTAGTTATTTTTTATGGTTTTGATATATTAATATAAAAATAAATAAATAAATAAATATAACAAGATATCATTTAAATCATTTTCAATTGAAAATCATTCTTGCAAAAATATCATATACCATATTATTAAATATATTAAAGAATATATATATATATTCTAAGTGTAACTTATTTTTTTAAGTCGAAACATACATGTATGTTTTATAAACCTAATATATATATATTGAGCACTTGAGATTAGTTTTAGAGTTTTCAAAACCTACAATGTTCCATTATTAATGAAATCAACTCTATATTTTCGTGAAAAAAAAAGGCATCTCAAACTATGGAAGTCATAGTATTTTCTTTTTCTCCATCATGAATTTTTTTTTTATCAGATCACATCTCACTATAATTCACAAAGGAAAATGATTCATGATTAAATCTTGCATATTAAAATTTTATATAAAATGATGTGTCGATAAAGGATAAAACCAATGAATTTAAAATGATTAATTTTTTAAATAATATTATTCATTTATAAATATATATGCGCCATGTCACCCCATTGTAATCATGAATAATGTACAATATGTTTTAATTAAAAAAGCTACAATTTTAATCATTTACTTGAATTAAATTATTAAAATATATATAATAATGCACTTTAAACAAATTGCATAAATAGAAAATAAGGAAGAAAAAAGAAAAAGAGAGAGGAAGCTGAAGGAAACCAAGAGAGGAGCTACCGAAACCCACCTTTAACTGCCGCGACCACATTCCAAAACTAGAGGGCAAAACCGTCAACCGAAAATTCCCTTCATTTTCTGTCGCATATATACACCTCCCAAACCCTAAGCGCTCGCTCTGATTCACCCGCCGCCGTTCAAACCCAAAACAACAGATCTCTAACACCCCCCCCCCCGGATCCCCCCGCTCCCCGAGAAATGACAACCCGCTTCAAGAAGAACCGGAAGAAGAGAGGGCACGTCAGTGCTGGGCATGGACGCATCGGCAAGCACAGGAAGCACCCAGGAGGTCGTGGTAATGCTGGAGGTATGCACCACCACCGGATTCTCTTCGACAAGTACCATCCCGGTTACTTTGGTAAAGTCGGTATGCGTTACTTCCACAAGCTCCGCAACAAGTTCTACTGTCCGATCGTGAACATCGACAAGCTATGGTCCATGGTCCCACAGGATGTTAAAGACAAGGCAACCAAGGATACTGTGCCGATGATCGATGTAACTCAGTTCGGTTACTTCAAGGTTCTTGGGAAGGGGGTTTTACCTGAGAAGCAACCGATTGTTGTCAAGGCCAAGCTTATTTCGAAGATTGCTGAGAAGAAAATTAAAGAGGCTGGTGGAGCTGTTGTGCTTACTGCCTAAGTTAGGATTTTAAGATTTTGAATTGTCTTCTTTTCCCTTAAAAATTCAAGCAATTAGGGATACCGTTGAACCACCTATTTGGATTTTGCTTATCACATGGTTTTGTCGCTTGCATTGCTTCATGCCATTTTGTTATTTGAATTGATTGCTTGATGTTGATCTTATTTGACTGGTTGAATATGAATATTAGTCATCTTGCAATCCTTGCTCTTCTCAATGCTGACTTGTTCTTGAGGGTTTTCTTTTGCCTACATTGGCTAGAAATTGAAGTAGCCATGGATTTGAAAATGCCTAGTGATGGGGATATAAAACCCTATTTCCTTTCGTTTATATGCATTGAACTTTCTTGCACCTGAGTCTGATTCATTTTTCATATGCCCTGTCACATCTCCCTTTGCTTGTTTGATCTACCAAACCTATTGTTTAAGATGCTTTTGCATTATTCATCCTGGCCTTTTCAAGTCTCAGCTATCATTTTTATATTTTAATGTCGTGGTATCACTTGGTTGCAAATGTTTCAACTTGCGCAATGTAAATTATTCAAAGAGCAAGACCCTGTCATCATCATTGATTATAATACTTATCAATCTCGTCTTTCTCGATGCCGTTTACATGTCCTATCTACTTTCTCCCAATCTTTCTAATGCTAGCGCTTGTTTTTATCATGATTGCAATGAATATCCATTTCATTGATTAAATAAGATGCTATTAGTGATTTTTCATTGATCGTCTGTCTGCTATCACCTGTATTTATGCATCAGCAGTTCTTTTTCTGGTCCACCTGGTCAAGTTAAGGCACTGATGTTTTGTGCTTTATGAAAGATTCTGTTTACTTCGTCCAATATTCTGAATAATTATAATATTTCCTTTGGCATAGCACTCCAGTCATGCCTGCCAACAATATCCCTTCGGCTGCTTTATTTCCATCATAGAGTCTGCTATCCGTCTGTTGTCTTTGGCTTGCTTGAATTCTGGCCTCTTTGTACGTGCTCTCAGAGCTGTCTTGTATGGACTTGCGGTTGGGTAATATTTTGCGTTCGTTGCTGTCCTCTTACTCTATACCGGCGGATACATGGAAAATATTAAAGGTGGATAACATTTTCATCTCTAGGGGTAATTGGTACCCGAAGCTGAACGAACCATTGCACAAGGAAAATTGAAAGGACTTGAATTGGGCGATGAAATATTATCATGCTCCCAGTTCCTAGGGTTTCCTATATTACTACTAAAAAAAGGGCTCATAAGCAACTATCAACAACAAAAGATAATGTTAGATGCAAATAATAGATGCTAATTATTTAGTAATAGATTATTAATTACTGATTTTTTAACAACTTATCTGGTACTGAAATTTGGTTGTTAATTATATGAATCAACAACAAATATTCAATCGCTGACCATCATTGCTATTGCTGGATCTTGTATTTGTCATGTTATAATTCAATTTTGGGTTATTCTTCAAAAATTAAATTTTTTTTTCAAAATAAAAATCAAAAAAATAAAATAAAGCTTGGCAACGTGAAGAAAGCAGGCTGGGAAATCAAGCTGCAATTTTTGAAGGAAATTCAAGACTTAATTGTACCCATTATGCCCAAGAATGGAGAAAAAATACAAATTCAATGTCAAATTAAATGATTATTGGATGAATTTGTATAAAAATTAAGTCCAATGACATAATTAAATTTTTAATAGGGCAATTTGATTTAATCATGGGCCAAATTGAATTTTAATTATGTTTAAGAATTAATTTGGGTCCAATTGAAGAATTTAATTAAGCGCAAAGACTTAATTATACTTTAAATGGGTCAAATTAATTTTATTTGAGGCTTAATTGAAGCAAAATTAAGTTTGGGGGCCTAATTTGGGCTTAATTGAGAAGATTGAAATTTTAAGAGACCAAATTTAATTTTTACCAAGTTAATTGATTGAAATTAAGGGCCAAATTGCAAGAAAATTGAAGTTTTGAGGTCAATTAGGAGTTAAATTGAAGAAATTCGAGACCAAGGACCATATTGCAATAGACGCGTAACTTTGGGGCTCCAATTGAAGTTCATTAGGGGCTTAATTGAAAAATTTTAGGGTCAATTAGAGGTTCAATTGAAAAAATTAAAAGATGAAGGATTAAAATGAACTTTAGCCAAAATCAGAACTTTGGTACTGTTCATCTTTTTCTTTATTTTTCCGGAAAAACTGGTCCAATCACCTCTTTTGCAGGTGCATTTAATGCACCTAAAGTCCACCAAATTTAACCAAACTTGCACGAAAATGATCATCTTCAGTTCCTCTACAGTTCCATATCAATCATTCAGTCTAAATGACAATTAATCGGCGTCGGAACCGGCCTAAACATGCCAACTCATGCAGCTTTTTCTGCAGATTTTACAGTGCACCATGCCTACTTTGAGCCAACGGTTGGGATCTTTCCCAACCGAATCAAGGGCTGAAAATTTTTTCCTGTGTAGACAAGATTGCCCTCTTCCACCGTCTATAAATAGAGGTGAATTTCATGGCCTGAGGGAGGAGAAATTTGGGTCAAAAAATCATAAAAAACCAGCCTCCCTCCTGTTTTCATTTTCCTTCTTTCCCCGTCAGCCTTTTACAGCTCTCTCCACCTCTCCACAGCTGCCTTCTCCAATGAGAATACCAACAAACCCAGCCTATACACCGCCACAAATACCAGCTCTAAGCAGCCACCGCGACTCCCTCTCTCTCCTGCAGACCTATTTCATCCTCTTTCTTCTCTGCTATTGCAACCTCAACAGTAGCGGCAGAGGCAGCAACCACCCCTTTTAGGGGCTTTCATCCTTAGAAACAGCAACAGAGGTACTCTCTTGTCATAGTGGTGACTTGAACAGCTCCAACCGTTAGCAACTCCAACACCGACCACAACATTTCCTGTAACGTGAGCAGCAACCACTCCTTCTAGCGCCACCAACTCTTACACCGTCCTCAGCCAGACCAGTGATGGCAGCCACGACCCTTCAGCCAGGTGAGCCACCCTTCCTTTCCTTCTTCTTCTTCTTCTTCTTTTTCTTCTTCCTTCCTTTCTATTCACTGCATGAATAGTAGGCGTGAATTATAATTCACGTCCTACTGTTCATGTAGGACGTGAATTGTGTGTGTGTGTGTGTGTGTGTGTGTGTGTGTGTATTATAATATTAAAAAAACAAAAAATTTCCAAAAAAGTCATTTAAAAAAAAATTGTGAATTTCTCGCATATTTTTCTACCAAATTTGTATAATATCGGGTTGTATATTTACACTGTAAAATATAAATCTGGTATTAAAATACCTAGTTTTCTTCAAAATATTTCAAAAAGAAAAAAAATATTTTGATGCACACGGCCAAATCCTAAAATTTTTCCAATCATATTTTTCATTAAAAAAAACAAAAATTGCATCCTTTTCATGTTTAAAAAAAATCCAAAAATGGATATCATAACCAATTTACGATCATCCACTAGGGTTTGGCCAAAATATCAAAAATATTTTTCCAATCCTTTTTTTAGGATCCAGATGTAGACTTTAATATTTGTGGGGTGTAAAATTACACGATAAAGTACACCCTCAAGTATTAAAGATACAAGGTGTAAAAATACGATGCTAAAATTCAGACTTTAGAACGGTTAGGATTTAACCCGATAAGGTAGAAACTCTCTCATGGAGAGAAATCTGCCTTGAGCCTTAGAAAAGATTAACGAATAGAAACCCGACTTAGAAAAAACAATCAAACAACAATGCAGCTTACCTTAGGTAGGGTGCACTGGGGGTGATGCGTCTTCCCCTTGCACAACCAGTCCCTTACCTAGACTCTCGTAGACCATAGGTTCCTAATGACCATAATACTAGGTGGCGACTCCTAAACATTAATCATAATTTATGATTAAATCCAAAAAACCTTCCCAACACACAACACCTCACACAGGAAGCACGAGAGAGAGCCTTCGCCGTCGTCAGACGACGTCGCGCCCCCTGTGACATGTCCAATAATTATTTTTAAAACATGAGTTTTTTAAATTTTTTATAATTATTTGTGGATATTTCAAAAATTATAGAAAAATATAGAAAGAACATAAATTAATACTAAAAGTTATTTTATCAACAATAATAAGTAAAATAAAAATAAATTTCAAAATTTTATTAAATTTACATCAATATAGATAAGTCACAATCTAATAAATATGTTCTATTATAAAGGTGGTGGTGATGGAAATGAACCAAAACAATGTTGATCATCATAAGGTAGGACTGATATATAGTGGTCGAGGCCTAGGTCGTTATACTATTAAACATGGGATATATAGGAGTCATCACTCGTGGAGTCACATGTGACGGCATAGATGAAGCTATATGTGTTGATATTTCTTTGTCCATATTTGATGCCAAAGCTTGGTATCCCATGTTACTATGAATTTTTTTTTTTTTATAGAAGTCATCTCTTGTTGTAGTGATAAAATATGACCATCTCTTTTCTTTATTTACACATTCAATACCTTAATTGATGAACTAGGAGTTATTGACTCCATTGTATAAGATTGTGATGAAGCACTTGTACTAACCATAAATTTTGGCATACCAGGTGCACCATATATTATACCCTTTGTAGCTCATTTTATAACCACACACCAAGCTACTCTATCAAATGAAGGATGATTTTCCTGATCAGTTTCACATCTTGAAATATTTTTTTTCATAATTCTCCTACAATAAAAGTAAATATAATGAATTTTTAATTTTAAATAATAAAAAAATTACATAAAAAATACTTACAACCATTTTTTTAGACTTGTTATTTATGAAGGTTCCAGGCTGCTTATAAACATCTTTTTCCATTAAAAACTTTTGATTTTTGCACCTAACACAAGGACATCTAATTTTACCTCTTGATACATTTTCATCAATTGAAAATGCATAATTGAAAAATCTTCGTACACTCGCAATAAATTCTAGACAGATATGATCATTCCTACGACAATGATATCGATCATCCATATTAATCTAATTAACATAATTAAAACCAACAAAATTTTAGAATATTATTTAATATATTACTTAATCTATAAATTATCAAAATAACTTCATTAATAACTAGCTCATAAGTTATAAAAGAGAAAGATATGAAAACTTGTAATAATAAAAAAAAGAAAAGAAAAGGAGAACAACATTGAAATATTGCATGAAGTTGTAGTATAATTAAGTAGTTGGAATTGTGTGAAAAGAGAAAAGATAATATGTTGTTTTGATTGTCCTATAGATTAATAAAATTAGTAAAATTATATAGGTAGAATAACTAGCTAATTAGGATACACCAATCAACTGTTTTGTTTATCATTTTCCACCATCATTTTTTTTCTTTAGCTTTAGTAACCTAGACTCTTCTATTGAAAAAAAAAATATACAATCATTTGCATTGTCAAGTAATATTGTAGAAATGAAGTTTTCATGCAAACAAATGCTACAATTATTTTTTTAACCAACAATTAAATATTTATTTGATCACTAATTTATTACTTAAAATCATCACATTAAATAAAGAAATAATGACAAACTAAAATAAGATTATGCTTATCTAATATATAATCGTTGAATTGTATAACACACAAAATAACAGCTTTTCTTTTAAAGAAGTGCAGTACAAACTAAAAAAGATACTTTGGAGATAAATTACACCATTATTAGCAAACAGATGCCAAGATTCAATGACCATGCAATTTTTTTATGAACCAAGTCATCTTCCAAAATTTATAAAAAGTTTTAATTTACATTGACAAATCTGGAGGACCTAATATACACAACCCAAAAACTTGGCAACTTTAAATGCAAATAAGTAATGTAATGTGATGGGTTTAACAATCTAAAATTAGAAAAAAAAGAGAGCAAGAATAGTAGTGTTAAGAAATTAAAAAAGCAAATCAGCCTGTAATGAGGTTCGCATTACAAGTTGCCAAAGGAAATACAAAATAAGAGATTCTTGGAAATAAATGCACGTCATCATAAAATCATCACGAATGCTAATATCCCAAGCTTACTCAACATACATAACAATCAACAAGTTTTGAACAACTTAGATATTTGCTACAATTCTGAGCATGTAGGACAAAGACCATAAAAGTAACTTTTTCAAAACATGAAATAGAAAAAGGTACACAAGTCAAGATCATTTACCCTTTTACATTAATTAGACCAATTGTTGAAGTCAAAGCCAACACATATCCATGATCATATAAAGGCACATAATTACTATGTAGAAGAATTAAATCATTGTCCTATTGTTTCCTTGCTTGGTTCTCAATCCAGAAGGACTACAAATAAGAAGTAACCCATCAAATGAAAAACTAGATGAAAAGGAAAAACATGAAATCCTAAATTTCAACCTCTTTTAGTGAAGCTAAATGCAAATAAGAAAGGGATATCATTACACTATAATGTTTAAGGCCTTAGCATCTACGTTACAATGAATAAAATGAACAGTTAATAGTGTAAATTATTTGGTCAAAACAGGATGAGAAAAGTAAAAAATTGATGATGAACAATTTCACTTTCTCTGCTCTGCTTAGTTTAACACTATTAAATAAGAACAATTTCATTAGAGAGAAGTTGATGATGAAAAAGATAAGTGAAAATGATGTAATATGTAAAAAATTATTAACCAACGCCAAACAACTTTCATAGCACGCGAGTAAAATCCAAAATCTAACTTTTATATACAGGTCTGTCATACGTTACCCATATTTCTCCTCTGAAAAACCACACACATACACCCAACAAAATAAAAAAACCAAAACCCTGAAAAAAGCCTCACTACCTAACCAAGCAACAATGGAATCGTCACAGAACCACGAAGACAAAGAACATTACATTAAGAATTAAAAATAATAGCATGTGACGACAATCATATTTAACAAATACTTTGTAATAAATCGATAAAATTAGTTGATAAAGCAATATATATTCTATCTAAATTACAAACACAATCTCTTAAATATAGGTTTCTAATTATACCTACTATCTTTATTGCACCATATTTGTTCTTTGCAAGATGAAATCCTTATGAGCATAGATTCACTAAAGAAGAAGTTATGAAGTGATAGATGATGTTTTTAAAAATGGACGTGTCACATGCCGTAGATATTAGCATAATAAGAGACGATGAACAAGCATTGACAGGAGATGAAGAACGAGCACGGACAGAGGGGTAACAATTTAAATTAGTGGTCATAACAGGAAATCACTAAGACGACCAAACGTACCATTTTACTTTCTATTTCGTCATGTGTCAAAGGACATGTGTAATAAAATCTATTATCCTTACTATCCAGGACAAGCAATTTGTGTGTTTAAATTGGTTAGTAACGTAATAGAAAAACAATACATAATGAATGCGTGAAGAGAGAAATTAAGGTGAATTACTCCCATTATATCCTAGTTTCCTTCCTTTTCATTTTTCATCTGTTGATCTTGGTATCTGTTGTTTATTATTCATCTCTAAGCATCCATCCATCACTATTTTCAGTGATAGTTGGCAGCAATTCTATTTGAATCGTAACAAGTGATATAAGAGCCAACCTTCATTGGACTGGGAACATGACATCTGACACAAGAACAAAAAAAATTACAAAGGCTTGAGGATTCTATTGATTCGGTAAAAAGAAAAGCCAACCACAAGTATGATAAACTAATTACTCTCATAAAGGACCAAGGCCAAAAGCTGGACCATACCACAGACAATCATGAAGCTCAAATTGGGGACATAAAGAAATTGCTCAACAGCCTAATGCAACAACTAAAGTTTGTCATACAAAGATTTCCCCTCACCTCAAGAGAATCCAGCTAACGCAGAGATAAACATGCTACTCATTAGAACGAATCAACATTCAGGCCTAACTGCTCCACTGAAGAGAGGCTAGCTGCTTATAAGGTACACCGACCCAAATATCTCTTTCAAGTGTTTAAGGGTGAAGATGTGCATGAATGGTTGTACAAATGTGATCAGTTTTTTGAGATATAGAACATTGATAACTAAGAGAAACTAAAACTAGCCTCTTATTACTTAGACGATATAACCTTGTAATGGCATCAAAATTTTATGCGAAGCCTGAATAATAAAAAAGTGAGTTGGGATGAGTATGTAGAAGCTCTTTGATATAGGTTCGGAGGATAAAAAGACCTAATGGAAGATTTGATAAACTTGAAACAAGTAAGGACTTTGGAGAGTTATATTCACAACTTTGATATTCTATGGAATAAAGCTGGTATTGGGGAGAGACAAACTTTAGTCATTTTCTTAGAAGGTCTGGAACTGGAAATAAAAAATATCGTGAAAATGTTTGAACCCGAAGACCTTAAACAAGCCTCTAACCTTGCTAGATTGCATGCAAATACTTTAACCCATAGACAAACTTCTGTGTATCTACTAAAACACTCAGTATCTACCACTTCCAATAGCCTTCCACCTAAAACCATACAACAACCAAACATTACTACTACCAACTTCCCTACAACAACCAACTTACCAAAAAGTAACCCTATCTCTTGGCCAAACAACACAACTCCAAAATCATTCAACAAGACTTTCATTGAACCTACCAAATTTATAAAACCCAGGAGTTTGAAGAACATAGACTGAAGGGATTATGTTTTTATGTGATGACAAATTCGTGCCAGGTCATAGATGCAGAAATAAACAGTTATATTCTCTAAGTATGTTAGAAGGAAAAGGAAGGGAGTCAACCCATAAATCTGAGACCCTATGAGTGTTTAGGGATGCAAAAAGATGTGTTAGAAAAGATATTAGATGAAATGTTGAGAACATGAATTATAAGGCCTATCAACAGTACATTTGCTTCGCCAATGGTGCTGGTTAAGAAAAAGGATTCCACTTGGAGGTTGTATATGGATTATAGAGCTTTGAACAAACTCATGATCAAGGACAAGTACCACATTCCAGTGGTTAAAGAGTTACTTGAGGAACTAATAGGAACAACCATTTTTTCGAAGATCGACCTTTAATCTGGATATCACCAGATCAGAATGGGTTTAGAGGAGGAGTTTAAAACAGCTTTCAGAACACACAATGACCACTATAAGTTTTTGGTTATGCCTTTTAGGTTAACCAACACTCCCGCTACATTTCAGAGCTTGATGAATGAGGTTTTTAGAGCACACCTCAGGAAATTCATCTTCGTATTCTTCGATGATATTCTAGTATACAGTAAGACATCTACAGCCCACTAAGAACACTTACAAATTGTTTTCAACTTGTTGAGAATACACCAGCTGGTTGTGAAAGCAAGTAAATATAGCTTTGATAGCGAACAGATTGAATACTTGGGCCATATTATATCTAAATATGGAGTTGCTACCAACCCTAACAAAATCAAAGCTATACTTAACTGGCCACTGCCTAGCAACCTTAGGCAATTGAGAAGATTTTTGGGGTTTACAGGCTACTATCGAAGATTTATTAAGGGGTACAGGTCTGTTTGTAAACCTTTGACACAACTATTAAAAAAGGATGTTTTTGGCTAGAGTAATGAGGCTACCAATGCATTTAACCTGCTCAGGGAATTGATGATTACTCCTCCGGTACTATCCTTACCAGACTTAGATAAACTATTTGTTGTAGAAACAGACGCATCTATAGTTGGTGTAGGGGCAGTCCTTATACAAGAAGGTCATCTTATTGCATACATCAGCAAATTTTTAGGCCCTAAACAACAAGCTATGTCTATTTATGAAAAAGAGATGTTGGCTATCATGTATGCAATTAACAAATGGAAGCATTACTCGTGGGGAAAACATTTTAACATTCGCACGAACCACGTGAGTCTTAAATATCTCATGGATCAAAAAATAATTTCTCCTATGTAGCATCAGTGGCTAGTTAAGTTGATAGGGTATGATTACGAGATAGAGTACATAAGGGGAAAGAAAAATGTCGTAACAGATACCCTTTCAAGAACTGCAAGTCAAGAACTCCACTCCATAGTTGTTTCCTCCGTCTCTTCCAATATCATAAAGGAAATTACAAGGTTTTGGCAAGAAGATCCATATTTACTAAATGTCATGCAAGACCTGCAAACCACTCCAAGGTCACATCCTCTTTACACCTAGGTCAATGGCCACCTGAATAAAAAGGTTAAGGTTGTGGTAGGACGTGATTTAGAACTACAATCCTGGTTGATTTCATTATATCACAGCTCAGTCGTGGGAGGCCATTCAGGAGTTACTGCCACTGCGAAGAGGGTGGGAAGCTTATTCTATTAGAAAGGGCAGCAGAAGCACATCCGCCAGTTTGTTAGAGAATGCTCAACTTACCAGAAGAATAAACATCAAAATGTAGACACACCAGGGCTACTACAACTCCTACCCATTCCCCATGCTCCATTCATTGACATCAACATGGATTTTGTTGAAGGGCTACCTAAATCTAAAGGGAATGATGTCATTATGGTAGTAGTAGAACGTTTCAGCAAATACGCTCACTTCATGAGCCTCAACCATCCATATTCAGCACCTATCGTGGCTAAGATATTTATGGACAATGTGTACAAACTACACGACCTGCTAACATCAATAGTCAGTGACAGGGATACAATGTTTTTGAGCAAATTCTAGAAGGAGATGTTCAATATCCAAGGGGTAAACTTGCTCTACTCATCGGCATACCGCCCTCAAACCGATGGCCAGACAGAGATAGTTAATAAATATTGTTGTTACTCATTTTTTGAGCCATACGTACTAATGGAGATGGTGTATATCCCCTTTAAATTGAAGGTAGGAGTTTAGTTCAAGGTTGCTTGGAGATTGACAAAAACAAAGGAGAAAGAAATGTT
>Ga0325403_1002473_pt1 | contig 16409 bp, 14 predicted proteins | sample PopdelMetagenome_19_FD_205665 | JGI IMG/M metagenome (GOLD analysis project Ga0325403, IMG submission 205665) | Populus deltoides microbial communities from Bellville, Georgia, United States - Xylem-PdKOR-R4 | ecosystem: Host-associated > Plants > Phyllosphere > Stem > Wood/Secondary xylem...
TTCAAGCTTAATTAAGTCTCAAAACTTATCAATTTCTCCAATTAAACCCTTAATTGGATTAATTAAATTAATTCCAAGCTTTAATTAAGTCTTAAAACTTATTAATTCTCCAATTAAACCCTTAATTGGATTAATTAAATTAATTCCAAGATTAATTAAGTCTTAAAACTTATCAATTCTCCAATTAAAACCTTGATTTGATTAATTAAATTAATTTCAAAGTTTAATTAAATCCCAAAACTTCCAATCATGTTGCTCTTAACCCAAATTTTAATTCACTCTTCATTTATTTCGTTTTACTTGCTTTTTCATCATTATCATCATTTTTTTATCCTTTTCAATAATAATAATAATAATAATAATAATAATAATAATTAAAATAAAATGATTAAAAATTAGGTTATGACACATGATGCTATGAAATTCTGTACTTCTCAACCTGTAATTTCTCCACTAGGATATATAGTTGTCTACGATCTCCTTGGATGCCATGACAATGTCCCGTTCAATAGCTGTGCAAAATAAGGAACAAAACAATTTTATTGAATATAGAAAGTGCAATTTTGTAAACTAACTTGGAAACTCCTAAAGCAGAAGATATCGATTTTCTCAATCAAATAAAATATGACTAAAGAATCATGAGTTGAATTTTATATATTATTTAATTTTAATTTATAGAATTAAATATAAGATAACATATACCCGTATAAGTTTTAATTTTAAAAAGATTTACTTGAAAGTGTGTATTAGAAAATAATAATATGAATTATATATATATATTGAATCCTAACATAATAATTTAAGTTTTTGAGTTAAGATAATTTTTTGATATGAAAAAAAAATAGAAAAGTTTTTAAATGCTAGACCTTTTTATTCTTTTTATTATTGCTTTTCTAACCTCGTGTTATAGATGATAAGCTTTGTAATCTAATAAAATAATCATTAAACTCGACCTATTTTGATAGGCTAGTTGAAACCCATAAATTGACTTTGAATTCCTAATTAAACTAGATAAGATATTAACTTAGCTAGACCCGAGCCAAATCTAGCTAGGTCAATATTTTATAAATAAAAAAAATACTTTAACTTTTATTTTTTAAGAAAATTTTAAATTATTTTGACTTTAATCTCAAATTGTTTTAGTAATTTAATCTAATAACTACTAACTAGTTAGTAAAATGACCTCAATTGATTCAGATGCCATTTACATTAAGGCTCCGTTTGTTTGCTGGAAAGTAGTTTTATTTTGAAAAGTTAATTATTTTTCGATGTTTGGTAGTGTAATAAAAAATAAGTTGAAAAACACTTTCCAGTGTTTGGTTATATCATGGAAAATGAGCTAGAAAATAACTTATTAATGTTTTATTTTTTTCAAGTTTATTAAAATGACGAGGAACAAATCTTACAAATTAAAAGTTGAATGAGAATGAAATTGAAAAAATTATAATTTCATAAATTATCTCAAATAAAATAAATAATAATCAAAATAATAGAGATCAAATCTTAAAAATAAAAAAATTGAAAGATGAAGAAATTAAAATAATAATAATCAACATTTTATAAATTATTTCAAATAAAATAAGTAACAATCAAAAGAATGAGGACCAAATTTGATAGATAAAAAATTTCAATTAAAAAATGATAAGGGAAAAGAAAATAAAAATTATAAAAATAAGGACCAAAATTAATATTAAAATTAAATTCTAAAAGATGAAATTGAAAAACAAATATTCAAAACAAAATATATATAACAATCAAAAGTTTGAGGATCAAATTTGATATAATCAGCAAATAATATGACATTTCTAAATTTTTCACAACTTCCGGAAAGTGTTTTCCGTCCAAAATAAAAGGAAAAAACTTTCTTGAAAACCAAACCAAATTTTTCTTTGATTGGAAAGTATTTTTTATTGATCAATTTTTCTAATGACAAACAAACACATGAAAATTTAAAAAATAATTTTTCAGAAACTATTTTTAAAAAAACAAACATAACCTAAACACACATAAGAGAGAGAGTACTACATGGTCAAATATGGTGTGTGACTTATGAATTATTAGATTTTATTCAAATAATTATTTTAATGTATTTGTAGAGAAATAAAAAAAATATTTTTAAAAAATATCCTGCATACGCTACAATACAAAAAACACTGTAACAGGAATAGTTGGTGCGACTACGGGGTGTGACTTATGACTTGTAAGCTTCTTTCTTTTGTCCTGCGTGAACTAAAAACAGTCATAACTAGCTAGCAAAGTCTAGTCAGCAATGCCAATTTATTTTTTTGTTCCCATGGCTGTTCAATTGTTGCAGCCGATTCTACTCATCGATACCTTTCCCTGTCTATTTTGCATTTACGTATTTTATAAATCCCGCCGGGGATTAATTTGTTTTCTTTGATAAATCAGGTTTTTTTTTGTTGCAAGCTGGTAGGTAAAACTTGGCTTGTATATATACAGTTGGTGGCAATATAAACCACCCCTACATGCACCTTCCTCAGGTTCATCTTCTTCTGTAAATTTTCAATAGGAATACGCAGATCCACAAGTGTAGGGAACGAGAGTATCAAAATGCATGTAGGGCTCAGTAGGGATTTTATTTTTTATTTTTTCCAAATATTCTTTTCCTAGTGTACATAGAATAACACTCACGCAACTTATAGATTCACAAGTAGATTTATTTTATCCCAGGTTTGATCTATACGATGTAATATATCAATAATCTATTTTATTTTATTTTATTGTAAGATGCTCATCATGATAATCTGAGGAGGTTTTCGTCAATAAGCATGTGATTAATAGACATACATGCCGTAGATATAAGTGGTGAAGACGTTGACGTCAATAATATATACGGGTCTTAACTCTCCTATAAGTAGCCCTTTTAGCTTCCAGTACAGTAGCCTGCCCCCATATCCATTCACCTGGTTGGTTTCCTGACATTGGGAATTGGACCAAGAATGGAATCTCAGGACAATAAGAAATCTCATGAAGAGAAGCAGGAGGAGGTGAAGATCAAGGAAGATGATAAGAGAAAGAAACTTGGAGGCATTAAAGCAACTCCATTCATCCTTGGTGAGTTTGTTTTGCTTTATTAAGTTGGGCGGCCGAGAGCTGTAATGTCTGTTATTTAACCTCCATGTTTTTTGCAGCAACTGAAATATTTGACAGATTCTCTACCATTGGTTTCCATGCCAACATGATAACATACCTTACTCAGCAGCTGAACTTGCCTCTTGTAAGGGCCTCTAACATTGTCTCAAACTTCGATGGAACCGCTAGCTTAACACCTTTGATCGGTGCTTTGATTGCTGACTCATTTGCTGGCCGATTTTGGGCCATTATCGTTGGTTCCATTATCTTTGAACTGGTTCTTATTCTCCTCACTCTCTCTGCATATATTTTTGTTTAATGTTGTAGCACTAAGTTTTTAATTAACTGAAGATCCATACATGAAAGTACGTAGAATCTTGATGCAGCTGTTAATAAGGTCTCTTGGGCTTTCAATATAGTCGTCAAATCAATCTTTCTCGAATGCGTTTGTTTTCCATGTTATCATTTTGGATTCAAATTTAAGAATAGATTGCGAGAGAAGAATTTCTCATGAATGCACTAGTCCGATATGGGCTAGAGAAGGCTTTTACATGCACGAGGAGACAGTTTGGGAATGCAGTAAGCTTCTGATGCAGGTTGTACTGTGTTCCCAAACTGACACGAAGCACATTGGTCGATCCAAACTAGTTAGTTCAGAAAGCCGAAGAATTAATTTGGCCCAGAAATGCTTAATTCGAAACTACAATACATTTCCGTGCATGCCATTTCCGTTGTATCACCAATAGATTCACATCTGTAATTATTACCACAGGGATTAATTAGCTTCACCACAACAGCACTACTGAAATCACTACATCCTCCACCTTGTCCAACGCTTGTGGACTGCAAAGAGGCTTCGAATTTCCAACTAAGCACCCTCTACTTGTCTCTACTCCTCTTAGCTATTGGCTTGGGTGGAACTAGGCCTTGTGTTATGACCTATGCCGCAGACCAATTGGATATGAGCAAATCAAGCGTCGAATCTCGAAGCTGGAACTTTTTCAATTGGTACTATTTTAGCTTGGGATCAGCAAGACTAACAGCAGTGAGTGTTGTGGTCTACATACAAGATAATGTGAGTTGGGGGTGGGGTCTTGGAATACCTACTATCGCCATGGGTATAGCTTTCATTGTCTTTCTAGCTGGCTCTCCGCTTTATAAGAAGGTGAAACCAGGAGGAAGCCCATTGGTCAGAGTAACTCAAGTGATTGTTTCTGCTATAAGGAAGAGAAAAGCTGTGGCTCCAGAAGATTCAAGTCTCTTGTACCAAAACAAAGAACTTGATGCTGCTATATCTGTACATGGAAGGCTTTTACACACCCCTCAGTTCAAGTAAGTTGTGTTAAGCTCCTGATGTTGCTATATGTTTTCAAAATATCTTTAGAATGCTGAACAATATGGGAACCCGACCTGGGCCAGTACCATGTGGTCATTGACCTTAAATTCGCTGTTGAAGAATTTCTGAACTGGCCTTCTCGTTTTTCAGGTGGCTTGATAAAGCAGCAGTAATGAAGGATGGTGAAGCAACAGATTCCAACCCACCAAATCCATGGAAGATAGCAACCGTGCATCGAGTAGAGGAGCTAAAATCCTTTCTCAGATTGCTTCCAGTTTGGGCAGCAGGGATTCTACTTGTCACAGCTAATTCACATAGTGGCAGCTTCAATACTCAACAGGCTTGGACTATGAAACGTCATCTGTCAAATTCCTTCCAAATTCCACCAGCTAGCATGTCCGTCTTTGGTATCCTGACCGGGATGATAGGGCTGGTTCTCTACGAACGCCTCTTCGTTCCCTTTGTGCGTAGATTCACAGGAACCCCTGCAGGCATCACATACCTACAAAGAATGGGCATAGGCCTAATCTTCAACATTCTCACGTCAATTGTTTCTGCATTGGTTGAGAAAAAGAGAAGAACGGTGGCAGAGCATCATAACTTATTGGATAACCCTAAAGCCACCGTTCCTATAAGTGTATTCTGGCTAGTTCCTCAGCTTTCCCTTCATGGAATATCAGAAATCTTCATGACTGTTGGACAGTTGGAATTTCTCTATGATCAATCCCCAGAAAGCATGAGAAGCATTGCTTTAGGGTTATTTTGGATAGCAAATTCTATGGGAAATTACTTGGGAACATTTATGGTGTCATTAGTTCATAAGTACACAGGCCACAAGAAGAATTGGTTACCTGACAGGAACCTTAATAGAGGAAAGCTGGACTATTATTATTGGCTTGTAACAGGCATCCAATTAGTAAATTTTGTGTATTTTGTAATTTGTGCCTGGTTTTACAATTACAAACCCTTGGAAGAAGACATGGAAGCAGATTTTAAAGCATCTGAAGATGGTGCTGCAGGGAATGGAGAGGTAGAACTTGGTACAACTGAAAAGGTTTACAATTGTTGATGATATTATTTCATTGGAATTGTACTGTACAACATCATACCTCGTTTGCCTTCACCTGGTTTCTGTGAAGACATTCTTCCATGAATTAAGTTGCAACTACAGTATCTTTGATTGAATTATAAAATAGATTAATTTATCGAGTGATGTGAATTTGATCAGATTAAATTTTATTTTTAAAATTTTTTTTAATCTAAATTGCCTTGTTAAGCCGAACAAATTTTAGTATATTTGGAGTAATGTTTGAATATCAATATAATATTTTTTTTAATTTAAAAAAACATACTTTACACGGAGAAAAGGTAAAAAAAACTGACTGCATGTTCTATTTTTTTTTTTCGTTTTCATTCTGAAAATAATATACAGCATTTGGGTCAATAGGCTATGGAAACTGGGCTAGGCTGGTTAGGGAATTTATTTGGGCCTGGTGATAATACACCATTGGGCTTTTTATCCACCTTTCATTAAACCATAATGGCTCATTTAGAGAAACCATCTAATTTTGGAAACTCTATAAGCAAATCTTCCTTTTCTTTGGTTTTATACTTAAAAAAAAAATCTTTATTTTAAAGTGTTTTTTTAAATATTTTTTTAAGATTCAAAATCGAGGTAATAATAAGGAACGAATGTACCGACCACCTCAGTTAAATTCCAAGCATCTACAGCCAACCATTTTATTATTAATTTTTTGTTTTACGAATTATTATTGTTGTTAAATCTAATTCAATTTGAAGATTTGGTAAAAAAATGTAAATGTAGGATTTAAACTTAACTTTGAAGAGAATTTTAGTTAATCCGAATAAATTATTAACTTAGTGAAAATTGATTGATTGAATTTAATTAATTCTAATGGTGTAAATATTAATTTTGTTTTTAAAATATTATTTTAATAAAAATAAGTTTTCAGATTTTTCATAATCTAATTTCTAATGGAGTCAGAGAATGATGTATCAAACACTATTTTGAGAATGTTTGAGAATTGCACTGTATTATTTCAAATTTTAATTTTTTTATTAAAAATTAATATTTTTTTATATATTTTAAATTATTTTGATATACTAAAAATCACACGTGTGTGTATATATATATATATATATATATATATATATATATATATATATATATTAGTGGATGACGGGTTTTCAGATAGGTTGGAAAAGAGTATCTATTGGATCGGGTGAAATAACCCTCCTTAACCATCGAAGTTAAAACCGACCCATTTAGAAGAAAAATCAACCCATTTACAAGTTTTCTAACAAACTTCAAAAAGACATTACATTAAAACCCCTTGATATTTTTCTCGCTCTCTGTTTGGTTACCGAGAAAACAAAAACAAAAACCAGGGAAACCAAAAACGAAAGAGAAAATTTCACAAATCAGTAGATCGAAGAAAGGAATCATTTCTCTTCTTCTCTGATGAAGGAGTTGACGGTGGAGGGCAACAATAGTTGCGGCGGGCCACAGCGGACACCAGAAGAAGAGAGGGTTTTGATTAGAGACATTGCAATTACTTCAGAAAATAATAGTAAAGAAGGCGATAGCTTTTATTTAATCACTCAACGGTAACATTAATTTCTTTATTTTTCTTCTCTGTGTGGGTCCTTAGTGTTATGAAGTTTGTGAATTAAAAAATATCAAAGTTTTGATTTAAAGAGTTAAATTCAAGTCTTTTTCTCTCCTGATGTTTGGATTCTTTTAGTGCTAAGAAGTTTTTAATGTTAGAAGTGCAAAGTGGGCTTGTTTTATTTTGTTGTTTTCTACTATAAAATTAGGTCTTTAGCTACCTGAAATTTCTTAAAAATGTATGTTTCAAGTTTTTTTTAGAAGTAAGAGACTTTTATTGTTTAGGTGCCAAGTGAGAACTTAGGAATTTACTTAGTAATGTTGTTCATTGTGTGTGTGGTAGAGAATGGAAGGTGTTTTTTGAATTGAGTTTGCGCTGGTAATTTTTTATTAATAAGGTTGCTGATATACCTTTTTGTTGGTTATAATAGATGGTGGCAACATTGGATTGATTATGTGAACCAAGAACAAACGAATGTTACTAATGATGGGTCATCAATGTTAGAGAATTGTGACGCGGTTAGTTCTTCAAGAAGGCCTGCTTGTATTGATAATTCTGACTTGATACATGACGCAAATTCTGAGGAGTCAAATGTTGGCTTTGAGATTCATGATACTTTATTAGAAGGCCGAGATTATATATTGCTTCCACAAGAAGTTTGGAACCAGTTGTATTCGTGGTGAGTTGTGTATGAAATTGTGGAAGAACAAAAAACATGACATTACTCTCTTGTTCTATTTTGTTTTCAGTCTTTGCATTTTTGAATTCCATTATTTACACAAGGATCAGTGGTTATAATCTTAATGTTTGCTAGGATTTTTATGATCAATACCCATATTAAATAGCTACTGCCAACATGAATAGAGAACATAGGTAGGAGTTTTTTTTATTGCCTTCCCATCATCACAAGCAATAAAAGATTGCTAAATTGCATCTTTCAATGGGCCACTGTTGTTTGGAGGAAAAACTAAAATGGGGGAAATGCTCTTATAATATGTTGGTGCTGTTGGGTATAGGTATGGAGGTGGTCCAGCATTGGCTCGGAAAGTAATCAGTTCAGGTCTTTCTCAGACAGAGTATGCTGTAGAGGTGTATCCTCTCCGTCTTCGGCTATTTGTTATGCCGAAGGGTGATCAGAGTACAATAAGAATTAGCAAGAAGGTATGAATTGAAATCTTTCATGATTTACTACTTTATCGAACTACTCATTTTGTTGTAACTTGACTTAAGGACATGCTTGACGACTCAATTAGCATAGACTATCCAAAATTTCAACACTTGATCTTTCGAGTAACTTTGAGAATGTTTCTGAAATCAGTATTGGGTGTGTTTCTGGAAATAAACTAATTCTCGAGAACACTAAAAAAAAACTAGTAAATAAAAGGAAATTGCTAAAAATGTTAACACTTGACATTATGTTTACACCATCACAACAATGTTGCCCCATCTCATCGTGAGAATCACATCATCACCCCCTACAACTGTTACCCTAAATCCACCACAAAATTGTCATTTCTTCATCAAATTCATTACCCTGACCACCTCTATAACTACTATGTTGGAATTGTTGCAGCGATATAGACATAAATTTGAAATTGCATACCTTGTTCGCCAAATAAATGCAGTTTCAACATTGGATTATTACAACTAATAAATAATTAGAGCCAATGTATCGGTTCTAAATGGCGTTTGGAATTTGAATACTACAATTTGAGTGGTAATAGTTTAAAGTCTCAATTGTAAGTTTTCATCTTATGAAATGTTCCCCATGTATATCTTGTGATTGCTTATCAAAAACTGAATCATTTTCACAGGAGACAATAGGAGAGCTTCACAAAAGAGCTTGTGAGCTTTTTGATCTGAACTTAGAGCAGGTAAAGGCTTGAAAATACCCCAGATATTTATTTTTATATTTTGAAATATAGATGGTAAGTTTCTTGTGAAGATATGTTGAATTATTCCTCGTATTCAATTTCTTATCAATTAGTATTCTTTCTTACAGGTATGCATTTGGGATTACTATGGCCAACGTAAACATGCTTTGATGAATGACATGGATAGAACACTTGATGACGCCAACTTACAGATGGATCAGGATGTAAGTCTTCTTGTACTGTGCCATAGTGTAAACTACTTGTTACTTTCTTATTTTAACATTTGACTTTTCTTTTGTTCTCTAACCATATACAGATTCTGGTGGAGGTTCATAACAATGCCAATGGTACTGCATTGAGTCGTTTTATAAGATCTGCCCAGGGCAATGGATCTACTGTGAAGGAAGCTAGTTCATTTCTTTTAGAGCCTTCTAAGTCAAGCTTATCCATTGCAGGAGGTTTATCTGCAAGCAAGGGTGCTTCTAGAGGCGGCAGCACAGAGCTATCACAAAGTCTGAATCTGACATCTCAAGGTAGGGAGTTGGATAACACATATGGGATCAGTACTGTTACTACAAGGGGGTCTTCTGGTGGCTTGATTGGGTTGCAGAACCTAGGGAACACATGCTTTATGAATAGTGCAATACAATGTCTTGTTCACACATCAGAGTTCGCCAAATATTTTCGGGAGGATTATCATCAAGAGATAAATTGGCAAAACCCACTCGGTATGGTGGTAAGTTTGATTATTGATGAACAGTATAAATCATGCTTATTTTCTTCCAAGCATGATTTTGAAATACTTAAAATTCTGAGTGAAAAGGTACCACTGGATAGCAAAAATTTCTTAGTTTTGAGTTTGTTAGATATCATCTAGTGTCTTGTTGATAAATAGCACAGTTTTTCTTTTATGCCATGGATGAACTAAGTTCAGATGTTGATTGAGGGGCAATTTGTTTTTTGATCAATATAACTGTCTTTTTTTGGAAGTACAGTCTGTTGTTTCTTTAATAGGTTTTGTTCATGCTTATTTTTTTTTTCTTGAGTTGTTTAGATCAGATGGCAGTGATTGGTAGTTTGGTACTTACTTTATGTCAGGCGTAAAATAGATAAAACCTTTCATTTGTACCATTCACAAGTAGAGCTTCTTAACTAATTTGAGCCCCTTTCAAACTTGGTGGGCTCAGCGACCTAAAATGTTTATAGGCATATGAACTATTGTTTAAATTAATAAAGGGACGGCATATGTTTTCACTCAAAATTTGTGTACTGCAATGTACAATCATATATTTGAAGGCTTACAGATGTATCTGTGGACTTCCTGTGAAATCTCTGCATCCCACACATTGCTGTTTTCTACCTTCTGTATAATAATGTTTGTAGCATGGAAACATGCTTTGTTACTAATTTTTTGTAGCTTCTTTGTGAGATACATGAATTTTTTGAGACTGCGGTAAAAATAAGGTCATAGAAATGATAAAAATAATGGCATCAGGGACACAAAACTTTGAGTGAATGGATTTTTTAAGTTCTTTGTCCAGCCAGAACTTGGCGCTTGAGCAATTTTTTTAATTATGTAATTTTGATGTTTTTGAGTCCATGTTTGAGTTTCCTGTACACATTGCTTGCTTACTGAAGATATTTCTCATCAATGATAAAATAGAAGGCCGATTTTAAAAACTGTAAGGAAAGATTCTCCCCCCCCCACCCCCCCTCGTTATTGTGTTTTATTTTTTTTGGCTACATTGATATGGCTGTTGGATACCTATGTAGCTTACCTTGGAAATGAGTTCCAGCCAATCAATAGACCTCTAGGTCAAACAGTGAGATGCAAAGCTCATCTATCACTAAGAATGATTGAATGGAAATTATTTTTAATGGATGGATTATATTAGGAGTGATTTTTTATTGATGGAAGTTTTATTCAGCTATTTAAGTATTGCAAGTCATTGTTGAACTATTCTGTTAATACTCTATTGAATTGAGTCAGCTGTTTTGTAGGGTGAGCTCGCTCTAGCATTTGGTGAGTTACTTCGAAGGCTGTGGGCACCTGGACGAACAGCAATTGCTCCTCGACAATTTAAAATGAAGTTGGCTCGATTTGCACCTCAATTTAGTGGCTACAATCAGCATGATTCTCAGGTTCTCAAGTGCAATGAACTTTTCATTAATGGTCTGTGTTGTTGCATTTTCTATGGATTATGCACAGTTTGTGTAAGCTAAATGGTTGGTATCATTGCAGGAGCTTTTAGCATTTCTTTTAGATGGTCTCCATGAAGATCTGAATCGTGTTAAACACAAGCCTTATAAAAAGTCTAAAGATGCTGATGGTCGTCCAGATGAAGAAGTTGCTGATGAGTATTGGGCAAATCATATTGCTCGTAATGATTCTATAATAGTTGATGTTTGCCAGGTGCATATTATAATGATTATTCAAACTTACTTGCATCAAATCCTTGTTTTTTTGGTCTTGGATGAACTGACCGGACATATATAGGATGGTATTTGATAGTGTGCAGCTAAATGATGCACACACGCACAGGCACACCAAATAATTGTGCATGGTTTTTTTCTTATGAAATAGTTTTGATAACCATGAAACCACAGTTGGGGAAAACAAGAGATTTAGAGTTATGGAAAAGCATTTTAGAGTACAAGGTTTCATCCAAGCAGGACTAAAATAGAGTTCATGTATCATAATCCTAGCAACATGAATGGAGGTGTTAGTTTGATTTGAGTAAAGGCGCCTCAATGTGACCATTTCTGGCACCCAGGGTGGTGAAATTAAGAAACATTGCTGGGTATCAAGCAAGTATGGATCCCTAGTTCGTTGAAGGGTACATTCTATATAATTGTGATTAGGCCTGCGCTAGATTCATGATGTGGTAATCCATGCTTCGTGGTGAAGATGCAATTTTTAATAAAATATACAGCAGGAATATTAAGATGAATGTTGGAAAATGCTTGAAATGGTTAAATAAGAGGTGATTGCAATTTGTAGGAAGAGTAAAAAATATTAAGATAAATATGCGAATCATTGAGGGCAGGTCAAGACAGGGTCATATGAGGATGTACTGGTGCAGGTGAGTGATTGAATTTAGTGTCGTTCCAAAATCCACAAAATTCAACCTATACAAATTTTTCAAGGAATTCTTTGATGTGAAGCTTGGTATTCTTGCTTCATACTAAAGATGTGCTAATTGTTATGCTTCCATGTGGACACATACACCAATTAATTGCCCTCATTCCACTGTTTTTGCTGTTCTAAATTCATGCTAAATTGTACTGTTGACTGTTTCACTATTCACAGGGCCAGTACAAGTCGACTTTGGTTTGCCCAGAGTGCCATAAAATCTCTGTTACATTCGATCCCTTTATGTATCTCTCTTTGCCACTTCAATCCACCACTACTCGTTCTATGACTGTTACGATTTTTACTTGTGATGGAAGTGCCCTGCCATTTTCTTGCACTGTGACTGTTCCAAAGCAGGGGCGATGCAGGGACTTGATCAATGCGCTTAGCAGTGCTTGTTCCTTGAAGAATAATGAAGACCTTAAACTTGCTGAGGTTAATAGCATTGACTATTGTTTCTCACGTTCATAAAATTATGGATGTGCAATTCCTTGGCTTGACTTATTGGAACATATTGTTCACAGGTACGGAACCATTTGTTTCAAAGATTTTTAGAAGACCCCTTAATATCCCTTTCCATGATCAAAGATGATGACCACCTTGTTGCCTACAAGATACCAAAGTCTCTGAAGAAAACACTTCTGATTAGGTTGATTCATCGCCGCCAAGAACAGTATGTATTAGCTGATCTGGATATTCATACCCTACACCAATTGTTGCCTTTGTTTGTCTGGAAGGCGCTGTGCATTAAGTTGCTTTATATTTCTATCTGTTTGTACTTGCTTGTGGATGCATCTGTTTGGATCTCTTAATTATTAATTGAATGACAGGGAAATGGGTGCTACACAGGCTGCTCAACATTGGAAACCCTTTGGAACACCTCTTGTCTCTCTGATCTCACGTGATGAAGTAATTACAAGAGGTGACATACAGACAGTCGTTAACACAATGCTCTCGCCTTTGTTAATATCTGAAAGTTTGAGACAAGCTGATACTTCTGAGCCTTGCCCGTCTTTGGCGGCATCAGAAAAGCGCCGTGACAGCAGTTCTGTTGAAGCGTGTAGTAATTCTATGTCAGATACAGTGAACAAGGATGGTAATGCAGTAACATTATTCAAACTACCTCTCCAGTTGGTTGAGGAAAGTAATGCATGCGTTGATCTTTCTGTGGGAGAAGACAAGGCAATTAAATTATCCTCAACATCAACATCAGTACTTGTATATGTTGATTGGTCACGGGAGCTCTTAGAAAAGTATGATACTCATTACTTGGAAAACTTGCCTGAAGTGTTCAAGTATGGACCCGTGAATAAGAAGGCTCGTACTGAACCTCTCTCCTTGTACACCTGTCTAGAAGCTTTTCTGCGTGAAGAGCCTTTGGTGCCTGAAGATATGTGGTTAGTGTCTATTATTCCCCCACATGCAATTTTTTATTTGAATGGAGACCAATCCTTAACGGAATATCATTAGTTGGCATTTTCCTTGTGCATTTGCATGTCATAGAATTATGTATTGTTCACATGTTGAAGGTAAAGGAATTGCACTAAAAAATTAGTGTGAATATATCTGATGCAGGTACTGCCCAAAATGTAAGGAGCGACGGCAAGCAAGTAAAAAGCTTGACTTATGGAGGCTTCCAGAAGTGTTAGTCATCCATTTGAAAAGGTTTTCGTTTAGCAGATCAATGAAGCATAAACTAGAAACTTTTGTCAACTTTCCTATTCATGACTTTGACTTGACAAAGTACATAGCCAACAAGAACAACACTCAACGTCAACTCTATGAACTTTATGCATTGACCAACCATTATGGTGGCATGGGAAGTGGGCACTACACTGCACATATCAAGGTGAGCATGGAAGGAACTGATAATAGGTGTATGATTTAGAAGATTGGTGTGCAGCTCATATTATTGGCTAGTATTGACAGTTTCCAAAGAAAGGTTCAATAGTGGTGCTAATTAATTTGAAGTTAGATAAAATGTTTGGGCATTAAGACCTTTCTACAGCTCATTCATGTGTTTGATAAGGTAGTCTGTTCAAGTCTTTATGTGTTGTGATTAGTAGATTTAGGAGCTAAGCTGACAGACCATTTCTGTTTATCCAGTTTCTGCTTCTAGATCTAATCGTGGGGCCGTGGGCTTTCCAGTGATTGGTTCATTTCTTAAACTTTTAGGATTCAGCATGCATTCCTTTTCTTCTTTTTTAATCTCTTTATTTTTATTTGTACCTGTATTGTGCAGCTTCTGGATGAGAACAGGTGGTACAACTTTGATGACACCCACATATCACCTATAAATGAAGAAGATGTGAAATCAGCTGCTGCATATGTTCTCTTTTATCGACGGGTGAAGACAAGTGATGCCATTAGCAATGGAGGAAAGTCTGGTTCTGGTCATAACAATGGTTCATCCCAGAAGTGAACTTACTTTTGTGGTCATGCCTTCTTGCCAAATAAGTAAGGTATGTGGTTCAGGTGCTCTTTGAGTGCAAAATACAACTTAAAGCAAGCCTTTTGTAATTGAATTCCTCTACTTATAGATAGACATTCCAAACTTTTTTGAAGTTCTTAAATGGTATCTCACTTTGGAAAAATATTTAATCATTGCTCAGTGTGATTATGAAAGTGAGCAATAGCATCTAATGTTTGGGTGAAATTGATTAAGGACGATCCTCGCATTGAAAGAGTGCTTTGCTTGTCGGGAAGGAAGCTGACATAGGGAACCAAATTCATTTTATTGGCTAATTACCCCCACCCTTAACCCAGCGAACCCACTCACAGTAAGATTTTGCTTTTGGTGGGGCTGAACTTGCTTTTGCCTCAGAGGGGTAAGAAGTAGAAGAAATGTCTTGGTTTCTAGTAATAACACCAGATTTCTGAGATGGCACTGGCTGATTTTTTCGGGCTTCCTTTTCACGCATTATCGCTGAAGTGTGATTCTAATTATAGAAGTACATAGCCAGGGATGAAATACCTTATTTGATTTTTCAACTAAAAAAAACAAGAGGAGGAGCAAGAGGAGAAAAATAGAAGTAGAAGTAATGAGATGGCATTTACTAAATTTTTAATCCATGACATTTTCTAGGTTTTAAAGAATTCTTAGGGGTAAAAATAAGTCACTTAGGCTTTTACCAAAACAACACAATGTGAAGTTGCCATATCAGGGGCAATTGGTATAAAACTATAGCATGCTAGGTAAACTATCCTTTATTTCAGCCCTTCAGGAGACATAAAACCAGGTCTACCATTTTCTGATCATAAAGTAGCTAGCCTGTCCGTCATAAATAATTTTTTATTATTCAAAAGGCACCCAAAATTAATGGGATTCTCATCATAAAAGTCTAGAACTTGAGATTTTGGCCATCTCTATACATGTTGGACCATTCCCAGTCCAATAAGCAGAATCGTTATGGATTATGAAATTCTTTTTCTGGGATCATTTGAGTGGATCCACTACTAAGTTGTTTTTACTTGAATTCCCATGTCCACTGCTTCATACTCACCATGTATTGTATTTCTTAACAACATTCTTCTCCTTAACAATGGATTTTGTGTTAATAATCAATGTTGTTTTGATTTTATATGAAATTTATCTGATGATGTTGTGCGTTGCAGATTCCTAGGCTTTATTCTGTGTTAACACAAATACTGGTCATAAAAGCCATTGAGGTGCATCAAGTGGCAAAGCTAACTCTATAAAACATGGGGAGATGTCCTTGCCAGTTCTGAAGGTAAGGGCACCCAACGATTGATAGTTCTGTATATCATGAAGCTTTCTGGACTTCAATTTTGTAGACTAATTAAATGATGGAAGAAAAAGGCAAGTCTAGGACAACTCGATTTTTCTGTATAAAACAATTAGCACACACACCCTTTGTCACTGTGAGGGAAAAGAACAGGCACATTCTCTTTTATTCTGAGGATGTCTGATTTAGCTGGCTGCTATAATTCTGCTATTGTCGCTAAAATTGTCTTGTTTCTGAAAGGCAGTTTTGTGTAACAAGTTAGCCTGCATTCATTCATCATCCACAAGGTTATTTTGAGTGGCTTAGTGTCTCTCAATGATGCAAAAAATCACATATACATCCAAAATTGGTTGTTTTTTTTTTTAAATTATTTATTGAGATTGGTGGTCCGCCAAAATATTTTAATAGCTCGATTATATCCAAAATTAAACACACTCACCCATAGTTTAATAGAACACCTTAATATATGTTTTCTAATCATTTAATAACAATTAAAGTATTATAACCTAGGAGCCGCATGGAACGATTTTGAAATGTGTTTTCAAAAAATTTGAATTTTTTTGGGTTTTAAATGATTTTTTTTATTTTTAATTGTTT
>Ga0325403_1002476_pt1 | contig 16399 bp, 17 predicted proteins | sample PopdelMetagenome_19_FD_205665 | JGI IMG/M metagenome (GOLD analysis project Ga0325403, IMG submission 205665) | Populus deltoides microbial communities from Bellville, Georgia, United States - Xylem-PdKOR-R4 | ecosystem: Host-associated > Plants > Phyllosphere > Stem > Wood/Secondary xylem...
ACTAGGATGACAGAGTAAGGAGGAATTTTAGTGACTCTTGAGACGCATCTTAGTAAACATTTTCCAATGGTTATTTGCAATATTCATAACAAGGCCTATTAGAATACTTCTTGAAATATTCAGGTTTTCAAACTCTCGCATTGTTATTACTTGATTCTGCTCATATACTCATTTAACAAATATTCTTAAACCTTCATCTTCACACACACACTTTAACATATAATTGTGGGTTGCACATTGGATTATTACATTATTTATGTTTTTTTGTTAAAGGTAACAATTAAGGGATAGGGATAGTCTATAATTTGAAAAAAAAACAACAAAAAGAAAATGATGATAATAAAAACGTAGATTAGTTTGGTTTTGAAGCCTCCCTAACCTAAGCAATTAAGCCCGAAGGGGTGTTAAATGGGAGCTATTGGCCCAAAGCTTGTTACATGGGTTAAGGAGAAAAGCTTAAGGGAATCAAACATTGCATTATCTACGTATCAGTATTTGCAACCCGAGTTACTAAGCTCGTAGGGGTGTCTCAACACCCAATGCCCTAAGACCAACTGGTCTGGGAGTCATTAGCCAAAAGCTCGTTACATGGGTTAAAGATGCATTATGTTTTAAGTTATATGTATATATATTGAAAAAAAAAAGAGAAAAAGAAAAAAAAGATAATAATCCCAACCCAAGGAAGTTAACCTTAAACATTAGAACAAAATATTGTTTTTCTTCCAATAAAAGCCCCATCATCTATGTTTTCAAACATTAAGCACATAAAAAAGAAAGGTTTATTAATATCTTGTTTAAGAGATATTGAGCAGATATATAAACTTAATGAGAGTTTGTTTATCTGGATAGATTAATGGAAGTTAAATGATGAATGCCTTGTTTTGTGGAATTTGCAAATAGTTTTTCTATTTTAACGCTTTGATTACTAGGGACTAGTAATAAGCTGCTTGGGAGATGTGATTATTACTTAAAAGTGTATTTTTATCAAGGTTTTATATCATCATTTTGCACTTGAAGTATCAATAACTCCTTAACTAAAGCATGTTTTATAATAACATATCTAATAATATAAGATAATTTTAATTTATGGTAAGTGTTCATCTTAAATGCAGGCCTATCACATAAATAAAAGAATTGATTGATGAGTTGAAGTACTGAAATTGAAAGGATATAGAGATGGCCAAACTTAGAAGAGAGATGTTGGTGCAGTCCAAACTAGAACATTGTTCGGTAATCAGGTCATATCTGGAGCTGTAGATCTCGGATTTAGGTCTACTTTATATGGATGGAAAGGTAAGACATAGGCCTACAACTTTCATGGGAGCCCAAGATTTAACAAGGCCGTTTTTAAGTCCAAATTGTAGCAACAATGAAGAAGTTTGAATTTGTCCTGCAGCCCAGACACTGTTCAGTGTTCAGCCCATATCTTGAGTTCTAAAAGTCCAAATGATCTTAAATTTTTACCCTGGAAAGATGAGACAATTGCCTAGAAATTTCATGATTGAAGTTTGTTCAAATTATGATGTTATCAATGACGTTTTTGGCAGACAAGAAGATAAGAATTGTCACCAAGTCAAGATGTGGCCACCCATTCATCAATTAGTCAACAAATCAATAGTTCCGAATTTTGGCCTATAAAAAGAGGCATTTTCCATGTATTTAGGCATCTTGGTTTTCAGATCAAGATCATGCTTTTGCCAAATAAGGAGGAGCAGAGGAAGAACCAGAGGTTGTCTTAACACCAGCAGAGGGGTCACGCTGGAAGGTGGGGGTGACTGATTTGCAAGTTGTATTTGCAGCAGAATGCTTAGATAAACATGCATGTGATGATAGGTAAGAGAGGGGTGCATCACTACAACATTTCACAGTTTTACCAATGACAATATTCCGTCGGTATATGATTCATAGTTCGTCGGTAATTTTTTTACCGACGCCTTCACCGATGGAAACATGCTGTTGGCTTTTCTTTTGTCGATAATGCTTGATTCTGTCGCTACATTCGTCAAAAAAAAAAAAATTACCGATGGTTTTACAGACCGAAATTGCGCACCAAAAAAATAATTCCTGTTTGAAATATACCGACAGATTTTATTTCGTCAGTGAGTGTGAACTACCGACCGAATATTTCCGTCGGTCAAGGCATCGGTGATTGTGCAATTTGCACCAAGTTTCTATGAAAGGCCGACGGATTAAGTCCATTGGTAAATTCGTCGCTAAAATGATTGACATTTCCTGCTCTCTGTCAAATGCCGACGGATACAGTCCGTCGGTAAAACCCTCTGTGATTATTTTTAAATATGTTTTTAAAAAATTATTTAGAATTAATAGTAAAAAATTATATAATTTAATAGTAAAAAAACTAGTTATGCAAATAAATTTTTTTTTAAACATAAAAAAATAAAGTTAAATAATATTCATTAAAACTGAATGTGTTTTTTAAAAAATGTTAAATTAACTATTAAAGTTAAATAATATTCATTACAAATTAACATAATGGTGGAGCCGGAGGAGGAGGAGGAGGAGGCTGGTTGTTATACGGCAAAAAAGAAAGAGGCGCACATGTATCACCACTCTGTGATGCCATGTTTAGGACCATTTGGCGAAGCTGTTCATGATTTGCTTTGAGTTGTGTATACTCCACCATTAGGTGGTTGTATTTTTCAGTGAAATGAGCCGTGTGTTGCTGCAAAGCCATGAACTCCTTAGACTGGGTGCTCGATACTGATTGGGAGCTCCCAACGGTTGAGACACTACAGGTCGCTCGCAAGTTCTCGGCCGTAGTGTTGGAGAGCCCGTAGACCTGATTTTTATCGGGTCCACCAGACGATCCAACCTCCATCCACAAATCCGAATCGAAATCCGGATGGGTCGAAGGATCGTCTTCATATATCTCCCTTAACTTGCTATTATAGGTCTCTTGACAATGAAAAAAGTAATCATCATATTCCATTCAATAAAAATAATAACTTACGAAATAAAATGGTTGAAAAAACATACCATAAAGTGTTGAGCACGGTTGTCAACAAACTGTTGCGCCCCCTTTTGGCGGTCTTGACTCCGCACGTGCGTCTCAACAAACAGCTCCATTGGGCTTGGCTCACGTCCAAGAGACGTAGCCTATAATTAAAAAAATTAATTAACAACAAATTAATTTAACGATATATTTCATTTAAATTAATCTTACCATTCGTTTCGCATGTGCAGCAAACGGAACGGAGCTGCCGGTGTGTGTTGTCACCGAGCCATGAATTGGCTGATTCCAGTTGCCAGCACCGGACTGTGAACGTCGTGTGAACCGCTTAGACGTCACGTGCTCAAGATAGTGCGGCCATATATCTGTCGGGATGTATATCGGTTTGAAATGCCTCCAAACCGCCACGTCGTTCCAGCCTTGGAGACCCTTATCTCTCGCGGTTTGTTTTGCCTTTTTTTGTAATTCATACAAAAAATCACGCAACCTACTTCCATAGCGAGAAATTAGATTTTGAAACATAATTTTTTTTCTAAAAAAATTTTGTATTGTTTTCGATGTTACCTAGTTGCCACATGATTTTCCCACACCCTCCTCACAACTTTGTCATGCGCCCTGTCTCAAGTGAATTTGTGCTGTGTATAAATAATTAGGTAAATAAAAATAATAATTTATTTACAATTATATTAATAAATTATTAGAAATAAGCTGGAAATTATAAATTAACACCAACCTCAAATATGTCAAACCATGCATCGATTTGAGGTATCCATTTAGGATGTCTGGATACTGACTCCATTGAAATAATGGAATCTTCATTACGATTTAAACGTCGATGATATTACTCGGGTGGCTTCAATGTTTGTGAACCTAAAAATAAATTAAATTAATAAAATATTGATTAGTTGTTCATTAATTATTTTATAATTAAAAAAGAACTAAAACCTTAACAAACTTGCATTGAAAGGTCGTCCTTCCACTGTGCCTCGTACTTGTGGGTGAATTGATTCCGCTGCGAAGGCACGCTGCCTCTGCGCTGTGAAACCGCGCTGGAAGAGGCAACATTGGTTGACGGCGCAGGTGCCTCATTTTGAGAGGCACCTAAGGATATGTCATCCTCGCTGCTAGAAGAACTAGCTGCGATCATACGTGGGCGATGAGCCGTGGATTTCGTTCTACGCATCTACATAATTTTATACGAATAATTATATAATTAATTTTGAATGTTAAAAAAAATTCAACAGCACCTCCCATATACTGGAGACTACCTAAATCCATAAACCTGCAAATATTGACAATAGCCACAACCAATTGACCCCATCTATACTAATATTGTATATAACATAACATCTATACAAATAACATCCACACTAATTACAAGGTAAATTCAACATTAACAATTACAATTCAACAAATTATTCAATTATTATGGAAATACAACAATAAAATATATTCAATAAATTCAAAAAAAAATTCTAGACTAACAATTAAAATTAATGGAAATAATTAAACACAAATCATGCAATAATAGAGTAACTTGTTTATTTCAAGAATTTATCTACATTATAAAAATACACCAAAACAAAACACATAACAAAAATAACAATAGCTAAAACAAAAAACAAATACAAAATAAAATATTTAAGAAATGAAGAAGAGGAAGTACATACCTTTGAAGGAAATGAAAGGAAAAAACGAAACTGTGAAATGAAGCAGGCGAAGAAATGAACTGAAAGGGCGCTCGCTTGTATTTATAGCACAGTTTTACCGACGGATTCACCGATGGACTTATAAAATTAATATTAATTCAAATTATTCCGTTGGTGAAGCTCTGAAAATCCGTCGGTAAGTTTTGAATTTCACACCATCGTTTTTAATTACCCTCCATATTTTCGCGGTCCGTCAGTAAGTCTGTCGGCAAACTGACGCGGTCAGAGATGCATTTAATGCACCGCCCTTTGGAATTCGCACGTTCCATCAGTGATGATGTCAGTAATATTGACCCACTGACAACATACCGACAGAGTTAAATCCGTTGGCACAGGTGTCGGTGATTGTGGCATTTTCTAGTAATTATTTTCCAACTCTGTGAAATGCCGATGGACCTTAGGCCGTCGGCATAGGTGCCGGTGATTGTGGCATTTTTCAGTAATTATTTTTCAACTCTCTGTGAAATGTTGACGGACCTTAGGCCGTCGGTATGGACATCAGTGATAGTTCATGTAAATAAAGATTATATTTGTGTTACCTATTTACCTTCCTGCAAACACTTAAATGATAAACTGTCCATCACACAAAACAATAACAACAATGCTTAAACAATTCATAAACTTATAAAATAAATATTTCGTTTTACAAAATATATCATCCATAATATATATTACATGAAAAAATTTTTTACACAGGGCTTCATTCTGATAATTAGTCAGAATTTTCTTCTTCTTCGTTGTCAATTGAATAATCATCACCTTCATCGTAATCTTCAATATAGATATCATCATCTTCATTGACATTTGCTTGTCCGCTAGAGATCAAAACAACATTCAACTCCTCTGCGTCAACATCAACAAGACTATCATCGAAAACACAAAAAATTGAATTTTCTTCCAAGTCAATCGATGGAGCAACTCGATATGGTTCAACCAACTGACTAACTTGAAAGACTTCATCTTGCACACTTGTGTCTTCATTCTTATCCTGAACAAGCTCGACATGACCCCTGGGTTTCGTTTTTAAAACGGACAACCAATCCACTCTTGATCGATCCTTTCTAAAGGAAGGGGTGTATGTGTAACAAACTTGTTGACATTGCTTTGTGAAAACAAAGACATCGTTTACTTTGCGGAGTCTAGCTTTTGAGTTGATTTCGACCAGGCCATAGTGCGGATCAACTCTGATTCCTCTGTCAGTCGTGTCATACCAATAGCATTTGAATAAAAACACTCTATTCTGCTCACTATAATACTGTAGTTCGATGACCTCTTCTAATCTACCATAGTAGTCAACTTCTAACTCACTACTAGTCGATCCCTTAACACAAACACCGTTGTTGTATGTCTTTCTTTCATGCTCGTATTCTTCAGTATGGAACACATATCCATTGACAAAATACTCGTTGTAGCACTTAAATTTTCTTCCAGGGCCCAGGCTTAGTGAAGACAATGACTTAGCAGCACTCCTTCACATTTGATAAACCTTGTATGTAATGTACATCAATGAACAATATATATTTTTCTCATAATGACATGCATACAGTAATTTTGCAAGTGAGGATGAATTTGTGATAGTACTTACATGTGTTCTGAACCACATGGCAAATTGTTTATCTTGTAATTGAAAGATCTGGGATTCGGTCAACTGTGAGTTATTGAACAACAAATATTGTCGATGTTGCCTGCAAGTGATAATAATAGTATGATATGTTCGAGGCATATAATCTCAAGTATATATATTATTGACAAAGTTTAATTAGTTTTACGCATATATATACTTATTGAATAAAAGGTCTCAGCTCATCACAATTAAATAGAACATAATTGTGTGCTTGTTTGAACTCTATTTCCGACAAATATCTTCCTCTTATGGCATTTTTAGGTGTGGGTCGTCCAGGATTGTAGAATATTAACAAGTTCCTACTGGAAGGCACTTCACCGCCATCATCATGCCGGGGAACGCGATTGATTCTCGTTCTCAAAAGAGGTTCGAAATAGTACGAGATAAATGTTGAGATCTCCTCAACAATATAGGCCTCACATATCGAAGCCTCAACATGTGCCTTATTCTTAACCTTTTTGTTAAGATTGAATAAGTACATGCATTTAATTAATCAAATATTTTCAATTAAGAAAAACAAAGAAAATGTTTTTATATATGAATTACATTGCAACTGTAATATCTAACTGTTCGAATGGATACATCCATCTATACTGGACCGGTCCTCCAAATTTTGCCTTGAACGGTAGATGTATGAGGAGATGCTTCATTGAGTCAAAAAATGATGGAGAGAATATCATCTCAAGTTTGCATAGTGTCTCGACGATATTCGTTTCAAGCCTCAAAATGTGATCAACATTCAACTTGCTGGAACATGTATCTCTAAAGAAATGACTAATCTCCGTGAGTGCATCCCATATCCCCTTGGGCAACAAATCACGAAAAGCTAATGGGATGAGTGTTTGCATAAACACGTGGCATTCATGACTCTTCATTCCATACAATTTGCATTCCTCTGTATTAAACAACTTTGATATGTTTGAGGCATGTCCATCGGGAAAACGCAGACTTTTAAGCCATTTGTAGACTAGTAGTTGTGCGTTTTTCTCTAACACGAAGCTTGCTCTTGGTTTTATGACTCGTGACGCATCACAAACCAACTCCATATTTTTACGGTTACAGAACAAAGCTACATCCAATCTAGCCTTGATGTTGTCCTTTGTTTTCCCCTTGACATCCATGATGGTGTTGAAAATGTTCTCAAACACGTTCTTTTCAATGTGCATGACGTCAAGGTTATGGCGGAGCAAATTAGTCTTTCAATAAGGAAGCTTTCAAAAGATACTTCGCTTTACCCAATTATGGGTCAAACTAAAACCAGGAAACTTTTGCTTACCTGATTGAAGACCAAACACAATGTCACCGTACTCTGATACAACATCATGCAATTCTTCACCAGAAAGACGCGGGGATGCAACATCCTTTTCAATTCTGTCAACAAAGAAATCATTTCTGTTCATTCTGTACCTGTGATTATATGGCAAGAAATGACGGTGACAGTAAAAAAAAGAAGCTTTACCTCCATTTGTTAGCGTGAATGCCTTGTTGTTTTCCATGCAGTATGGACATACTAGTTTCCCATGCGTGCTCCAACCAGAAAGCATTCCATAAGCTGGAAAATCATTGATAGTCCACATCAAAGCTGCCCTCATAAGGAAATTTTGTTTCCTCGATATATCATAAGTCAAAACTCCAGAGGACCACAACTGCGCTAACTTATCAATCAACGGTTGAAGACAAACATCTATATTTCAGCCCGAGCTGCTTGGACCGGGTATGACAGTAGATAAAAACATGAACTCCGGCCTCATACACATTCCTGATGACAAGTTATAAACCGTGAGTATGACTGGCCAACAAGAATAAGGAGCAGTAAATGACCCGAATGGGTTGAATCCATCTGTACATAACCCAAGACGCACGTTCCTTGATTCAGCTGAAAAGTGAGGATGCACACTGTTAAAGTGTTTCTAGGCTTCACCGTCAGAAGGATGCACCATCACTCCATCAACCGCGTCATGTGATTGGTGCCATGTCATATGCTCAGTAGTCCTTGGTGACATGAATAACTTCTGCAGTGTAGGTGAGATTGGAAAGTATCTAAGTTTTTTATATGCCACTAGTGTCTTTCCCCTGCCAGTTCTAGGTTTGTAACGGGAATGCCCACATGTCATGCACTTGGTCAGCTCAGCATTTTTAAGGTAGTATAACTTGCAGAAGTTAGGGCCCATGTCAATTTTTTGGTATCCTAAACTGAGAGGTTTCATCATGAACTTCGCAGCATAGAAGTTCTTTTTCAGACTATTCCCTTCAGGTAGAATGCTTCTCGCCCATTCAATAATTTTATCATACCCGGCCTCACTCAACCCGTGATCTGACTTGATGGTGAACACCTGTGCTATGACCGATAATTTACTGTGGTTCGTGTAGCCATCCCATAATGGTTCATCAGAATCTTTCATCAAATAAAAAAACCTAGCTGCATCTGCATTAGGTTCTTCTTTTACGATTGGACATTGACTGACATTACCTTTATTCATTCTCATTGCATCCATAACCATATTCCTGTAAGGATTAATGTTGTCATTTGCCGCTTCATGCACGTTGCTAGCACTAGAAGTTGACCCAATCACCCTTTCTCTCATTCTCTTCTTACTAACAAATACTTCTACGTGTGCATACCAACACCGGTAATTCTTCATAAACCCTTTGTGTAGAAGATGTATCATTACAATATCTGGATGCGTATACTTTTTATTTTGACACTTCCTGCATGGACACCTAATACCGCCTCTGGTAAAATTTCTGGGAATAGATGTTGTGAAATTAATAAAACCCTGAACCCCGTTACAATAATCCATCCTCCGCAATCCTTAGGGTAAATCTCGATACATCCATGAACGATCATCCATGACTTCTATCGAACCTCTATAAAATTATGATGACAACATGTATTAATTAACCGTGTTAGGTAAATAAATTTGCAAAAATATTGATTTACCTCGAAATTATCCAATAAACCATTTACAACTTCTCATAAATATTAAATATTCATTATCAATTATCAATGTCTATACAAATTAATACAAATAAATTTACGCAAATTACAACTCTGCAATACCATTGACAAAAATTAAAACGAACTTGTTAAACAAGCTATTAATTATTTCAAAACGACACATGTAATTCGGTAATTCAATAAAGTTTCAACACTTTACAAATAAATACAATTTTACAAAATCTAAAACAAACCATAACAAGTATAAAATTATATATTCATTTACTACAAGTTTGTTTGAGAAATAAGCATAAAACATGTACATATACTAATAAAATACATATACTAAAAAAACAATAAAATTGTCATTTAAATGTTAAAATTTAAAAAGATAGAATTACTTACAAAAACTGATAAAATCCATCGGTAAATCAGAACACGGATGCTGTGACCACAAAACTTCAAGAAATATGACTTGTTGTGCTGAGAAGAGGGAGATTTTTTTTTAGGGGGCTGGTTGTTTGCAGTAGGGGAGAGTTGGGATTGAGAAGAAGAAGAAAAAAACAGAGTAGGCAGAGTAGGCATATATTAACTTTTGCCGACAGATTCACCGACAGAATTATTCCGTCTATGATTCCGTGCAATTCTGACGGTAAACAGGGCACGTCACCGTATGGATCTGCCATTTTGAATCCCTCGGTGATTCCATCGGAAAAATCACTCGCATAAACGTCCATGTCAGCGAATTGCCTTTTTTTTAATTCTACATATTTCATTTGTCATTCCGTCGATAAATACTGATTGAATGTGTCCGTCGGTATATACCGGTAGAATGACAGATGGAAAAAATTCCGTCGATAATTGTGACCTCATATTACTGACAGAAGTAGGGCGTCAGTAATTCTGTTGGTATTAAGCAAATTTCTGGTAGTGAATGCTATGACGGGTGGGCTATTTATGGTGGGAGGGCTATATGGGTAGGGAACAACGGTGAATGGACTAGATTTAGGAGGACATTAATGGCAGTTTGGGTGGGGGGGTGAAGGAAAGCTTTTCAATCTGTTTAGAATTATCAAATGGAAACACATGTTCATGAAAGCGGACATGACAAGAGATATAAATGCGTTGAGATGCAATGTCAAAACACCGATAACCAAGGTGCGAGGAGCTGTAACCAAGAAACACATATGGAGAGGAATGAAAATCTAATTTATGATTGTTATAGGGACGCAAAAAAGGAAAGCAGAGACACCCAAAAGGATGTAAAAAATGATAATCAAGAGACCATAGAAACAAACAATCAAATAAAGATCTATTTGCAAGAACATGAGTAGGCATGCGATTTATAAGATAAACCGAGATTTCAAAAGCAGAATTCCAAAATCATAATGGTGCTTTGCATTGCCCTAGAAGAGTAAGTCCTGTTTCCACAATATACTTATGGCGACGTTCTACTATGCAATTTTATTCATGAGTGTAAGGACAAATCAGACGATGTTGAATACCAAAAATCTTAAAAAAAGTGGACAGTTTACGGTATTCACTGCTCCAATAAGTTTGAACAGATTTTATTTTTAATGAAAATTGACGCTCAACGAGAGTCTGTAATTGGTGAAAGACAAAATAAATATCAGACTTGGCAACAAGATGATAATACCATATATATTTTGTTTATGCATTAACAAAGATAACAAAATAACGATAGTCATCCAAAGAAAAAAGGGGAGCAAGACCCCATACATCACTAAAAATTTATTTAAGTGGAGCAAAGGTTTTGTGACTCGTAGGTCCTAAAGACGAACACGATGATTTTCCTAATGGACAACTTTGACATTGAAGATTAAGACGTTTGTTGTTATAAATAATCTTATTTTTTAAGACTAACAATTGAAAAACACGAGAGATAGGATGACCTAGCCGACGATGCCATAAATTGGCAGAAGCAGAAATGCAGAGAGGCCAATAGGCTAAAGGAACTAACATGAAGAAAGACCTGGACAAAGTATAAAGACCATCTTGAATCTGACTTGAGAGAAGGACTTCATTGGTGTTGAGATCCTTGGTATAAAACATTGTTATCAAGATAAAATTTCTGAACAGAAAGCAAATGTTTCCTGATTGCAGGAACATGAAGAACACTAGACAAAATGAAACAACGATGAGGTGTATATATTTTTGAATGACCGATATGAGATATGGGGAGTCCCTTACCATCACCAACATGCAAATTATCATTACCGAGATATGGTTATGAGGCAGCCAAACCTGCAAGGTCAGGTGTAACGTGTTGATTTGCACCGGCGTCCGAAAACCAATTGGCAATACCTGTTGAGGAAATATCACGCAACGCCAGATTTGCACTAGGTTGTTATCCATAGCCCCGATGCTGGAGTTGAGAGCAGTGAGGGGTTGTATTGCCAAATGTTTGGCACAATTGGCAGCGTGGATTTTGCCTCTTGCTGCACTGCCAGTTGCCCTGCCAGTTGCCTTGCCTGCCATCATTGTTGGAGGAGCTAGGGAGGCTGCGGAAATCAAGTCTGGACGTAGCAGACCTGTGCCCATTGATGTTGAATTGGTTGGGATGCCATCCTCCATGGAAACGGCCTCTGTTGTGGCCAAAATTTCCAGGAGACTGGCAGTGAGAAAAGAAGACTGCAGGAGGGGTGTTGGGCGTGGGCAGCAGAGGTGTATTGATGACAGCAGACTCCATGGATGAAAGGGATGTTTTGTGAAGGAATTTATGTGTTAGAATATGACTATGAGGATCAGTATATGAGAGAGGCTTTGCTTTGGTCACAATACTTGTTAATAAGTCCTTAAACTTTCCTTAAAGGCTATGAAACACATATTAGTTGAAATCCTCCAGCGATGCCGGAGTCAGCTTGCAGTTGGGATGAGAAGTCTATAGTAGAGAGAAGAGAAAATGTTTTAATTAGTTTAGGGCTCTGATACTAAGTTGAGAATAATAGAATGGCCTAAGTTGTACCTTAGCCAACTTATCCTATTTATATTTATGTGGCAGAACACGACAGTAACTATAAGGATTACAACATTGGAATAATCCTACATTAGTTTCATGTTCATATATATATATATATATATATATATATATATATATATATATATATATATACATGCTATACATTCTATAATATAAATCAAGCATATTATTAGTATAATTTCATTTAATTGTTATCATCAAAATACATAAATATTAATGTGACCCAAAAGTCAACACACTATTCATATGAACAATGAAAATCTTATTTTTTATTTTCATTTTTTAATTCTACCTTCTAAATCCTTTTCTTCTAATTTCATCCTTAGCATTTTATTGATCTTGAACTGGTCATAATTTATATTAATTTATTTTCTATGACATTATTGCTTTCCTAAATTAACATTTTGAAATTTGGTTGATGTTTAGTTTTTGCAAGCGTTTATTTTTGTTATCATATCATTAAACAAAAAAACTATTTTAAAAGACAAAAATCTTAAATCCATTGGAGTTTATGATTTAGGTTGCAGGTTTTACACGTTAAGTTGCAAAACATGAGTTGATTAAATATGTCGTGTTTCAATAGTAAAAAAAAAAATATCATCTTAAATTTTTTGTAAGGTCAAACTATATTTTTACAAGTCATTTGATTTGCTTTTGGATACACCAAATCAACTAGGTCACATAAAGTTAATTTCCATGCCGGTTAATTTTAAACCTGGATCGGATAAGGAGTTGAGATGAAAGGTTTTAAGGTAGTCCACTAGGTTCAGTTTAATAACAATACCATATAGTTTTTTTTTTAATTCCATTCATTTTTTTTTCCTTTCTATTGAACCTTTTTGGATTTTGTTATCAAATTTTGTCCTTTAATATTTAGTTGATTTTGAATTGGTATTCATGTTTTGTTTTGGTTTGTTTTCTATGAGGTCATCTTAGTTGTAAACAAATATCTCGGTATTTGGCAAACGCTCAATTTTGCGATCTACTTTTGTCATCACATATTATTAAGTAAAAATAATTTTAAAAATTAAAGTTGTTAAACCAAACGGAGTCCATGATCTGAGTTGCAGGTTTGACGGGTTAAGTCGCGAAACCTGGGTCGATCTAATATGTCGTCTCGATATTAAGAAAAAAGTCTTATTTTATTTTTGTTAATTCAAACCATACTTTTTACGGGTTATCTAGAATTGCTATTAGACTTGTCAAATTAACTGAGTTGTATCGAGACAACTCTCAAGTAATTTAATTTAAAACATTTGCTAGGTAAGAAGTTAAGTACAATTCTTTAATCATTCGGAAGGGTTGATCCAATACAAAATTGAGAATGGCTCAATGAGTCGATACGCGATTTGATCCAATCATAATTTAATAAAAAATAAAGGAATGGTGTGATATGAATTGATCAAAAACAATTTTAGCATTCCACTAGTAAGTATTGTCGCACGTGTGCGGCGTCGCAGCGAAAACATCCATCCTCAAAATTATCTAAAATGTGGCAAATCTAGAAAATATGAGGAGACAAGGAATTCTTGTCTTTTATTAGTGGAAAAATGGAATGGGAGTCGCCACCTAGTGTTTTGGTCACTAGGAACCCTAACTGGTCTCAGAGATCGGGTACGGGGACTGGTTGCGTAAAGGGAAGGTATTAGCACCCCAAATACGTCCTACCTAAGGTAAGCTGCATTGTTTTATTGTCTGATAAAATCTAAGGTCTTGTTGTGTTTTCTAGTTGTTGGTCCGTCTACGGTTGAAGAAAAGTTCTCTTCAGTAAAGAGATCCTTATTTTATCAGGTAAAACCTAACCGTTCTAACGTCAACAAAAGAATTTAATATTCGGAATACGTCTTACGTATAAGGTCGTACCCCAGATACTAAAAAAATAAAATAATTTTTTTGGAATTTTTTAAAATATTAGCTTAGTTCTCGTGACTTTAATAAACTGGTTATTAAAGTCAAAATGCATGCTAAATATTTTTTGAATTTTTTCTTTGATATATGAAGGTACAAATTTTTATTTTTATTTTTGAGAGACTTGGCCGTATGCATGAAAACAAAACATTTTATTTTTTTAATTTTTTTATGTTTTGATGAAAACCAGGTATTTAATACCGGATTTGTATCTTTACAATATAAAAATATAAACCAATATTAATTAAAATGCAGTAAAATTTTTGCGGAAAATCACAGATTTTTTCGAAATTTTTTTTATTTTCGGGCTGGGCCCAACCCGGCCCATATGGCAGGGTTGGACCCAGCCACACGTGCATGGTCACTGGCCCAAGCCAGTGACCCAAACAAACCATGCACGCGTAAAATTTTACGTGTGCGGAACAGTGCGAAGGTAATTATATTACCTTCGCACTGTTCATGCTCGTTTTTGCTGATAGCAAAAACGAGCCCCTGTTTAAAGTGCAGAAGGATTCTTGTAGTTTCTTGTGTTTTCTCTCTGTTTCTGTTTTTAGACTAACATGCGTCAATTCTTGTACAGACAGAGAAAGGAAATAAGCATACCTGGTTCTGAAGAAAATGGAGCCTATGGTGGTGATGGCTTACTCTGTTGTTTCCTTCGTTCTGGAAAAGAAAGAGCAGATGGTGGCTCAACTCTGTTGATGTTGCGTTTTCTGCCGGTCCTCGGTTCCTCTGTTGGTTTCGCCTCCTCTTTGTTTTCTCTCTTATCCTGCTCACTCCCTCTGCCTCTCTCTTCTTTACACTCTCTTCTCTCTGTTTTTTTTGTTTCTGCTGTCTCGTTCTCCCCTCTCTTCTCTTTTTTCTTCTCTGTCTTGTGTCTGTTTTTTTCCTGTGTTTCCCCCCACAGTTCTGCTCTCCTCTCGTTTTCTTTTCACTGTCACCTCTCCTCTCTCGTTTTTTTTTTTCTGCCCTCTCTAGTGCAGTACATCATCTGGCTTTTATAGCTATAGGATACAGGCGTTTTCCCTTTGTTGCTGCAAGGACGGAGTAACGGCCGGCGTGCATCATGGTAGCCGTTAAACATGCCCCCTTGATTGAAGCAAATTGCGCCTTCACCGTTGAAAACTTTTCTCGGCCAGCTCACGTAACGTTTTCTAAAGAAGATAATGAACAGTTTTGAATAAAACGACACCGTTTTGCAACTTTAAATAATATTTCTGATTTGGTCCTTGGATGTTTATGCAATTTTGTAATTAAGCCCCGGAACAATTATAATTAGATCCTTTGCTTTTAGCGCATTTTCCGGTTTGGTTATTGGTTTTGGATTGTTTCAATTAACACTACCAGAAATTCGCTAAATACCAACGACTTTACCGACGGAATATTTTCTGTCGGTATTTTGAGGTCAAAAAAATTACCGACGGCCACTTTCCGTCCGTAATTCAGTCGGTAAAAACCGACGAAAACTTTTCCGTCCGTAATTCAGTCGGTAACTACCGACGGAAATTTTCCATCGGTATTTACCGACTGAATTACGGACAGAAAAGTTTTCGAATTTAAAAAAAGGCGGGTCGCTGACGTGGGGTTTTGGCGGTTTTTTTTTTCCGACGGAATCACTGACGGATTCAAAAACGACTGCCCGTACAGTGCCCGTAAAATGATGCGACCGGTTCGGCGTTTAAATTTCCGACGGACTCACTGAGGGATTTGAAATGGCAGATCCGTACGGTGACATGTCTATGTTTTCGTCAGAATCACCGACGGAGATTCCGTCGGTAAAACTGTCGGAAAAAGTTAATAAATGACAGCTCTGCCGACCCTCTCATCCCCTATTTCTCCTTCTTCTTCCTCATCCCAACTCTCCCCATCTGCAAACAACCAGCCCCCCCTCCCCCCCAAAAAAACATTTTCCTCATATCAGCACAACAAGTTATATTTCTTGAAGTTTTGTGGTCACAGCATCCGCGCGTGTTCTGATTTATCGATGAATTTTATCAATTTTTGTAAGTAATTATATCTTTTTAAATTTTAACATTTAATTAAATGTCAATTTTATTGTTTTTTTAGTATATGTATTTTGTTAGTAGATGTATATGTTTTATTGTTATTTCTCAAACAAAATTGTAGTATATGAATGTATAATTTTGTACCCGTTATGGTTTGTTTTAGATTTTGTAAGATTGTATTTGTTTGTAAATTGTTATTTCTTTATGGAATTACCGAATTACATGTGCTATTTTGAAATAAT
>Ga0325403_1002479_pt1 | contig 16380 bp, 10 predicted proteins | sample PopdelMetagenome_19_FD_205665 | JGI IMG/M metagenome (GOLD analysis project Ga0325403, IMG submission 205665) | Populus deltoides microbial communities from Bellville, Georgia, United States - Xylem-PdKOR-R4 | ecosystem: Host-associated > Plants > Phyllosphere > Stem > Wood/Secondary xylem...
GTGGTTTCCATAGATAAAAGCGTCTTCCATATTCGTTTCTGGCTATGACTCCCACCAAGGCCTGCTGAAACGCAAGTTATTAGCAGAGGATACTGATATGAGTTAGGTGTTTTCAACCTCGCCTAATCCGATTGAATTGAGTTTTTAATTACATGGTTTGGAAAGTGTAAAAATAAGAGATAAAATTAAACCCTATTCAATTTTACTTGGATCAGATACAAGTGTGGGACGTTGAAATCATAAAATAATTAAGTTAAGAAATGTCAATGATCAAAACAAATATAGTCTATAGTTCAGAAAATTAACCTTGTTCAAATTAATAAAACATCCAGCAATTGCACACATGTGCTTCAGGGCCTACAACTTGTGGAGAAGAAAACGATGCTGTCCTAGCTCGAGTAGTAGAGTATTGGTAGAGAAATCAATAATCTATCTAATGAATCTACATAAGATCTTCCATTCAAACTTGAGGATCTTTTATGGTTGTCTTTGTTTTAGCGGTTCGGCACGTGTTTTTAAATTATATTTTTATATGTTTTTGGATCGTTTTGATGTATTAATATAAAAAATAGATTTTTAAAAATAAAAAAATAATTATTTTAATATATTTTTAAGCAAAATATATTTTTAAAAACAACCATTATAACAATATATGTCTAAAAAGCAAATAAAGAAGAAGGTTTGCCAAACAGATGCTGGCTAGCTAACAAAACAGATGGAGCACATGATTCTGCAAAACAAGGCCATGCTATATCAACAGGACCCTATGAACATGGACTTTCTACGATACACGTTCAGACAAGAAGATTCTCAAGACAAACCTACTTGTTATATATATATATATATATATATATATATATATATATATTCACATAAATTTTATCCAAAAACATCAAAACCCTTTTCACCCCACATTTCCGTGCATGGTTTGCTTCTTAATTTGCTAATGGGAGAGACAATAATGGCCGGGGAGCAGAGAAAATTAAGATGCCAACTTCGACATTGGATATTTGGAAGATGCAGGAGAAATTAAAGGAATTAGGTTTAATGGAATTGGATTAAAAGGGCTGTTTGTGCAAGATATGGGAATCAGAATATGACAGTTGAACCTTCAGGTATCTGATGCGTTTGACATTAATTAATTTTTTAACTACTTGTTTTAACTATAATTAATTAAAACATTAATTATTTTTGGGCTTCGGCCACAAGTTCATCTGTGTGATTCTTGATGCCTCTCGGTACAGCACCCGTACGTACTCAGCTTTTGAAACGATTCATGAAGAAGACCATGATTTCTCTCCCATGACTTGTATTAAGTTGCCATGATTTAATTTGGTAAAATTAAAATTAAATTACCTAAAACCTTTGCAACTATATTACACTTTACATACCAAGTTAAAGCCCAACTTGAAATAATAACAAAAAAAAAAAAAAGCTCCTATATACCAAGTGAAAGAACAGTAGTGTTGTTCTCTGTGCATCAAGACTTTTAGGCGCTTTGTTGACTGCATTATTCGTGTGAATAGTTCATGAGCTTTTTCATGTTTTGATCATTAAACTTTTAATTCTTTGCAATCTCATCCTTTTGCTATGCATGTGTAAATTGTCGAGGAATATTCTAAAATAAATTAAAAATCAATTTGTAAAATATGGCTTTAGATTGTCATTAAAAAGAAATAAAACAAGGATAAACTTTAACAAAACAAAAAACAAAACAAGCCCGTTTAGATTTTGGCGTGGAAAACTTAGCTTTGCTCCTTTAAGTTTTAGGTTATTTATTATTTGGTCCTTGTTATTTTAATAATTCATATTTTGATTCTAAACTTTTTTTTTCATTTTAGTCCTTATATGTTGAGAGAAGAAAAAGAAAGTCACCAGAAAATATTAAGAACAGAAAAAGTGCTTGAATTATCACATTTTGACTTTAACTGTTAACCATTAAAAAAAGATGATCTTAGTATTAATAGAATCATTTTTTTATGAGTTTAATATTGAAGATAGTGTTGTCATTTAACCATATTGGAAAAAATAGATCAATGTTTGTAAAAAAAAAAAAAAATTATTCATTTAATTTTTTGTTTTTTAGAGTAATTGAAGGGCTTTTTAGGGTTGAAAATGATTTTATCGAGGTTCAAATAGTATTTTTCAAGTGTTCCCAAGTTAAAATAAATGAAAAATATGTTTTTGGTGTCCAAAAAATCAGATCCTATTTTTTTCAAATTATCTGGTAGGAAACATGTCATATACCATAGCTTAGCTTAAGACCTGTAACCAATTTAGAAGGAAAAAAAAACTATAGCATGGGCTTTGTATGCTGGCTATATGCATGGGCCTAACCTGTAAGGCCAGTAATGTTTTTTTTTACTATTTTTTTCTATTTAAATATTAATTAATACTTTCTCTTATTTTTTTTTAAATTGTTTAGTTTAATTTTTTTAAATAGAAATTAATATTTTCAATTGTTTCTTAAATTTCATAACGCTTCGAAGAGATTATTATAAATTTTCTGTATTTTTTTCCTTTTTTATTTTTATATAAACAAGTTGTACATAATGCATCTATAAAAAAAAACATAAGTGTTTATTCTTAGCAAGAAAAATTAATCTCCAAGATAAAATAAATGAAAATATATAAAAGAAAAGGAAAAATCAATGAAAAATATTTGCATGTACATCTAATTTTTTTTTCTTTTACTAGAAAGATTAACATTTTGCTTTAGTATTTAATTAGTATTAAAAACTCTTTTTTAATTTATCAATTCATTTATTTTTATAATTTATTTTATTAAACATAAACAACATCTTTATATTTCTCAATTAAAAAAAAAAACTTCATGATAGCTGGAAATGCATCCATAACTCAGGCGCTTCCTTCTTTTACTTTAGAAATTAATTTGAAATTTTACTTGCAGTCTAGCACAAGTATAGGACTAGTTTATTGTCTGAAAATACATGCCAATTTTTTCTCCTTGACCAAAAATTCATTTGCCTATTATGCTTTGCCACTTGTAATGTTAATGTTATAAAATTAAGGACAATTATATTTGATTTCATATAGTTTAGTCATTCTTTCACTTTATATATTATTGATCAACCCAATTATTTAGATTGAATGAAATGACCAAATTACCTTCCTATATATTATATATGAAATTAGACAAAAGATTAAAGTTTATCTCTCAAAAAGCTCAAGAAATTTTAGCCTCAACTAATATTTAAAATTGTTTCTTTTGTTATAAATAACCAAACCTAATTTTTAGATTGTTAACCAAACCCTATTATTTCTTGCCTCTCCTTTCATTGGTCTTTGTGCTCTCCTCTCTTTCTTTTTGTAAATAACAAAACCCAATTAGTCATTAATTATTTCAACTACCAGATATTTTGATATGTAATATAGTATGGAAACCAATACTCAAAAAGACTTCGCTATGATCTGGGCTCTCTTTGCAGAAAATATTGGACCAGAGATGTGGGTGTTACCTGCAAAATAACACTTTGATAGTTAAGTTAGTGTTGTATTTGAAGGGTGTTTTGTTATATATAAGAAAAATATAAAGAAAGTAATTACAAATATATAGTTGTGAATGAGAATATTCCTCCTCTTCTTCTTCATTTTACCTTGTTTATATAGCTTACCCCAAAGAAAAAAAATATATAAGAAGCTAACTTATTATGAATTATAGATAGCATACATATGCTTTACGTTGTAATAGCTAAATGGTGTAAGTAAAGCATAGATGATGTGTAGCTTGTACAGCATGACATTCTCCTTAACATGTAAGTAGTTGACATGAATAATACTAATAAATTAAAGAGAGAAGGGGGGGAAAGAGTAAAGAGAAGCAGAAGACCAGGTTGTTCTACCAAACCCCATGTTGAACTAGGTTTGACCTTAATCAAACCAAACTCAAAAAAAGTCAAAGCTAACCTAAAGTAGGTGAAAGCACTACAAATATCATTCTTTTTTATGAGATTAACAAATCTATTTTAGCTGAAAATGGGTGAAAAAAGAGGAGAAAAGGAACGGAGACAGTGGCTAGGGCTTTTTTTTATTTTATTTTATTTAATACAAAAGCTCTTTAATCATTAAATACAATATAATAACAATTTTGTTAATTATCCAATTTTTTTATTAACTTTTATTTGACCCATTAGAGTGAAGATATAAAATGTTTGAAATTATAAAAATCAAACCAATAGGAATCCACAAAACCTGAGTTTCAGTCATGCCCTTGTGCCAGTAAGAAATGAGAAATCAGTCTAAGTCGTTCTATGTCACTGACAAGAAAGCATGTGAAGAAGAAACTGTATCACTTCAAAGCAATCAGGTTATACTCGACCAATTTGCAGAACTTCCTTTCTCGAGCCTTTAGGGCACAAATTAACAATAAATTCAAGAGTTATTGAAAGGAAAACCCAACACAAAAATTAGCCATTGTTAACAGAATAAAGAAAATTCACATTTGTATGACGGTTACTACTCCTGTCCAAATTAAACAAAGCCACGAAGAAACACGAGACAGAGAATTAGTGCCTTGTGAAGGGTTCTCTTTACAGATCAAAAGCACATAGAGCTTTACAAATTTAATGAATTACTAGAAAAGAATAATCAATCAGGGATAGAAGAAGGAAATGCAGCACAGAAAATTCAACCACATTCCTCTTGAGCTATATCAATTAACTGTTCCTTCAACTACAGAGATGGAGGGGGGGGGAAGAACATGGCTGTACCTTCATGGCATTTTATAAGCTCACTCGCTTAGGTTGCAGTTTCGAAGGTATGGATGATCATACTTGATGTACTTGGTCCAATATGGTCGATATTTAGTCATTGCTAACTCCAGCCAAGGCTTCATGTTACCGTTATAGTGGACAACAGCTGCACTTTCAATTTCTGACCTATCAATGCTTGGATTATAACCCAATCCGAGCACATGCCATGTCTTCTCAAGAGGATTTGTCAAATTATAAAATGTAATCAGCCCTGGAGGCAACGTCCCAAGCTTCCATAGTACCCTATCTTCATTCTGAAATTCAAAAAAATCAAAAACGGAAATCAGAATACTATATCACACAGCAGTTACTTCTCGACTATCTAAAACAGAGCATGTTCACCTTTTAGTCCATTCAAACAGTAACTGTACCCACATGCCACTACTTCGATGATGGAAGAGGAAAAATAAAAACATCTTTTTTAACCACTTTTGGTTGAAAATATAATTAGGTAAAGCAGTGCCAAAAATATGAAATGCAGGTTTTAAATAGACAAATTTCTCCACAACAACTAATTTTAAGAATGTTACTAACAAAAACAGCATGTGTAGTAAGAGCACAACAAAGCACGAAAAAACTAGGGTTTCAACAACTTACCATGTTTTGCCACTTGTGGTATATTCCTGTAATATCCTTCTTTTTCCACACCTTAAGATCAAAAATATTCATCCCATATGCCCACCCACAAGCGTTTGGATCAAAGTTTCTGGCAATATGAGGATTTGAAAAGTTAAGGTACTTGTCAAACCGGTGAAAACTTTCACCACAGGTTTCCACTGCACCATTCACTTTTCCATGTAGATCTACGGACCACAATTTAGTTAAATCCTTCTGCACAACAATGTCATCATCAAGAAACAGGATCTTATCCAACTTGGGATAGACCTCTGGGAGATAGAACCTCAAATGGTTAAGCATTGAAAGATACTTAGGGTTCCGATACTTCAGATTTGAAGAGCTGGATGAGAGAGAAGTTGGATGATTTGCTTTGAAGTAATACTCTTTCATTGCAGCAGATTCAAGCTGACGCAGAACTGGGCAGTAGGAGGAATTAAGCCACTTGAATTCATCTACATTTTCAACATGGATAGTAGCTTTTCCAGGAGGATTCAGTAGAAACCACATATTCATCGCTCCAAAGTTGAGTTTATCAGTAACAAGATGAAAGACATGTTTGGAAGAATCCTGTAGGTGCAACCAAGAAGCATATTAGCGGAACAAGCAGCTTGCATCCAAATCCCAGAAATGAATAGAGTTTGAACTAAGAATTTCTTCGGAAAAATAAGTTAGTTGAGGAATAAATTCTTAGAGGAAAAATAGCCGAGAATGATTTGATTGTTTTTCAATTTGGGAAATGAACAGTGTTGATCTCACAAAATAAAAAATGTCTGCATCACCTTGGCATTGATGATGGTTGAGTTGACAACAACTGATGCAGCCAAGACATTGTCAGAGAAGAGAGCATAATGGTACAGATTTGGATTTTCCAAATTCTCACTTCTAGGAAACTTTCTCTTATCAAGAGGAAGGAGATAGTAATCAATTGTTAGGCGCATAGACATGCAATGGATTCCATTTGGAACTGTTTTGGCGGCCAACTGACTAAGGAATGTGCTCTGTTTTTTTAAGCTCCTAACTTGTTCATCTGCAGTTTGAAGCATTGCTCTCAGCTTTCCGGTGACCAACTTGCAGTCATACAATTGCTCTCTTGCTTTTGACAGGACTTGGCCCATAGCTTTTATCTTCACAGGCGCACTAAATATAAATCAAGCATGCAACATAATATCCTTTTTAAGAGACTGTCATAACCATCAACATAAAAGAAGAAAGAGCTGTAGATTATAAAGCACAATAAAGGACAGTGACAACCAATACTGTTCTACCTCGGATGTAGATCAGAATCAGCCAAAGAATCTCCTAGGACACGCTGACTCTCTTTGATCCGAGTCTGAAGTTCCTGTAGCAAGTCAAGCTTGCTTTTCATCTTTGCAATACTCAAATACACCCTTGCCATTATCATCTGATCACGCATTAAGCGTACTGTTGAATCAGAATTCTCATTATCCATTTCTTTCCTCCATATACTGTATTTGCCCAAAACAGCACCATCAACTAATTTTGAGCGTTCAATGGCAGCACTTTCAAGCCTTGCAATCGCTTCATCATCTTGGCGCAATAACTCTGCAGCACGCTTTTCACGTCGTTTCTCCCTCAATTGCTGCATAAACTCTCAAGGGAAACAAAATTTACAGCTCAGAAACTAAACAATAATTTGATAACTCTAATATTTTCCTAGTTCAGGGATATGGATCTTAAGGCAAGTGAGGAAAGGAAACATAGTAACCGGATAATGCATCCAGGAAAGATGATTACCCTACGAGCTAGTTTTGCAGGTGTGTCACCAGATCGAGAATCATCATCTGCAGGGGACAGACAGAAGAAGACCAGATTAGCACTTAAGCAAGAACAATATGAAAATATCTGGTTAGAGAATCATATCTACCGGAAATGTTGTCGTCTTTTCCCTTAGGTGCTTCCTGCTTGACCACTGTAGCTGTTTGGTTTGGCTTTGAAAAAGTAATGAAAATCCAAACTTACAAATAATCAGCAATCACAAGTTGACATAAGACTTACAAAAAATGGTGCACACAACATGGTATTTAGCAAGAGATTCAACCAAAGCATGACAGTCATGAGTCATCCTCACCTCAGAAGCAGCATTATCCTCGACTGAAGTATCGACGGCAATAACTTTCCACGAGGCAGACAAATTGTTTTTTCTAAAAGAATCAAGACTCAAAGGTCCCAAATCAGCTGTGCTGGATGTGATAACATCAATGACCTAAAAACAGATTGCTCTGATTAGCACATCATGTGATTGAAAAGTAATACAAAAACCTATCAACCATCACATATATGTGCGTGAATTAAAATACACGAAATCTCCAATTAAAATATGAGCAATCTGCACTTACCTCTTTTGAGAAAATCGATTTCACATGTTGCAAGCCCAGCCGTTCTCTCCAATTCAAATGCTACACCAAACCAACCACCAGCTTTTTTTTAGATTTACACAATGTGACACAGACAAACAGATCATCGTATCTAAAAATAATGATAAAGAGAGGAGAACAGTATCTACCTGCTTACCAGAACCAACTGCATTCAAATTTTGATCTGCATAGCAACATTAATGAATGCAAAGCACCGAAGCCAAAGCTTAATTAATAAAGCACACTAGCTATTAACTCAATGCAACTAAAGTACCTAAAAAGAATTCATAACTGGAATTGGAATTGGAATTGGAATTGGAATTTTTATTTTTATTTTTTTTAGCAATAAAACTAAAAATAATTTTTCATAAAAAAAATTAAGAAATAAAATAAAGATCTGGTAAACTAACCAGTTGAAGAGCTTGTTGTATTGAGTCCTCGACCGACAAAGAAAATCAACGGAGACAAAACGCAGAAGAATATCAAGACTACAATCGGCAATCTAGATCCACCACGTCGGTTCTTGTTCAAGCTGGAAATTGAAAATCCCCGCTTCAACGCCATTGCCTCCTATCAAAACCTATAAAAAAAAAACACATAAAAAGGAAAGAGAAAGAGAAAGCGTGTCATTGAAGGGAAATGCAGTGATTTGATACTATTATTATTATTAAGGAAAATGTGAAGTCAATTTTATTTTTTTTTATTAAAAAGGAAATTATCAGTACATGAGGAAGAGCAGAGGGAGAGCTTTAGATTTCTTTCTGTTCGCTGGGTATCTAATCTAATTTTCGTTTCTTAACGCGGAGGAGGAGGCTCTGTAATTATTTCATTTTCTTCTTCTCTCCCCTTATATTGAGAAAGATTAAATAGTAATAATAATAATAATAAGAGTGCGCGTGGGACTACGATGTCGTTTTTTCATCGGCATGCCGGATCTTCCTTTTTCTCACGCTGGGACCCAACGGGCAACACCACGCTAACAGTACTATTTTTTTTGAAAAAAATTAGAGTGCTCTTAAAATAATTTTTAATATTTAATTTTATATCAATAATAAAAAAAACATATCCCAACTATCATAATATTTTTACCTAAATTTTTTTTTTACCTTTTCTTTTATTTTTGTGCTTATTTAGAATAAATATTAGTAATTACTCTAGAAGTAATCTAGATTTTTTCTTATTCTTTATCTAATTGGTTATTTTTTTTTTTAACACCAATTAGAAATGGTTGATCACTTGGCTATGCTCTTAGTTATGATGTTTTAAAAGCTCTAGGTAAAGGGTTGGATAGGAAGTTAGTTAGTTATGTAATATGAAAAATATTATCACCTTATTTATCTTATATAAGATAAGTTTGTATTGTTATTTATTTTAAAATGATATGTGTTTATTATTCTTAGGATTATCTAAATCTAAGATTTTTACTATAAATTTATATTAAAGAGTGATTTTGAATTTAGGCACGAAAATAATCTAATCCTCACTTTGATAAAATATATATATATATATATATATATATATGACAACTAATATACTATAATGAATAGAAATAATACTGAGAAACATGAATGTGTAACCACCAATTATATTCTCTAAACATTCAAAGAGATGAGCCAATAATTGATAGCGTAATCTTGGATTGAGTTCTGAAATAAAAAATAATAAATACGCTACAATGGATAAAAATATAAATATAATATATTAAGAGACACGAACATGTACACACCAATTCTATTATAAAATAGGCATCATTCAAATATAAGAACCAATAACTATGAAGTTCAATTTTTAATTAATCAAATATTAAAAGATAACATTGAAAAAAAAATCAATTATACAAAAGAATTCAAGAAAATATCAATTAAAATAATAAAGATTGAAATTGTAACAAAAATAAATTTTATATTTGATTGAATGGTGAAATTAAAAGGTAAAATCAATTTTGCAAAGGGACAAAAAAATCAAAAGAATAAGGATCAAAATTAACATAAAAAATAAAAATAAATGTTTAATTGAATTGTGAAATTAAAAAGAGTGATAACATAAAAATAAAAACAATAGTTGAATAATTAAATTGTTGGGGAATGGGTTGACCATAATCTCTCTATATAGAGAGACGCATACACTTATAGATTGCATGACATTAAGAGTGTGTTTGGTATTGTGGTAGCTATTGTGCTTGTGGTTTGAAAAAAATTGTTTTATAAAAAGTATTTTTAGTTGAAGTTGGTTTGAAAAAATGGGTGTTTGGTCAAAACTGTGGTTGAAATTGAGGTTGAAGAAAAAGTAATTTTAATGTATTTGGTTAAGAATGCTTTTGAAATTGAGGTTATAAAATAATTTTAAAAAATATATATTAATATTGATGGTTTTTAATTTAAATATTGTGGATTTAACTATTGCTATTACATCATGAAATAAATTACACTTTATATATAAAAAATTACTTTCACAAAAAACTATCTACAATTCCATTACGTATAAAATTCATCCGACAAGAACTACAAAATTAGGTAAAATATTATCAAGAATAAAATTAAGATTACAGTACGAGTAAATTTAATTCACCTTAAGCTAATTTAAAAAAAAACAAAAAAAAATTATTGTTCACGTGAACAATACGAGTGAAATCAATTAACTGCGCTGGTTTTTCAAGAAAAAAAACCATGTTCAGTGAACAGTGGAGGCATGCTCCACTGTTTGCAAAAAGAAAAAAAAAAGAAAAAACTGTTCGGTGAACAGTGGAGGCATGCTCCCCTGTTCACTAAACAGTAGAGCACGAATCAGGATTTTAGCCGCGCAGGAAGCAACTCCTAGCTGTTTTTTTTTCTTGTGTTTCAAACGTAGCAGACTGTAAAACCCATGAAAAGTAACACATGTTTGTTAATTAACCAAACAGCTTGTTGCATGAAATTGTAGAAAACATAACGCTACCACATTACCAGACGCTTTTTCTAATTTTCTTATATCTTCAAATCCCAAGCTTTTATTTCATAGAAGGAAAATCATGTTTTCATAAAATAAAATACATATAATAGTACCAAAATTCTGTAATCACTCTTATACGAAAAGTAATGATTAATTCCAAGAGAAACCAAAAGGTCCAAAACTTAGAATAATAATAAAAAAAAAATCGAATGGGTCACAAATCTAAGCCCATGCACGCTTTTTTTTTTTTTTTTAACATGTTGGAGTTAACCACTGCCATTCTAAACACATGAATGCCAATAACATCAATTTTCATTGTCAGAAAAGGCATTCTATCTCATCAATTATTTCCTCTCTCAAACGTAAATTAAATAAAAAATCATTTAAATATAATCGCTACAAAAAAAAAATAAAGATTTAAATTTAACACAAATTATAGCAACAAATAAAAAATCCCCTCAACCAACCAAGACTTCAAAAGTACAATCTAATAAAAAATCATAAAACCAATCTAACACTTCAAAAATATCATTTAATGAAAGTCCTTCCAAACAATCCAAGACTTCAAGAATGCCATTGAATGAATAATAATGATTAATAAAACCACATTTTGTTAATGGATAAAAAATGATTTTTGAAATAAACGCTGCTGCAGCAATAATTGTTTTCTTTAACTTAGATGTCTGTGAAAAATAATTTTATTTTGAAAAATATTTTTTAAATTGCTGAAAAATAAATTATGTTTTGATATTTGACAATATCATAAAAAATAAATTATGAAAAAATAAATTATTTTCTAATGTTTAAATAAAAAATAAGATACAAATCATCTTATAGACTTCATATATATATATATATATATATATATATATATATATATAAAAGTTGAGAAATAACACATTTTTGATTTACTATCTTTTTAAAACAGTACAGTTTTTATTTTTATAAAAAAAAATTTAGTGTTTGAAGAACATTGATAATAAATTTCTTTGATTATTGTATAATATATGATTATTTTTAAAATATATGAACATTGATAATAAGTTTTTATTTTTTAAATACATGATTATTGTATAACATACCATATTTTGTATTCAAATGTATTTTTTAGCAATAACATCTAAATTAAAGTATTATACGTAACAATATATCAAATTAATATACTTGTGTATTAATATGTCCTAATATATTATTTCCTATATAAATATATTAGTAATTTGTTGTTTTTTTAATAATATTATATTTTCCAAAATTTTATTACTATATTATTGTTTTTATATATAAAAATAATAAATAGTTGTACCATTTTAGTTTTTAAATCTTTTATTAAAAATATTTTCTGTTTTTTTAAATCGAAAAACACTTTTCTCCATCTCAAACTTATTATTTTCTTGATTTTCTTAAAACAGGAAACTTCAGTAACCAGTTTTCCATAATATAATCAAATATAATCACACATGAAAGAGCTAGGAAAGTGCTTTACAGAAAAACACTTTCCAGCAAACAAGACCTTAAAAACAATCTACTTTTCAAAAATCATAAAATATCTTGAACTTCCAGATTATGCACGATGATAACGACTTACATTGAATATCATGCATAAATAGCTAGCCTTCACAGGCATCTGGATTTTAGAAGACTGCGTAACTGGACAACAGGCATTAGCTACCCAATCGTAGGACAAATTTTTAGTGTCGTGCAAATATCATACAAATAATTCTCGGCATGTAGAGTAGAGCAAGCTCATTAACAACACATAATTTTCAATCTCTAAAGCATTTTCCTAGCTGGTAAGCCTGTAGGATTCTGGACAGGGTAGCCATTCTGAGGTGTAATTATTGACCTTTATGCAGATCCAATCGTTTATGCCAAAATTAAATCCAGAACACATTAAAACCGGGGAAAAAAGAAAATGAATTAAAACCTCATTCCTGGTAGATTCACAGATCTCTAAAGCCTAAACACTCGGAGTACCTCCAAACATGGCGGAACAAGATGTAGAGCACAAATTCTGTCATTTATTCTTCAAATTACCCTACATACCATCTTGTCCAACCAAAAATGTTGAAGCTCTTTGCATACGATTATTATTAGTCCACTGTCTATCCATCACTTTCTGATAATACAAAATAAGCAGATGTTAGGTCCTGCTGCTCATCCCATGAGCCTCAAGCCTACTGGAAAAAAAAAAAAAACAATGTGCAACCTAATTACCTCAATTTGACATAATAGAGCCTCTAAAAAATTGCCACATCCAAGTAATCCCCAATCTGCATAAGTGAAATACAAGTTAGTGACATTCAAATATGGTTATGATACAGTTTGTGAGAGAGGACCATCTTGGTTTACCTGGAAGCCAAGCTGAGCCAATGCTTTGTTGTCATCGAATTTCCCATTTCTATGAGAATTGGTCTTGCCCACCTTCATCAAGCAATGTAGAATTCACAATCAGATGAAAATAGAACTTTAAGGCACGTCTCATTATACCTCAAGCAGGACAGCAGGCATGCATTAATAAAGCTAAAATGAATATTAAGATTATATTCACCCATCCAACAGATGCTTAAATGCAAAAATGAAATACAAGGACATAAACTGACTCTGGAGAAAAGGGGTCATGTAACATATAAATGTGATATGAGATCTACACATAATTTTTTGGGATGATAGCACTGAAATGAAACATGGAAAATAGCATGATTTGTTCTTACTCTTGGTGATACCCACCGAGAAAAGATGACAAACATGATTATAGCCAAAGAACATTGAAATGATGCTTTTGCACAAGCCATGGGTTGATATGTCACCATAAGCTTTTGAAAGATGGGGGAGGCGATAGGAGATGGCTTGTGCATTCAGCATATATGAATCAAAAAAGAAAAAGAAAAAATCTCCTCACATACACAGTGCACAGAGAGAACTAACCTCTCGTACTACAAAACGACCATTTTTATCAGGATATACAAAAGCAAAGGACAGTCTTGCATCTCTTCTCCTAGCTGCTGGAGTCACCTCTTTGACCTGTGAAAGAGATGGGATAAAAATGGCGCCAAAAATACTAGAACTAAAACACTCAATGCAGAAAATAGCATGCATCACCACTGAAAATAAGAAACAGTTGACTTGGCATAGGCATGAATAGTGCATTCATGGAAGAAAACAAAAATTAAGAGACTGTTCTCATGAATTCTCAAACACCAAATATGTTTAGTCAATACCATTTCAAGAGCATCCATGACCCCAATTTCTAATCTCATTACATCTCTGCACAGAATAATATCGCAAAGAAACAGATTCTGCTCTGTGGATAGCTAAACCACACTTCCTCCAGGATGCAGGACCTTAGAGAAAACCATGATGGGTAGTTTTACAACCTTAATTTCTAATCTGGTTTTATCTTATGAGTAATTGCTTCTGAAAAAACAATGAGATGCCACATGGACACCAGCAGATAAACTGCCCCGGGGAAAAAAAGAAATTTATCACATAAGATTCCAGTGCTATCCCCGAAAAAGTAGTGGAACCCCTCCCCTTTCTTAGAAAAGGAAAGACAAGAGCTTCAAACTTCCAATTGCGAGTATCAAGTATCCAAGCTGATTGTCTTTTATGTATATCTTATTCTAAGAACTCATGACATCTGAAAATAAAGAAATAAGAACAGACTGAAAGGAAACCCAACGCAAAAGCATTTGGATGCTTCACAACCTTGGGAGAGCATTCACTCCTAGGCCATCGCCCATAAACGACAAGCCACTTCCCATTCAACGTGTATAAACAAGGCAATACAACATCTTCTCAACTTACCAGATCAGTTAACTCGCGAAGCGTGGCATCCTTCCACGTATAAATTTGAACCTCATCTTTCGGCTCCTTGCCTCTCACTGCAAAATCCTCGTTGCTATGATGATCTCCAATCTGCCAGGAAATTCAGTAAGTCACAAGGTACAGTTCAATTTCTATAAAGATTATTACAATTTGTACCAAAACTTAAACATACCTTAGTGAAAACCCGAAGCAATAGGGGACATGTCTGCATATTAAAAAACAAAAAAAAAATAATTAGAGAGGTGTAGTACATTTGCAACCCTAGAAAAATCCAGAAAGGGAGAAAGAAACGTGTACCTTCTCACGATCAATAGGAGGAGGAGGAGGAGGAGGAGGAGGAGGAAAAGCTCTTGCAGTAAGAGCAAATGGTCTACCTCCTTGTCTCCTCTGCATTTCTGCCATTCCCGCCATCGATCGTTTTTTTTTTTTTTTTTTTTTTGTTTCCCCTTGCAGACACTCTCAAGAGAACAGTAGAGAAGCTTCCTCGTGTTTGCTCCTTCGAATTGATAAAGTGAATGATAGTATGAAATATAATTTGGGTTTTGGGTCTGGGCTGGAGAAGTCTCTCCACAAGCTAAATCTACTTCGAATGTAGCCCATTGGATCTGTGACTTTATTTTTAGAAAAGTAACTACATCATTATCGGCATGCATGCATGCATTGCATTGGGGGTTGAATTAATTTTTTTTAAAGGAAAAAAATATCAAGTTATTACCTAAAATAAAGAAAAAGTTTTAATCATGAAATAAAAATTTAATGTATTTTCAATGAAATTTTTTAAAAATATTTAGAGGTGATATATAGATGATATTTTTTAAATATTTAGAGTTGATTTATCAACATCTTTTTTTTTAAATATTAAAATAACAATATATTTTATTTAAAATACAAAAAATTTCCATGTTTATATTAACTTAGATCCTATTGAAACTAAACCTGATTGAAACACTAAAAAACCCAGCAGATAATGAGTAGGTCACAATGGGAAAGATAACTTCGACGCTCCATCAAACTAGATGAGCGAAATTTCTTTTGAGAAATAATTATGCTGAGAATATTTACATCGACGTTGCGGCGAAAGCCCAGCAGGCAACACCTTCTAATTCCTTGGACCAGGATACAAGAAGCGTTGCTTCCCAGCCAAGAGGGACAAGCATCTACTTGATGAAATATGAGCCGCCTGGAATACATGGTGTAATGGAAGAGACCCTCACCTACTGTACAGTTATTCTCATGATGAATACACAACAACGATGCCAACCCCTAGCTCTCAGAACATTACATCCAGCCAAGCTGCTACACAGCCCAGAAACCCATCTTGGCATCTTTCTGCCATTCTCCCTCCATAAATCAGGTAAATTTGGTAGCTCCAGGCTGCAAGCAGTTTGATTTAAAAAGTAAGATTTTTTCGAATAGATGAAATGAAATAAATTCTTGTCAAATCCCAATGCTCCAAACAATCTGTAAATGATTTAAAAAGAGTCAGAAAATTTGTTGTGTGAATTAGGTTTCGTTCTTGTACCACTGTGCAAGATCTAGGGTTTTCTCTCGTGTTTCCTTTATTTTCCTTTTCGGTTTTGTCTTCATCTCTTTTCATCCTTTGATCCTCTGGTTTTTATTTAATTTCTACTTGCGGCCAAAGGTATAATTATTGAAAATGAAGAAAATATGTGTCGTATTTTTACCAAGAAAGCTTGATAAAGTTTCTCAAAACAAATTAATGTTCATGCAATGCAATTCTTCAAACAAGTTCAGAGAAGTAACGAAAAACCTCTCTTTAGACGGTCAAAAGTACGTAAATGGTTTATGCTGGCTGCATGCGCTTTGGCCATTTCAGGCCTTCTTTTTCTTACCCGAGTTTG
>Ga0325403_1002480_pt1 | contig 16370 bp, 7 predicted proteins | sample PopdelMetagenome_19_FD_205665 | JGI IMG/M metagenome (GOLD analysis project Ga0325403, IMG submission 205665) | Populus deltoides microbial communities from Bellville, Georgia, United States - Xylem-PdKOR-R4 | ecosystem: Host-associated > Plants > Phyllosphere > Stem > Wood/Secondary xylem...
GGTTCGTGGGCCCCGAGTCGAGGCCGCCCTCGAAGTCGAAGCTTAAAACCCCCTCTGGGTCCTCCATGGTATGCCGCCGCCGCCGCAGCTGGTATGTAATTAGGGCTTTTTATTTCAAAGCCATCTACACGGTTGTTGAGCAGAAACTGAAATTGGAAGCCGGTTTTTTTTTTTTTTTTTTTTTTTTGCAGATAACCAGTCAGTCTGCAGTGAATTTTCTGGGGGAAAAAGAACTTCGGAAAACTACATGTAAATTGATTTTAAAAGAAAAACATTAATATATCCAATCATACTTTTTGAATCAATAAGTTCACTTCTGAAAATTTTATTGCAGATAAAGCAATATTTTAGAATGGTTAACGCAACCCTCCAATAATCTAAATTCATGTTTACTATTCGCCTTTTAAAATAACAGTTCTGTAGTGTGGGTTGGATTAATATTTTAAAAAAATATTAAAAATATGAGAAGTTTTTAATAGTATAAATTAATTTTAAAATTTTCTAACTCAATTTTTTATTTAATTCAAATAATTAAATTGTATAAAAATTAACTTGATTTAAATTAATTAATTTTATTAATCTAAATATAATATTGATAATCAATAAAAATATAAGTTAGTTTAAAAAAAACTTTAAAATAATAATTTTTTAAAAAATATTGAGATAATGATTAACTTCGTCTCTCTGTAACCCGTGTCATGAATTCTATTGAGTTTAATATTTTTTCTATAAATATTTTTTATTTAAGTATATGATAAAAACAAACGCTCATGAAATTGAGCACCAACCTAAAAGTAGACATTTATTTGAGATAATTATCCCTAGAAGGCAAACAAAAATCAATAATGCAATTTATTTTTCAATCAATCCAATATTAAATAATGAAATCAAAAAGGAATAAATCAAAAATATAAAAAACATATCATATTGATGGATAAACTCGTCAAACCTGTGAATCAAGTAAGTCGGGTTAGTATGCCAAACATATAAACTGAGTTATAAAATCCAATAGGATTATAATTTTTTTTTTCAAATCTATTTTTTATTTAACTATATAATAACAAAAATAGATGATTGTAAAATCAAATACCAACCCAATACCGAGATGTTTTTATAGATCACGATAATCTCATAAAAAGCAAAACGAAACTAGTTATGAAACTGAATTCTTAATTAACCTAATATCTAAAGATGAATAAAATATATAAAAAAGCTAAACTTGTCAGACCCGCAAACCAAGTTAACCAATCAAACATGTGAATAGGACTATGTACTTTATAAAGTTTAATAATATTTTTTTTTTCTGAAACTATTGTTTTAACTATATGAGAAAACAATAGACGATAAAAAAGTCAACTTCAATTAAAAAAAAAACACCCACCAAACTCATAAACCATGGCAACCCGGGTTACTTTGACAAACTCGCAAACCATGCTAACCTTATAGAAAGGTAAAATAAAATGAAAGAAATTATGTAGTCAGATTCTCAACCATCCTAATATTAAAAGATAAAATCGATAAAGGCAAATTTAAAAAAAATATCATAACAAAAATTAAAAACCATAAAGAAAAAAAAGAAAAACAATGTGGATAGTATTGTCATTCACAGTGCAATATGTGTGAGTGAACAATGGTTTCCTCACACTCTTTAATTTTTGTTATTTTATAAAGTTTAATAACATGACTTTTTTCTAAAACTATTTTTTTAACTATATGACAAAAAAATAGACTATAAGAAGTCAAGTTCAATTAAAAAAAAAACAAAACAACCTACCAAACTCGTAAATCGAGGCAGCCTAAATTACCTTATCAAACTCGTAAACCATGCTAACCTCATATAAAAGCAAAATAAAAGGAAGCAAATTATGAAGTTAAATTCTCAACAATCTCAATTTTAAAAGATAAAATCAATAAAAATAGATTTGAAAAAAAAATCATAACAAAAATTCAAAAATAAAAATAAAAATAAAGCAAAACACTATGCATTACTATTGTAATCCACAGTGCAATGGTGTTAGGTGAACAATGGTTTCCCCCACATCTTTTAATTTTTTTTACCTCATAAAGTTTAATAACATGGTTTTTTTCTAAAACTATTTTTTTAACAATATGAGAAAAAAATAGATTATAAAAAAGTCAAGTTCAATTAAAAAAAAAACCACATCCATAAATTAGGACAATCTAGGTTACCTCCACAAACCCGTAAACCACGCTAACCTCATAGAAAAGATAAAATAAAAATAAAAATTATAAATCTAAATTCACAATCATCTCAATATTAAAAAAATTAAAAAAAATAATAACAAAAAAAAACAATATGGAGAAACACTATAGTAATCCACAATGTTTTGTAAGGAAAGTTACAGTGTTTTTCCCCACACCATTAAAAAAAAACACACCACATTTATAAACTGAGGCAACTAGGGTTATCTTGACAAACCACGCTAACCTCATAGAAAGACAAAATAAAAGGAAAAAAAATTACAAAACTAAATTTTCAGCCATCTCAATATTAAAAATAAAATCGACAAAAATAATTTTAAAAAACTCATTACGAAAAAAACCAGGTGTAAAAAAAAAAACACAATGTGGAGAAACATTATAGCAATCCAGAATGTTTTCCCCCAATCATTTAGTTTTTCTTATAATTTTGTTGTTTTTTCATATATTTTTTTCAAAAAAAATAAACCAAGACATGAAACCTTGTTTGTTTTTAATTTTTTTGTTTTGATAACTAACAATAAATTTAAAAAAAAATGAAAACAAAAAAATGGGTTTCAAAAGTTTTCAAAACTTGTTTTTACACCAGTAATTTATAATTTAAGACTTCAGTAATAATCAAATTAGGAATGAGTTCAGGGTACATAGATGAAGTTCAAAGTATAAGGATTGGTTTAGGATTGGGTTCAATACACCTTAGGGTAGAGTAAGGGTTAAGTTCGAGTGTCTCGGGGGTCAAGAACAAGTTTGAAGCGTTTCTAAGGTTGAGAGCCAAGAACAAGTTTGAAGCTTTCCTAGGGTTGAGCTAAAAACAAGTTTGGCGTTTCTTGGGTTGAGTTAAGACCAAGTTTAAGCATTTGATGCATGGTTATTAAACTCGACTCAAAAGTTGACTCGACGGGTGGTTAGGTCCTCGGTTAACCCAAGAGAATAGAAAAAAGACATTCAGCTACAAAATCATCCCTAAAATGGGATTTATCACTCTAGGATCCCCTCGTATCTAGGTTTAAAAGATAAACAATTCAAACCCCCTTCCACTAATTCATCTTGCTAAAAAGTTTACACACAGAAAAAAGAACAACATCCTAGTTTACTTACAAAAGCAATCGAGCAAGCTACAAGTGTAAAGAGTAAAGTAATTAATTACCAATATCCTGTTTTGACAAACACTCTAGCACAAACAACATCCTTATAACCAAGTTCAGAAAAGTTCAAGATCACATAACATTTTAGTTCAAGTTTGATGCAAAAGCACCTGGAAAACTAATGCAACACATATAAATACATCATTGTCAACACCTTCACTATAGTACAATGAACATATTGAGTTCTTCTTTGTCCAAATGAGTAGAATTTGAAAAAATTATCAATGACACTGAGTCAATCTCATCAATGTCTATCAAAAGATCATCATGCTTCTTTGTAGCTTTGTCATCACAACCATTGTCAATCTCATGTAAATTTATCAAATTTAAAATTCAAACACAATTAACATATAAATATTACATGTATAACACTTCATTTAAAACAAATCAATATTGATGATGTTCTAAAAATCCAATATACTTAGAAATGATTTTTTTTAGTGTTTAGATAGTGGGTAATAACATATTCACTTCAATTTTCCTTTCTCTAGAGTTCATGAAGTTGATGGTTGGTGATAGAAAACCTGACACCTGCAAAACAATCCATTTTAATGGGATTTAAGGACCCTTCAATGATAAAGTTAGTGACTTCTAATAAGAGATTGCAATAAATAAGAGAATAAGCTTTAAATTCTAAGAATAAAAGTGGTTGTTCTTAGTTGTATACGATAAATGCTTTAAAATAAAAGTATGAATACTTTAGAGAATAAAAAAAATGTGAACTCTTTGCCTGGACAATTCAAATGGTATATACAATATCTAAACTTTGTCATATTGCTTGAATGGTTGAAATAACTTCTCCTCTTAGTAGTATTAATAAGGGATAAATATCTCTTACATAAAATTAATATTGATAGAAATATAGTAGAACCTTAGAAGACTTTTTATGCACTTATAGATATGGAGAGATGATCATTATTGACTTTTAATATTTAATGTTAAAAGACATAGGAATAAACAAACATATCCTTGTGACTCATATAGACCCTAAAAAGATTATCAACTTTATATGTCTAAAACCTTGTTAGACCTATATGCACCTAGGCTCTATGCGTAGCTAAACCCAAGGTAGTTGGGTTTGACAACTTCTCATATCCATATACACTTGACCTTAGCACGTAATTGAACCTAAGAAGGTTAGGTCTAGCATCTTGTTAGTCTCACTTGTATTTGGGCTTAATGCGTAGTTAAATCTAAGGATGTTGGACCTGGAAGTAAGTCAAGCCTATGTAATATAAGTTTGATGTTTCTGCTAAGCATAGATACATTGAGATATTATCATGCCTTTGGTCTTTTTAATCATAGGCTCTTAAGAAAACATATAAAAAATACATTGACCCATCAGTATCCCCCAAGTTTTTGTGTATTAATTACATAAAGATTTTGAAAGGTTATTAGCATTAAAGAAATACTTTTCACCTTTCTTATGAGATTTGTTTGTCTTCTATAGAACTATTAAGAATTTTCATAGCCAGATGGCTAGTCCTTATTGATTAATGAAAGACATTTTACCTTCCTTATGAGATTTGTTTGTCCCACGCAGAACTGATGGGATTCTTTGTGGCCAAATGGCCTACTTTCATGAAAAAAGATGTCATTTGGGGAATAAAATGGTGGGGTGCATTCATTGTAGTAATTGAGTAGATTTCTGGAGACTTGAGATGATATGAAAGGTTATTTATCTAATGATGAAGGTGAAAAGTTGTTTCCTTTATAACCTTAGTCATTCTTGCTTTCATTTTTTTTTTCTTTCACTATTTGTAATCTTTATAAAAAAAAAAACAGTTTTGTTGAAGACTCTTCGAGCCAGTTTCACTCTGTTTTGATAAGAAACCATCATCTTAGGTATCTCCCATCAAAAATTTATTTCTCCTTTTCTAATAGAAAAATGGATCCAAAAAAAGTTAGATCTGACCCTAGAAACAATGATATTGCTGCCTTCGATGAGGAGGTTCAGATTCCAACCTAAAACTGAAGGAAGTAGTAGAGGATAAAAGTCTATCAAACTAGGCCCCAAAACTAGAAAGGATGGAGCATTAGCGTCCATCCCTGTTAGAGAAGTTCTTCCTCTACCATTGCTAGGAAACCTCGTGAGGAGGGGCTACCTCAGGCTCCTAAGAATGATGCCCCTAGCACCTTGAGTGTACATAAGATGGCATTCATTAATGGTCAATAACTATGAGAGTATATATAACTTATTTGCCTGCTAGGGTTGAGCGCATTAGCCACAGACCTTAGGTTCTGCCTAGGATCTATTTGAAATTACAACCCTCATTTGTATGTATGAGTTGGGGTATACCTTCCTATTCACGAGTTTGCAAGGGAAGTATTAAGGTATTATAGGTTAAGTCTAGGTCAGTTATATCCTAATAGATAGATGATTTTGGGTGCCTTTTGTCGCACGTATGCGGCGTCGCGGCGATCGTCCACCCTCATCTATAGATATATATATCTGGTAAATGTGGGGAGACAAGGAATTCGTTGTCTCTTAGCAGCAAAAAATGGAATGGGAGTCGCCACCTAGTATTTTGGTTACTAGGAACCCTAACTGGTCTCAGAGATCGAGTACGGAGACTGATTGCGTAAAGGGATGGTATTAGCACCCCAAATACGTCTTACCTAAGGTAAGCTGCATTGTTTTATTTGTCTAATCAAAATCTAAGGTTTGGTTGCGTTTTCTACTTGTTGGTCCTATCTATCTAAGACTCAAGAAAAACCCTCCTCATTAAGGAGGTTCTTATCTTTAAGGAGTAAAACCTAACCGTTCTAATATCTATAAAAGCACTATTGTTTTAAGATCAGGAATACGTATTACATGTAATATCGTATCCCAGATGCTAAAAGACAAACAAAATAAAATTTTTGTTGTTTTTGAAATTTTGGCCAATGTTCTCTTGACTTTAATAAACTAGTTATTAAAGCCAAAATGCATGCTAAAACATTTGTTTTTTTTTTTTGTGTATATAAAAAAACACTATGATTTTTTAACTTTGAGACACTTGGCCGTATGCACAAAAGCATTTTTTCTTTTTTTTTTAATTTTTTTGTATTTTTTAGAAGTTTTGACGAAAACCGGGTATTTTAATATCAAATTTTATATTTTTAGCAACATAAAAAATATTGCTTGATATTAATCAAAATGACATAAAAAAAAATACGTGGGAAACTTGTAAAATTACAAACAAATATTTTTGAATTTTTCTTTCAACAAAAAAAAAGTAAAATAAAAAAACTGGGCCGGATCTGGCCCAACCATCCTGGGCTGGGCCTGACCCGACCCATATACTGTGGGCTGGACTCAGCCCAGCCGCGTGGGCTGGGCTGATGTTCCAGCCCATAAGCAATAAAAGGGCTGGTTACTGTGCTGCACACAGTAACCAGCAAAAATATAATTAGCTAGTTACTGTGCCCAGCACAATAACTAGCTAATTAATCTTCATTTTGCTGCAGAACGTGAATTGCTCACGTTCTGCATGCAAAATGAAGATGAACAGCTAAAAAAACAACAGGGGGAGGGGAAAAAGTTACCTGGAGCGGGAAAGCACGGTTGTGGTTGTCAGTGGTGGTGGAAGGCGGCGGTGACAGCGACTGTGTCTTCCTTCCTTCTCTCCTCTCCTTTGTTTCTCTTCTCAATCCCTTCTCTGTCTTTCGTTGTTCCCTCTCTCTAATCTGCTCCTCTTCTTCCTCTTTAGTTCTACTGGCGTTGGCAGCGTTGATGGTGGCAGGAATGGCGGTGGCAGCTGGGAAGCCCGATGACTGCGGCTGTGCTTCCTCTCTGCGGTGCAGAGACACTAACGTCTGTGTCTTCCTCTTCTGGTCTCAGTTTTCCCCGTTAACTTTCAGCTCCCCTCTTCTCCTTCCCTTCCTTCCTCTATTCTCCCGTGCTTCCTTTTCGTTTTTTTCTTTTTGTTGCTGTTTTAGTTTGCTGGTGGTGGCGTTTGTTTCTCTCTAAACCTTTCTTCCCTCTCAACGTCTCCTCTGTTTTTTCTCTAGTTTCTACTTTCGGTCCCTTGCTCTTCCATGATGTTTCACTCCTTCGGTCTCACCTCTCTTTCTCTCTAATAACTGTCAGTCTCTCTCTCGGTCCACCTCACTTTCTCTTTCAAATGAAAACGTTTCAGCTCCCCTCTTCTCCTCCTTTCTTTTTGTCCTGCACTCCCTCTGTATTTATAGGCAGAGGGAGTGAGGGCCACCCTGCCCTGCCCTCTCATGGTAGGGCATGGTGGCATGCATGGGGGCGGATACTACACAGCCGCCCCTGCCTCTGCAGGGCATGGCCCTTTTGGCGTGAGGGCGTGGTGGTGTCAGTGAAGGGACAAGTCAGGGGCGTTGGTTTTTTGGGTTTTGGGAGAGAGAGAAAGGATAAAAAAATGGGAGGGAAAATGCTTCTTCTTCCCCTGTTCTCTGCGTGTCCAGGGGAAGAAGAAGGCTTATGGTGCCGTTCAAAACGACATTGTTTGCTTCCTCTTTTTTTTTTTCAGTGAAACGCATGAAACGGCGCCGTTTTGACCAAAATACGTCGTTTCATTTAAACGAAAACTGGCGCCTAAAAAGGGTTCAATTTCAAATCAGCCCTTCACTTTGCGCGCTTTTTCACTATGGTCCTTGGTTTTGGATTTCTTCAATCGAGTCCCTAATTGGCCACCAGACTTCAATATATATGCAATTAAGCCCCTGATTTGACCAAATCAACTCTCAAAAATTATAATTTGACACCAGAACTTTAATTTCTTCCAATTAAAACCCAAATTGACTTAAAAATCAATTTTCTTGCGATCAAACCCTCCATAAATTCAATTAAACCTTCAATAAAATTTAATTGAGTCCATAAACATCTGATTTTGTACATTTCTTCCTCAAATAAAATTTTCTTTATCAATAGGACTCTCACCGGTCAATGATATACTGTCAAATTTCAATCTTTGTATTTTTGAACCTCCTCAACCAATTTTTGACCATTTTCTGGGCGTTTTGACATCCTCTTTTCACTGCTATTATTTTTGAAAATATTTTGAATTTTTTTTTTGTATTTTGTGCGGGGACCCAAAAATGGGTTACAACACCTTTGATAAACTTCTTAGGCTTGTTGGAATCGAACCTATTGTTAGCATTTTTTGGACCTATTACCATTTGGTTGCTGAGATCAATGGTGACAATGATATATGTTAGTTCTTTACCTTTGTTAACAAACCTACATGAGTTATGAAATGGACTCTGTAGGGAAAGCCTACACATGTCAAGAAATAGAGGAGGAGGTGACTGATACTAAGGTATAATAGGCTAGTCAACCCTAGATGAGATGCAATAAGTTTGGGGTTTTTCCTATTATTGAAGAGTACCTTCCCGTGAAGTGAACAATAAGCCTCGTCTAATCTCAAATGAAAAGAGAATGTGTGTTGCATTGGTAGTGGCCTCAACCGAGTATGACATCATTAAAATAGCCAAAAGGCATTAACAGATCATGCTATAAAGTATGCAACCTTTTTATCCTTTATTTTTTATACATCTAAATTCATATCTGACTTTATTTTTGTCTAGGGTTAATAACAAAGAAGAAGAAGAAGAAGAAGAAAATGAGATTTCAACTAGGTCTATAGAAGGAAGTATGTCTGTATCAAGAAGAGGGTCCTCATCTCTTGATGTTAGTGGAACTGTTACTGAAAAAAAGATAGAGTATGACACCATCAACATGGACGAGCATATCATTCATAAGGACTTTGTTCTTGAGGAAGCAATAGTGAAAGCCAAGACTCCCTCACAAATAAAAGCTAGGGGTAACTATACTCCTTTAGCTAGGGGTCAAACATATCTAACCCTCATTGAAATAATTATGAGTGTTGTTGTTGCTTTAGAAAGAAAAAGGGTTTCCACCGCTGTGGATACTAGTGTTCTAACCTCATTTGTTGAGGCTTCATTAGTGATGATGATCTTTTTATCTCTACCTCTAACTTTAGCTAAAGAGGCTATAACTATTGGGACCTCTGCCTAGGGTATTCATGTAGAAGCTGAATAAAGATTTAATGATGGTTTTGTTAGACTCATCCTTGGTCAAACCTTTTTTTTTCCCCACCCTAACTGAGGAGGAAAGGCAGACCATGAAAATTATTATTGGTGGGAGGTCTAGCCTTGGGGAGGCTAGCCTCGAGGTGAGGAAATTAGAGAGGGTTCTCACAATTCATTTAGATATCTTTATTAATGCATGATAAGAGTTACAGCCGCAATTTTATGATGTGCGCCTATTTTAAAAGGTGTTGGGTGACCAAGACGAAACATGTAAGGGAGGCCATCATTGAATATAGGGCATATCAGACTACTTTTTAACGACTTAAAGAGGAGAAAGCTGTTATGGAGGCTGAACTGAGGGACCTCAAGGTGGCTTATACCTCTTTAAAGGATAACATGCAAGGTGTTGTCCTTCAGCTGGCAACACTAAAAGGCAGCTTCAAACGACTCAAAATGAAATGGATGCCCTAAAATAAGCGATCCCTGAGGCAAAGGCCATTTAAAATGGTTTGAGGGCTGAGCTCTTTATTACTAGAGAAAAAGTCCAGAGCTCTTAGGCGTAGTTAAAGGCTCTAAGGAACTCTCTTATAGAGTTCCAGGATTTGTTTGAAGGGTGTGCACCTTCTTTTGAGATGGTTGGGGACAAGATCTTCTTTATCATGTCTAGCTTGTACTTCTTCAATCAATTAAGAATAATGCAAGTGGTCTTTAATGATGTTTTCCATCCAGTTTTAGTGCCTAATTTTACAATTGTGTTCCTTTTTAGGGCTGCAACTACCTAACATAGGGAATATCTAGCTGAGAAGCCTAGCTTAAATGTCTAAGCCTTAGCCTCTTGTCTCTTCCTAATTATGATCCATGATATGTGTGGTAAAGTAACACTCGATTTATAAATGCCACAATCTTCACATGGTCATGAAGGAAATCAAATAACATTTCAGGATAGGGGTTCAGAGTGTCATTGAAACAAAGAAAACATGATATTCATTTTTTTTTATCATGCTTTATATAAAGAACCCAAAGATAGTTTTGGTTCTTTGGTTGTGTAGCTTCGTGCAAATGAATTCATAAGTGAACTTGTTACCCTCCTTGGAAGGAAGCCTACATTTCCCCATGGTCTCTATTGATGAAAACATTAAAACTTCATAAATGACATCGGTGCATAGGTCTCGAGCTGAGTGGTAAAACAAAGATTTTGTTACCAGATTGAAGAAAACTACAACGATGCTTTTGGATTGGAAGTCAAGCAAATCCTCTTTAACACTGTCAATTGCTGACAACTCTTGGCTCTTTAAGGGAAAACCAGATTCAAAAGACCTATATTTCAACTTGTGAGCACACATGTTAAATGTATGAGCATGTTTTTATATGATGAACTTGTCCTTCAAAAAATGACACATGATTGTTACTCTTGCATAATGAGTAAGAAATTTGATTTTTGCCCAAACTGTACAATGAAAATTCCATAAGTGACGGCCATTGTGTTACTCGTAAGTCCTGAACTCAAGATGTTATATAAAAGGCTTCCCTTGATGCAAAGCACATGTAAGGAGTATACACCTTAAAGGTAGGTTCTAATCTTTTTACGTAAGACATGGTCGGTTTACTATTTGATCTCTAAAAAAGGTATATTGTTATCCTAGTGATCATCTTTGTGAAGGCAATATAGGGGCTCAGTAGGTAATGAGATGACATGTATATCAATTATTATCAGTCTAAGCACTCAGCAAAGATTCAGATAGTTTCACAAACTTAAACTTTGACTGAAAGTCATAGGGTAAGTTGTTACTCCCTTACCTAACCTGAAGTTTCTATGTGTGTGCATTTCGAAACGATAAATCACAAATAAACTAGTGACGCACAAAAACATCCATCCATATCCAACATACATGCATGAGCAGGATAAAACATGTTAAAGCCGTAAATAAAATAAAAATAAAAAAACAAGCCACATACAAAAATACATCAAATCACATAAACCACAAGAACCTCACAAAGCATAGTCCAATACTGTAAAAAAAACTCCCCAATAGAGTAGTCATTTTGTCACACGTGGGCGCACGACGTTGAGGGTCAACGAGTCGCCACTTAGTTGTTTGGTTCAGGGTTGCTAGGAGACCTGAGTGTACTGGTCTTTATTAGACATTCCAAAGGTGAGGGGCTGGTTATGACTATGTAAGATATTAGCATCCTTAGCGTACCCTACATGAGGTAGCTTGCATTGTGTAGTCTAGATATGGTTTAAAGGTTCTGATGGGTTCTTAACCGATGGTCTGTCTATGACTTAAAAAAAATTTACTCTTAAGAATAAATCTGGCATTTTGAATTTATCATAGGCTCGTATGCCCAAATGAATTCTTATGGAAAGGATCCATGTAGGTGCCCTAACATGGTTCACCTATCTTGGAAGACTAAAGAATTTTTCACAACTCATATATTGTGGTGAAAAAATACTCTCAATTAAAATTGATGAATATTCAAAATAATTATGAGAATTTTCCGGTCAATTCCTGTTATTTAAATACCAATCTACTTGTATGTTCAATATTTATACTAGAATATTGACTATTAATTCTCATGAATTAAAAATTTTAGGGGCTATTTAAATATTGGCCAAATACTTAAGGAATTTTAAATAACTTGTTGTAATTTTCAAAATAAAAGCAAAAGAAAAAACAATACACGTATTTTTTAAAACAATGCTAAAAATTATAATTATTTTTTATATAAAATGCAATTTTTATAAGGATTGGGTTGTATACAGAAAAAAAAATCATTTTTTTTATATTACTATTTTTTTTATTTTATATTTTTATAAGGCCATATTTGGCAAGACCCACTTTTTCTTTAGAAAAACTTCCAAAAGCAGGCATAGGGTTTGTTTGCCAAACACCTTTTTAGGCTAGAAATCATTTTATAAAAAAAAGTATCAAACCAAACAAAGCTTTAAATATCTGACCTGATTTTGACTCGACTGGGGTGACCTGAAAGCAAACCAAAAACAAAGATTCAAAGCTAAAATAGATTAAACATGAGAAAAACATAAAAAATCAAAATTTCTTAAATAAGACGGATCAAACACAAAATAAATAAAGAACACAAATATCATTCAAGCTTAAACCTAACAATGTGAAACCTAAACCAGACTAGATTTCAAGTAAACAAAGACATCATTTTATTATTATGCATCTATAGATCAAGAATCAAACGTCAAAAACCATTGATTATCACTGAAAAGCCACGATTTGATCAAAATGTGTTTTTGGACCGTCAAAAGAAACCTAGATTATTTGATAATCAAGTTGTTTGAAAAGTTTTATGCAAATAAATGGATCGGAAATTGTCCAAATCATAGAGTTAAGGCAGTGTTCTTTCTAAGAACACGAAGAACACTACCTTAGAAACTCAGCACATGTTTAGAGTAAAGCCAGCCATTGTTAAACCTGGTTATTTTAGGCATCTAAAACATGCTTTTTTAATTCCAATAAATCACATTATCAATACCAAGTATAGTTGAAACAAAAGAAACTAACAAAAACAACAAATCATCATAAACATGCATTAAGTTCCATTTTCCAAAATTGCCAAATCAAAACAAGCATGCTTAACCAATCTAAGATTCAAAATTGACATTTTGACATTCCACGAGGCTAAACCAAAACTCAGGAGCTTGAAACCATGCATTAACCAGACAGAAAAACATCAACACCTTGCTGACACATTTGACATATTTCAAATCAAACTAAAATGCAATCTTAACATACTTGGGTACCAGTCTTCATGTCAATATATTCAAAAACATTGCATCAAACAATAAACAGATCATCCAACAGGCCTCGTGGACTCCACCTTCAAAGTTTGTAAGAGTATACCTTCCAAGCTTGAAATCTTCAATGAGGGTAGATTTTTGCCGCTGCTTTTCTTTCTCATTGTTTTTAAACTAGCAAAACCAAACCCTTAAACCTTTTTTGAACTCTTGAACTCATTAATGAATCTCTTAGATCTTAACCAAATTTCTTCCCTATTTGTTCTTCTTTTTAAGTACGATTCCCTCTCCTTTTATAGGTTGATTAAGAGCTTCTAGATGAGTTTGTTAGGGTTCTAACAAATCAAATCTAGGCTGGTTTTATCATGAGATAGATGGTTTTGGATCTAGGTTGTTTTGATCAAACTTAAAGGCTAAGGTGAGGTGTTTCAGCCCTTTGATCTTGAGAGAGGTGTTCTCAAACTTTGATAAGAATTCTTTGGGAAATTTTAAGTGTGAACACGCGAAGAAATTTGGGTGGTTTTGTGCAAATGAGTGTCTCAGTTAAGGCTGACTGGGTTGACTACTTTTATAGTTTTGTCGGAGTAACTTCGACATCAACGTTGCTTGAGACCATTTGAACTTGGTTGAGGGTTGCATACCTTATATTGAATCCATTCCTGCTCAATTTAAAGGTATATGGTTCCATATTCATTCATTCAAAGATGTCAATCTAATCAATATAAAGTTTCAAAATGTAATGATTGCTGATCGGGAATAAGATGTTGAGATCATTGGAGAAAATAGACGTAAATGTTTAATAATTTCATTGAAATAAGGTTGTAGAAGAGGTGTTTTTCAATTGAATGATGGTGGTTACAGCCTCAAGGATAGTCAGAAACACCATATGCATTTGTTTAAAAGTGTCTACTCGACCAACCAAAACTGTCAAGAGAAGAAGATACATAGTAGCCGAACGACATATCGTCTAGGCTACACCCTACAAATTATTAGCCCTACTCTTTCAATTTCTTTTAATTTCACCCATAATAGCCTTCTAAACTCTTAATTTTATACTATCTCACCCCTGTTAAACTCAATTATTAGCCCTAAAGTTAAACGTCTTTTATAATCTGGTCCTTATTTTTTATTTGTTCAATTGAACCCCTCATTGACTATCAAACTTTTAATTTTTTTTTTCAATTTGGTTCTTGATTTTATCAATTTCAAACCCTGAAGTCTCGCGTTTCTCACAAGTTGGTCATTAGTTTTGGATTTTTTCAATCAAGTCCCTAATTGCCCACCAAACTTCAATATCTATTCAATTACACCCCTGATTTGACCAAATTAACCTTTAAAAATTACAATTCAACCTCAGACTTTAATTTCTTCCAATTAAAACCTAAATTAACTTCAAGAATCAATTTTTCTTGCAATTATCCCCTCAATAAATTCAATTAAACTTTGAGAAATTTCAATTGAGCCCTTAAACATACAATTTTGAATTTCCCTCCTCAAATTTAATTTTTATTTGCCAATAGAGCCTTCATTAGTTGATTAAATGCTATCAAATTTTTCAATTTTGTATATTTTGATCCTCCTCGACAAGTCTTTGGCAATTTCTTGGACGTTTTGATATATTGTTCTCACTTATATATATATATATGTGTGTGTGTGTGTGTGTGTGTGTGTGTGTGTGTTATTTTCTTTTCCATTTTTTATTTTTTTTGTTTATATAAGGCCCCAAAAAAGGTAACAACACGTTATGTGTGACAATAGCAATCCTGATTTCATGATCTGAGTCAATGGTATAAAATGTTAACCCAATTTACCATTGGTTTTTTTTTTTCTAATCTTTTTTTTACGCTAATTGTTCTTCAATTTTAACCTTTAATACTATGTTTATTGAAGATAAAGTTTTTTTTTCCGGTTTGCCTAACGACCAAGGTCGTGAATTTTCCATGCTAACTTAGATTGACTCAAGGCTTTTACATCATTTTATTTATATGTCAAATTTCATCCTTATTTTTTTAATTGTTTTTTATCCCTTTTTAAATTAATTTTTTTAAAATTTCATCATTCATAATTTTTTTCGATGCAGTGATCTTGGTCTCATGATCCAGGTCATGGATATGAAATGTTAACCCGAGTTGACATCTTTTTTTCTTATGTCTTTTTTTACACTAATTTTTCTTTTCAATTTCAACCTTCATCATTGGGTTTATTAAAAATTAATCTTATTTATTTTTATTTTATTTTCTTTTTATAAGGATAGTTTGACCTCACGACCCGAGTCATGAATTTTTTATGCTAACTTGAATTGGCTCAGGGATTTTTTTGTTATTTTTCAAATTGTTTTTCAACTTTATCCTTTAACACCAAGTTATCTTGGAATTCAACTTCATGATATTTTTTTTTTCTTTTGGTAAGCGTTCTTTTTTACAAGTCATCATTATCACCTTTTCTCTTAAGATTCAGTACATTTATCGTTGTTTTTTTATCATATAATTAAATTAAATAATCTTATTGGATTAGACCTAGTAGGGTTTATAACTTGATTCATTAGATTTTTCTATGCTTTTAAAAAAACCGACCTCGCTCGCGAAGAATCTCAAATTACCTATCTAGTTAAACGAGTGTTTGCAAGTGATTTTAAACTAGTTTTTCATTAAAATTTGATTTTTTTTTTCAAATTATTTTTTTAGTGTTTTTGGATCATTTTGATGTGCTGATGTAAAAAAAAATTAAAATAACAAAATATTATTTTGAAGTTTTTTCAAGATAAAAATATTTTAAAAAACAACTATTATCACATTTTCAAACATGAGAGGTACTAAAAAGTTATACCTCATCGAATTAAGAAAATTAATGTATGAGAGAAAAACATAACATTTATCTACGAAGACACGTCTTCTATAGTATAATGTTTTTTTTATCTGTTTTGCTTACCAACCATGTTAAATTATTGGCAGGTCTGTAACTTGAGATATACTGAAGAGAAAAACTTGAAAAAAGTTTCTATCACGCTTTCTATATTAGACTTTACAGAAGATAGTTTATTATTTTTCTAAACTAGGCTCACCATCACCTTGGTAAATATTTTGCGAAAAATAATTGTTTTTGTAGTAGTTTTTTTCTTGAAGAATTTACATTCAAACAATAGTGAAAGAATTATTTGTGATTTTGTATGCAAATTTTAATTTTCAAGAGCATCAAGTTATATTGATGCGGAGACAACATTGTCTCTTCGCCTGCGT
>Ga0325403_1002483_pt1 | contig 16347 bp, 7 predicted proteins | sample PopdelMetagenome_19_FD_205665 | JGI IMG/M metagenome (GOLD analysis project Ga0325403, IMG submission 205665) | Populus deltoides microbial communities from Bellville, Georgia, United States - Xylem-PdKOR-R4 | ecosystem: Host-associated > Plants > Phyllosphere > Stem > Wood/Secondary xylem...
TAACATTATTCGAATAAGATAACAAATGTAATCATGTTAATAATTTATAATCCGATTGGAACCTCCTTTGTGTGTGGTTTCCAGTTGAGTAATAAAAATAATTTATACTATACTTGTTTGAAATACCTTTAGTGGATCCTTTAACCTTGACAATTATTTTATCCTTGTTTAATCCTTATATCAATATCACATCTTAAAGCTCTCTTTAACTTATTATTGTTGTTGTTGTTGTTGTTGTTGTTGTTGTTGTTGTTATTGCTGTTCTTCTTCTTATTATTTATAATTTATATAGTTAACCTCTCTGTGGTTCGACCCCAGTCTTATCGGGTTATTTATTACTTCGATACTTGGAAGAAGACATCAATCTTTTGGTCATGTCATTAGACAATGCTAAGGTTAAGAGCTGGAAAGATTTGATGGAGGCTTTCCCTAAGCAGTACAAGTTTAACTTGGAAATTGCTCTTGACTGAACGAGCCAAGAGTCAATAAGGGTTTATGCGCAAAGATGAAGGGATGAGACAACACATGCTCAACCTTCACTGATTGATACAGAAATGATGATGTTGTTCGCCAACACCTTCTAATCCTCTTATTATAAGCATTTAATAGGAAGCTCAGCTCAATATTTATATGAAGTTGTGAGGATTGTTGAAAGAATTGAACAGGCTATCAAGATGGGAAAAATTAGAGATCTTGCCATGGTTTCCAGAACAATGATTAGAGATGAATCCGAAGATGGCTCTCAATTAGGAAACTTTTGCACATCAGGTCTTATTATAGCATCAGGTCAAATGCCTTTGTCAAAGATCAACATATCTCTCTCATTCGAGTTTGTCTACCAGCATCTGTTAAGCTCTAGACTTATTGCTCTGACTCCATCAAATCTCATGCAACCGTCGTTTTCTAGGTGGTATGATCCAGACCAAAGATGTGAATATCATAATGATGTCCTAGGCTATTCAATTGAAAACTATAAAAATTTCAAGTTTTAAGTCTGGAAGATGGTAAGCAAAGGAAAGATTGAGTTTGTGAGGAATGGTGGTACCTACCACATAATCAACTCTATCTTCAGCAATAACCAGTAACCTGCAAAATACCAACAAGGGCATGGATGATAAGCCATTATCCAGAAAATGAACATTTGTATTTTTGTTGCAATATACTTTCATATATCGTTGATGTATCACTTATCTTTTAATGGATTTTGCTTTGTTCTTTATTTTATTATTGTCTTGAAATAAAGAGATGTTTCTTTCATATGGTATTTTGACAAAACCTTTTGATCAAACTCCAACATGCAAAATTAAGGCTAAAAGTGTTTTGATTGAGGAAATGACATAATGTTCGTTAAAATGGCATAAGGTGACCAAACAAATTTTGAGCTCACATATGAAATTGAACCACACAACATATAACTAAGTTTTAGCAGTATGCATAATGACGCGTAGTAGATTCAGTAGTTATGGACTCGCGAATCATAACTCTTACAAATCTAAATCATTACATTAGATGAGGTCAAAATTTATTGGTTTTAATTGACCTTGCTTGAAATAAGAAAATGTTATCTTTGTTATCCCCTCACTTTCTAAAGATTAAATCCCTTGCAATCCCATTTTAATTCTGATAGAATTTTTTTCTTTAAAAAAAAACCCTGACTAGGATTACACCCAACGCTGGGGGCAAATGATAGATATTTTGAAGACACTGACAGAGTTGATGGAAAAGGGAAGACTAAAAACAAAAGTCCAACATTTGAGAAAGAGCTAAAAGAAAAAAAAAGACATAGACTAGGGGTAGAAAATACTGATGTTGGTCTTCATTAGCATCCAGACAAAACAATGAAGATAGGTGCTGGAATTGATCATGTCACAGTTAGAAGACACAACAAATGCCAAAAGTCAACACAAAAAATATTGAGTTACAAACATGACTTTCGGTATCCATGATAAAGCCTCTAATGTCATCAAATGATTGAGATTGATTATTCATCAAAGAAAAAATTAGATTTACATTATGGCCTATGTTAAAGAGAATTTGATCTTTGAGGTTAATGAGTTAATGAATAGTTGATGTTGGTCCTACTCTTTGAAACCCTCAAACACCGTTGGTTGATGATACCTTAGCTGGCTGTAATAACAAAAGCGTAAGGAACCATATCCTTGGTTCTTGAGCACCACTCTTTCTTCTTATTGAGGTCAGTGCAGTGCCCCTGCGCCCATTAAATTGGCACGTTCTAAGACTGAAGGTGGAGTGAAGTGACCCGGGTGAGAATCGGTAGCTGTTAGAATAATAGTAGCGGTGTGACTTTCTTCTTGAAAAGACTGCTGGCAAGCTAGACTGCTTTAGTACTATCGCATAAGCCCTTACTTGGGCAAGTAGTGCTTTAGCAGGACAAAGAAGAATCCGCGGAGCAACTCTCTTTAATCAAGGAACAAACTTTAACACCACACCGGTTGAACAACTAGCAGAGAAAGAAGACTGAGATCCTGAATGAGCTAAGAGATGGTTGCAAGAAGTGAGGTGTTTCCCTTTCCTTCATAGCTATAAATCATAGCCTGCATTACATGATTTTAAATGCCCTTTTTTATCAAGTAAGTAATCTGAACTGATAAATGACACTTCAAAACTTGAAGAGTTTTTCTATAAAGGTCAAGACTTCAAGAATTAAGTTACTAGTTATTATGTATGCTGATAAAATAAATGCTCAAAAGAAACAATCTTTCTTGATAAAGCCTCAAGTTTTGACTTGAGCATTTTGTTTCTTCGAAATTCACAAAAACATCATCTCATCACAGACCATCAAAAGATATACCCAAGATTAGAGATTAAAATTGACATAAAGAACTATAGAAAAAGCAATTTTAATTTTACAATGGGTCAATTTTTGTTTTTAAAAAACAAGACAATCAAAGGGTTACATGTTTGAATGGTGTGTGTTGGGTCTTTGACCAAAAAAACTTGATTTTCAAAAAATACTTTAAAAAAATTGACATCTTTCTAATTTCATTTCAACAATTACACTTGAACATACATAATCTTTAAAACATGAGAGTTGATTCTAGAATAAGAAAGTTTATCAAACAAGAAGAACATTAATCGAGTTTGTAATCCTTGACAGAGATGACATTGACACTTCTTACACATGCTTGAAAAGCTGACCACCTGGAGGCAATACAGTAGGACCCTGAAAAGAAAAAAATAATATTTAGATGAGCTAGGGGTAAAGAAAGAATCAAATAACGAGTCAGCAAAGTCCATCAAAGTTATGTTTAGTATTTGGCAATGACAAAAGCCTTTTGATTACAAACAAAAGAATGAGCGCATTCAGATCAATTGAAGGCAATGTTATTCAAGAACAGTCTATGATCTAGTAAACTGTAGCAACAATTAAGAGTAAAGATGTACCTAAAGGACATCTTCATATTAATATCTAGGTTTACCCTTTGAACCATGGCTATGACTTTTGAAAGATGTTATCACATGACTGTTTTTTCAGAAGGATGCACTCCACCAAGATTGACTGTGGGATAATACTACACTTCAAAGACATTTTTATATTGTCATCTTAGGTTTCCCTTTGAAATATGGCCATGACTCCTGACAGACATTATCACATAGTGACATTTGAATGAATATCAAATTATGCATACCGCTAAGACTGATTGTGAGACCATCTGTTTTGAAGCCAAGGTGCACTTCATCGCATGAATATGGGTGATAAGATTGAACATCATTGATAATTCCAATGCATTTCTCTTTATGATCTGACTAGACGGGCTAAGAATAATACTAAGCATACAATAATGAGTCTTTTACTGCAAGTTATAAGATGCATATTTAGATGACTAGATTGTTTCTAAGAAGGTTGGTGATAACATATACTTGAAAAGTATAGTTTCAACTAGAGGCAAGTCCGTGGTTGATTAGCAATCTAAGATGAGGATGATACTAGAAAACCTCTTGATGGGTATTGGCAAGATGCACATAACTAATCAGAGAATAGTTATCAAGAGAATCTAGGAGACGAATGATTATTAAGCCTCTTCATGATGAATCAAGCAGCACCACACTTGGGGGCATTGTCAAACTTGTAAATAAAGAGAGTAGTAATCGTCGTGGATAGCCATAAAGGGCATTGCACTTACATTTGAATGGAAGATTAGCACACAAATGCTCTAAATCAATCAAAAGAACAAATAAAGCTTTGGATAGCAAACAAAGACACCCAATGATGATGGAACATCAAAGAGGGGGGACATATATTTCAAACTAGGTAAGGATACATGCATGTCATCTAACATCAAAAATTGCATAAATATTTTTGAATTGTTACATGAAAGATCCTTAATGAAGTCCAGCAAGATTGTGGACAAAGAAGAATCATTGAGTATATAATAACAAAAAATCATGTTTTTTACCCAAGAATAGGAAGAAAATAAAATGAACCCTACTATTAGGAAAATCTCAAAGAAATAAGAAGATCAACCTTGTCATCAAGAAAAGTCTTTAGGTCAACCCTGCAATCAGGAAGTACTAAATTTTCAACCCCGCAATTGGGAGTTATCAGGAAGCGCCAAGTTTTCCAACCCTGACATCAGGAAAATTCAGTTAATTTCAGTCAGCGAAAAGGACATATGCCAACCCTGCAATCAGGAAAGACCAATGTTAATCCTACAAAATCACAAAAGTCAAAAAAGAAAAAAATCATCAAGTTAAAAACTTGATCAAACCTTATCATCAAGAAGAAAAGAGAGAAGAACCCTACCATTAGGAAATTCTCAAAAAGAAATAAGCAAGTTCAAACCCTGCCATTTGGAAGAACACACATATTTTTTTGGTTCTGGTTAAAGAAGAGCGACAGATGAGATCTCAGGTTAACCCAACCACACAGAGATTTTAGCATTGGTTAAAAAAAGTCACCAGATGGGATTTCAAGTTGACCGAGATATGACACGATCAAAAGATTGATGTCTTATCCCAAGTGCAGGAGTGTCGAAGTAATAAATAACCCGACAAGACCAGGGTCGAATCATAGGGAGGTGAACTATATAAAATTATAAACAATAAATGAAAATGAGTTGAAGAGAACTTTTGAGATGTGATAATGATGTAAGGATGAAACAAGGGTAAAACAATTGTTAAGGTTAGAGGATCCATTAATGGTATTTCAAATAAGTATAGTATAACCTCCATTTATTTCTTACCTAGAAACCACACACAAAGGAGGTTCCAATCGAATTATAAATTATTAACATAATTATATTAATTATCTTATTTGATAATGTCAATACTTGTAAATATTGTCAGGCATTCATGATGAAAACTTATGTTAACAATAAATCAAATTCCTTTCATAGCACAAGTGTCAGTTATACCATACAGTTGGCTATAAAAGGATCAAATATTTGTTGTACCAATGGTTGTTCAACACAAATCTAGATTAACCATTTCACAAGCAAGGTATTATGAGTGAGTAAGATAACAAATACAAAGCATGTTAGTATCAAACATTAAAGTCCATGTTGAGTTTATACTATACTTATTCTTACACTATTAGTGTAACCTTTTTACCTCGACATAATAAACTTAGCTAAATATTATGAACAAGAGAAACATAAATAGACTAGATAAGAACATAGTTACTATAAAAAACATAAACAATAGATTAATGAAACTAGAACTTAAACATTATAAAACTACAAAGAAAGAGAACAAGAGCAAGATCTTGATGTAAAAACCATGTCTAAATGTATGGAAAATGCCTCCTTTTATAGGATAAAATTCAGAACTATTGATTTGATGACTAATTATCTTCTTTGAATAATGCTAATACTCGTAAATGTTGTCAGGCATTGCTAATATCAGCATTTGAACAGATAGTCTGCATGAAAGTTCTAGGCATTTGTCTTAGCTTTCCAACAAAATAAGAATGAGCTCATTTGGACTTGTAGAACTCGAGATATGGGCTAAACACTAAATAATGTCTGGGCTGCAGGATAGATTCTAAAAATCTTTGGAAAGCTTTTTATTTTTCACCATCAGGTAGTGACACGACCAAAAGATTGATGTCTTCTCCCAAGTGCAAGAGTGTCGAAGTAATAAATAACTTGGCAAGACGGGGGTCGAACCACAAAGAGGTTAATTGTATAAATTATAAATAACAACAACAATAACAACAACAACAACTACTACAACAACAATAATAGTAGTAATAAAGAGAGCTTTGAGATGTGATATTGATATAAGGATTAAACAATGATAAAAACAATTGTCAAGGTTAGAGGATCCATTAATGGTATTTCAAATAAGTATAGTATAAACTCTTATTAGTCAACTAGAAACCACACACAAAAGCGATTCCAATCGGATTATAAATTGTTAACATGATTACATTAATTATCTTATTTGAATAATGCTAATACTCGTAAATGTTGTCAGGCATTCATGATTATAACTTATGTTAACAACAAATCAAGTTCCTTTCATAGCACAGGTCTCGGTTATACCATACGGTTTGGCTATGAAACTGCCAAGTATTTGTTGTACCAAGGGTTATACAATATAAATCTAGATTAACCATTTAACAAACAAAGTATTAAAAGTGAACAAGATAACAAATATAAAACATGTTAGTATCAAACATTAAGGACCATGTTGAGTTTATATTATACTTATTCTTACACCATTAGTGTAACCTTTTCACCTTGACATGATAAACTTAGCTAAACATAATGAAAGAGAGAAACGTAAATAAACAAGGAAAGGAAATGAAAAGCATAAGCAAAAGATTAAATAAGCAAAACTTAAGCATTACAAAATATAAAGAGAGAGCAAGAGCATGATCTTGATCTGAAAACCAAGATATCTAAATACATGGCAAATGCCTCCTCTTATAGGCTAAAATTCAGAACCATTGATTTGTTGACTAATTGTTGAGTGGGTGGCCACATCATGACTTGGTAACAATCTTTATCTTCTTGTCTGCCAAAAAATCATTCATAAGGTCATAATTTGAATAGAATTAAATATGAAAGTTCTAGGAAATTGCCTCAGCTTTCCAGGATAAAAATTTGAGGTCATTTGGACTTTTAGAACTCAAGATATGGGCTGAACACTGAATAGTGTCTGGTCTGCATGACAGATTCGAACTTCTCCATTGTTGCTACAATTTGGACTTGAAAACAGCCTTTTTAAATCTTGGACTTCCCATGAAAGTTTTAGGCCTACGTCTTAGCTTTACATCCATATAAGGCAGAACTAAATCCAAGATCTACAACTCCAGATATGACCCAATGACCGCACAGTATTCCAGTTTGGATTGAACTAGCATCTCTTTTCTAAGTTTGGCCCTCTCTTTGTCCTTTCAATTTCCGTACTTAAACTCATCAATCAATCCTTTCATTTATATGATAGGCTTGCATTTAAGATGAACATTTACCATAAATTAAAGGTATTTTATGGTATCAGACTTGTTATAAAACATGCTTTAGTTAAGGAGTTATTGATACTTCAAGTGCAAAATAATGATATAAAACCATGATAAAGATGCACTTTTAAGTACTAATCAGGTAAGATGCCTGGAACCTGAGAAATCTTTGTATTTTTCACCAACGGGCTGGTCATGTGGAACAATTTGACCACTTTCAAAAAATCTTTGTATTTTTCACTAACGGGCAGGTTGCTTAAAAGAATTTGACCACTTTCTTGAAAAATCATCATATTTTTCACCAATGAGCAAGTTACTTGGAACAATTTGACCACTTTTGAGAAATCTTTGTATTTGTTACCAATAGGCAGGTCGCCTGGAACAATTTGACTACTTTTAAAAAAAAACTCCAAATCTTTCACCAATAAGTAGGTCGCCTAGAACAATTGAACCACTTTTAAAATTTTGCAAGAGTTGAAAGAAAAAGGAAGGGCTTTCATGCTTATTTTTATTTACAAGACTTACTACACAAAGCTAAAAGTAAATAAATTTCCCAATGCCTTTTCACCATAAATATTGTAAAGAAGATGCAATTGTTATAACCTGATTTTGACCCATTTGCTTTTAATTTAATCTTAAAAAGATTAAAATTTGAAATTAAAAGATCAAGGATCGATTTTGGTTAAAGGTGTGATTTGTCAATTTATGAGAAAACTAGGGACTATAATGTATTTTTGTCATTCTCTTCGAATCTTCAGTTTAAAAAGATCATCAAAATAATGACCGAAACTAGTCTTGTATTATAAAATCTTTGTTGACCAATTAGGATTCCTAACGACCTTAATACTAGGTCATGACTAATTAAGATAGATATCTGTTTTTTTTTCATGAGAATTTTAAAGGTTGTCGTGATATCAGGTGCAACAAATTAAATTCATCTATAATATTTAATTTATGACCTGATGAACGACTCTCCTCTCTCTATCTCTCTCCCCCCTCATTTCATCTTCCTTTATTTTTCTCTACAACAAACAACACATCCTGCCCCTAATTTTATTAGAAATCAACCTCCTATTACAGATTTGCCCACCCCAACACTCAATTTGTTAGCATCCCTATTCTAATTAAAATTTTATTAAGGATTCTCCACTTTAAGTAAGTAAAACTACCCTTTTTTTAAAAAATAAACTCTATTTTAAAATGTTAATTTTTATTGCATATTTTTGTAGTATATGTATTTTGTTTGAATGTTACTTGTTTTATACCTTTTTCCTATAGAATTTTGTTATATGAATGTAAAATTATAGTTGTTTGTAAATTAATGAAATTTAATTTGAATTTGTGACTTAGGTGTTTTGTGATGAAATAAATAATGACTTATTTAATAGGTCCATTTTATATTTTATCAATTTTATTATTCAGTTGAAGTTTTCCGTAAATGTATAGAAATTTGAATTTATATAGATAATTTATAATGAATTAGTTATAATATTAAAACAATTTGAATAAGTTTTTTGTTAAATCAATGTTCTGTTATTTATTTAGTTTATGTAATTAATTAATATAAGTTGTCATTAATATTTAAATATGTTTGATATAAGTAGTGGATGATCATTCATGGATGTATCGAGATTTACCTTAGGGGTTGTGAATGATGGATTATTGGAATGGGGTTCATGGATTTATTAATTACGCAATATCAAATTTGAGAAATATTAGTGGAAGTGATATTTAATGTTCATGCAAAGGTGTACGAATACAAAATTATCAATCCAAATGTTATAACGATGCATCTTCTACTAAAAGAATTCGTGGAGAAATACCTGTGTTGGTATGCACATGGAGAACCATATATTCCTCACGATACCATGATAGAGAGGGTGGATGGGTTAACTTCCAGTGCAAGCAACGTGTATGGTGTTGTAGATGACAATAGTAATCCTTAGAGAAATATGGTTATGGATGCAATGAAAATGAATTAGGGTCATGTAGATTAGTGCTCAATCATAGATGAATAACCTAATGCAAAGTGGCCAGGTTTTTCAATCTTTCAAAAGATTTTAATGAACCATTATGAGATGGTTGCACAAATCACAGTAAATTATTGGTCATTGCATAGGTGGTCATCATCAAGTTGGATCATGGGTTGAGTGAGGCTAGTTATGACAAAATTATCAAATAGGCGAAAAATATTTTACTACAAAGGAACAAGTTGAAAGTGAACTTCTATATTGCTAAGTCCATGCTGAATTCCTTCGGTCTAAGATACCAAAAAATTAACATGTGTCCAAACTTCAACATGTTGTGCCACCTTAAAAATACAAAATTGACCAAATGTAAAACATATAGGCATGTTTGTTATAAACCTAAAACTGGCAGGAGAAGGATTCTTCCCACACATAGAAAACAAAGATACTTCCCAATCACACTTAGACTAGAAAGGTTATTCATGTTACCAAAGACTACTGAGCACATGACATAGAATTATTCACAGATGCAATAGATGGAGTGATGGTGTACCCTTTCGATGGTGAAGTTTGAAAACATTTTAATAGGGTGCGTCGCACCCTCGCGGCGGAGCGTGGCATCGCGACGATTCTCGATTGATTTTGGGGTCTTTTGTTTTGATTTGTATAAAGAAGTCGTCACCTAGTATTATGGTCACATAAGAAACCTAACTGGTCTTTCAGAGATTCTAAGGCAAGTGACTGGTTGCGTAAAGGGAAGGTATTAGCACCCCTAGTACGCTCTACCTAAGGTAAGCTGCTTGGTGTTTGGTTTGTCTTATAATTGCTATGTTGTTGGTATTTTCTAATTCCATCAGTTTTTCTAAGTTTGATTCTAACTAAATTTATTAAGATAGAAATCTAAGGAGATTCCATGTGCTTTAAAAGCTCATTTTTCCCTTAGTATTTCAAGAGTTTGCGACTCTTAAATCGTAAGGAGGAGGGACAAAAATTTAGAAATCTAGGGCGCTTTAAAAGCCTATTTTTACCTTAGTGTTTTATACTCTCACGGCTCATAAACCGTGGAGTAAAAAAATGAAATGTCCTCGATTATAATCAAGGCTTCTTTCAAGGATAAGTGCTGATTTATTATTCCTAGAAAATTATTTTGGACATTTACCACTCCGGGTTTCTTTATCCAAATATTAACAATGAATAATAACAAATTATTCCCAATAATATTTTGGATATTCGTCCTTTAATGATTTCTTTATCCAAACATTAGCGGTGAATAATAAATGAATCCCCCCTAAAATAAGATTTTTATATTTTTTGGAATATTGGTCAATACCCTTTGGAGTTTTACAAACATATTGTAAAATCCAGAAATGCAAGAAAACAATTTTTTTTTGTTTAAGAAATCCATGTGAAAACACATTTTCAAAACTTCCAATATTTTTTGTATAAAAAAAGAGCATTCAAAACATGTTAGGATATTGGCCGTATGCAACACATAAGAAAACAAATTTTGATATATATGTATATTTTCCGCAGTTGCTTCGAAAATCGGGTATTTTAAATACGAGATTGGTATATATTTTTTACAACATAAAAAAAATCAGACTTTAAAATAAATATTCCAAAAATAAATCTCTTTCTCTTTCTTTTATTTTCTCAAAAAAAAAAAAGAATTAGGTCCGACTGGGTCACTTGCCTCAGTAGGGGACCCGGCAGGACACAAATTTTAAACAACTGTTCAAGTGAATTATAATTCACTTGAATAGTAACCACAAAAGATTGCACAGTAACATATATAATTAAAATGCAAAGCAAAGAGAATGCATGGACTTACCTGGCGCTGAAATAGGCGAAGGAGATGGCATTGCAGTTGCTGCACTCGGTCATTGGCTACTAGTTCTGGCGGAAAAAAAACAATGGCCACGCTGGTTTTGGCCTATTTTCCTTGCTTCTCCCTGTTTTCTTCTCTTCTCTTTCCCTCCTTCTCTGTTCTGCTTTCTTTCTCCTTTTTTCTCTTTTTACAGTAGCGAACAGAAACTCCTGTTCTCTGCGTTTTATCTACACGTCTTTGGCTGGTTTTTTCTGCTATTTTCTCTTTTTTTATGCTCTTTCTTTCTAATTTTTTCACCCCTTTTTCCTGCTCTCTTTTTTTGCCACCCCCTTTAGGTCATTAGAAGGGCTTATATATAGTCTAAATATATCTCTATTTAGGAAGGATTCAATGCATTAATCCTAGGACGCAAATCCCTACTGATTTGCAGTTAAAAAAGCGAAAAAGGAAACTGCAATATTCTGATTTTGTGTTGGTGCTTTACGTCTGATTTCTTTCCAGTTTTGGAGGATGGTGTGGCTCTTTTCTTTCCTTCCATAGGGCCAGCTGCTCCCTTTGAAATGAGGCAACAAAAACGTGATCTTCAGCTCCAAAAATCAGGCATGATGATAAAGGAAAAACAACAAGAATTTGCAGAGAAAAAAGGAAAGAAATCAGATGGAGGGTGCAGCTGCAGAGTCTTATTTTCCTTATTTGATGTGTAAAAATCCTGTCATTTATGATGATCCAGCCCCCCTCTCCAGCTTCCAATATCCTTCTTCAATTCAATCCCTTATTTTAGCACTTTTCAATTCAGTCCTTGGTCAAAAAAAAATCCTTCGAATCAGTCCTGCGAACTTGGGCAAAAAATCCTTCTTGCGGCAGGAATCCCTGCTTTCACACTAGATATTCAAATGAGAATATCTTGAGCTTCTGATATCGAAATCAAGCGATTCAAAAGCCCAAATTTATCTACGTGTCTAAGATTATAACTTTGATGAAGGAGTCAAAAGGAGATAAAATCATTTTAAAGAACAAAATCTGGCAATAATCTGGTTGATCAAAAAGGGTCTCTTGATCTAATCTAGAAACTGACGATGCCGAGAATCCCGATATGACTGAAGTATGACATAAGAACAAATCATCATAATTTGTGATGGAAATAGAGTTTTCAGTGCAAAAATCGAGTCAGGATCCTTCTCGCGGCAGGAATCCCTGCTTTCACACTAGATATTCAAACGAGAATATCTTGAGCTTCTGGTATCAAAATCAAGCGATTCAAAAGCCCAAATTTATCTACGCATCTAGGAATACAACTTTGATGAGGGAGTTGAATTGAGATAAAATTGTTTTAAAGAACAGAATCTGGCAGTAATCTCATTAGCAAAAAGGTTCTTGATTTGACAATGCCGAGCATCCAAATCTAACTAAGAGTCTGCCCTAAAATCAGTGGTCCCTAGGACCTAATAAAGGTGTTGGTCAATTTTTCAACATGTCATGAGTGACAAAATATAGCTAGGATGGTCAGATATCGTATGAAACCAAGTCAGAATCATAGCCTAATTTGGAACAAAAAAATTACGATAGTAGCAGAATCAATTTTTTTTAGTGCAAAATTTAAGGGATTTATCCAACCTTAAAAAACAAGATAACGAAGGAACGAATTTAGCATTATGAAGACCCTTAGTCAGTCTAAGAAAACCTGATGATTTTGGCAGCAAAGGGGAAGGATAAAAAGAGCAGAAAACAGCTCAAACAAGGTTTCAAAAAAAATATTTCTTTCTCTACTTTTATCAATCCTCCAGCAAACATGAGTTAAACTCCTACACATGGTTCAAAAGAGGTATACACCGTCTCTAGCACGTGGGGTCCAAAAATGAGTAACAACAGTTGCCCCCTCTTTATAATGCTTACAAAGCAAAAACTTGTCAAGTGCTTCGCGTAGTAAGTGTTGTAAAGATAAATTGTCTAATCATGCTAAAACTCAGTGCTTTTTCTAAACAATGGTCTCCCTATCAGCTGACCTACCTATCTTAAGGTTTCTAAAAAAACTTCATGTTATTTTCTTAGAAACGGCCCAATTATTAGGTGACCTGCTCATCCTAAAATTCTTAGAAAACTCCACACTTTACTAAGAAATGGTCTCAATATCGGGTGACCTGCCCACCTTAAAATTTTTAGAAAACTCCATGCTTTTTCAAGAAACGGTCTCAATATCGGATGACGGGCCCCACTTAATATTCTTAGAAAACTCCACGCTTTTCTAAGAAACGGTTTCAATATCAGGTGACCGGCCCCTCTTAAAATTCCTAGAAAACTCCATGCTTTTCTAAGGAATGGTCTCAATATTGGGTGACCTGACAATCTTAAAATTCTTAGAAAACTCCACGCTTTCTAAGAAACGGTCTCATTATCAGGTGACTGGCCCATCTTAAAATTCTTAGAAAACTCCACGCTTTTCTAAGAAATGGTTTCAGTATCAGGTAACCGGCCCCTCTTAAAATTCTTTAGAAAACTCATGCTTTTCTAAGGAATTGTCTCAATATCAAGTGACCTGCCCATCTTAAGATTCTTAGAAAACTCCATGCTTTTCAATGAAACGGTCCAATATCAGGTAACCGGCCCCTCTTAAAATTCTTCAGAAAACTCCACGCTTTTCTAAGAAACAGTCTCAATATCGGGTGACCGGCCCATTTTAAAATTCTTAGAAAACTCCACGCTTTTCTAAGAAATGATTTCAGTATCAGGTAACTGGCCCCTCTTAAAATTCTTTAGAAAACTCCACGTTTTTCTAAGAAACGGTCTCAATATTGAGTGACCTGCCCATCTTAAGATTCTTAGAAAACTCCATGCTTTTCTAAGAAACGGTCTCAGTATCAGGTAACCGGCCCCTCTTAAAATTCTTTAGAAAACTCCACGCTTTTCTAAGAAACGGTCTCAATATTGGGTGACCTGCCCATCTTAAGATTCTTGGAAAACTCCACGCTTTTCTAAACAACGGTCTCAATATTGGGTGACCGGCCCATCTCAAGATTCTTAGAAAACTCCACGCTTTTCTAAGAAACGGTTTCAATATCACGTAACTGACCCCTCTTAAAATTCTTGAGAAAACTCCATAATTTTCTAAGGAATGATCTCAATATCGGGTGACCTGCTCATCTTATGATTCTTAAAAAACTCCATGCTTTTCTTAAGAAACGATCTCAATATCAGGTGACCGGCTAATCTTAGAATTCTTAGAAAACTCCATGCTTTTCTAAGAAACGGTCTCAATATTGGGTGACCGGCCCATTTTAAAATTCTTAGAAAACTCCACGCTTTTCTAAGAAACAGTTTTCATATCACGTAACTGGCCCCTCTTAAAATTCTTGAGAAAACTCCACGCTTTTCTAAGGAATGGTCTCAATATCGGGTGACCTGCTCATCTTAAGATTCTTAGAAAACTCCATGCTTTTCTTAAGAAATGATCTCAATATCAGGTGACCGGCCCATCTTAAAATTCTTAGAAAACTCCACGCTTTTCTAAGAAAGAGTTTCAATATAAGGTAACCGGCCCCTCTTAAAATTCTTAGAAAACTCCACGCTTTTCTAAGGAATGGTCTCAATATCAGGTGACCTGCCCATCCTAAAACTTCTTAGAAAAACTCCATGCTTTTCTAAGAAACGATCACAATATCAGGTGACTAGCCCTTCTTAAAATTCTTAGAAAACTCCATGCTTTTCTAAAAAATAATTTCAATATCAGGTAACCGGCCCCTCTTAAAATTCTTTAGAAAACTCCACGTTTTTCTAAGGAATTTTCTCAATATCAGGTGACCTGCCCATCTTAAGATTCTTAAAAACTCCATGTTTTTCTAAGAAACAGTCCAATATCAGGTAACCGGTCCCTCTTAAAATTCTTTAGAAAACTCCACGCTTTTCTAAGGAGTGGTCTGAATATCGGGTGACCTGCCCATCCTAAAATTTCTTAGCAAAACTCCATGCTTTTCTAAGAAATGATCTCAATATCAGGTGACTGGCCCTTCTTAAAATTCTTAGAAAACTCCATGTTTTTCTAAGAAACTATTTCAGTATCAGGTAACTGGCCCCTCTTAAAATTCTTTAGAAAACTCCATGCTTTTCTAAGAAACGGTCTCAATATCGGGTGACCTGCCCATCTCAAGATTCTTAGAAAACTCCACGTTTTTCTAAGAAACGGTCTCAATATCGGGTGACCGGCCCATCTTGAGATTCTTAGAAAACTCCACGCTTTTCTAAGGAATGGTGTCAATATCGAGTGACATGCCCATCTCAAGATTCTTAGAACACTCCATGCTTTTCTAAGAAACGGTCTCAATATCGGGTGACCTGCCCATCTTGAGATTCTTAGAAAACTCCACGCTTTTCTAAGAAACGGTCTCAATATCGGGTGACCGGTCCATCTTCAAATTCTTAGAAAACTCCACGCTTTATTAAGAAACGGTTTCAATATCACGTAACTGGCCCCTTTTAAAATTCTTGAGAAAACTCCACGCTTTTCTTGATTCAGCTGAAAAGTGAGGATGAACACTGTTAAAGCGTTTCCACGCTTCGCCGTCAAAAGGATGAACCATCATTCCATCAACCGCATGGTGTGCTTAGTGCCATGTCATGTGCTCAGCAGTCCTTGGTGACATGAATAACCTCTGCAGTCTAGGTGTGATCGGGAAGTGTCTAAGTTTTTTATATGCCACTAGAGTCTTTCCCCTGCCAGTTCTAGGTTTGTAACGGGAATGCCCGCATGTCATGCACTCGGTCATCTCAGCATTTATAAGGTAGTATAACATGCAGAAGTTAGGGCACATGTCAATTTTTTGGTATCCTAAACCGAGGGGTTTCATCATGGACTTCGCAGCATAGAAGTTCTCTTTCAGCCTGTTCCCTTCAGGTAAAATGCTTCTTGCCCATTCAATAATCTTGTCATACCCGGCCTCACTCAACCCGTGATCTGACTTGATGGTGAACACCTGTGCTACGGCCGATAATTTACTGTGGTTCGTGTAGCCATCCCATAATGGTTCGTCAGAATCTTTCAACAAATCAAAAAACCTAGCTGCATCTGCATTAGGTTCTTCTTCTACAATTGGACATTGACTGCCATTACCTTGATTCATTCTCATTGCATCCAT
>Ga0325403_1002485_pt1 | contig 16342 bp, 6 predicted proteins | sample PopdelMetagenome_19_FD_205665 | JGI IMG/M metagenome (GOLD analysis project Ga0325403, IMG submission 205665) | Populus deltoides microbial communities from Bellville, Georgia, United States - Xylem-PdKOR-R4 | ecosystem: Host-associated > Plants > Phyllosphere > Stem > Wood/Secondary xylem...
TGAGGTTAATTACATTTTTATTAATTTTAGTAGTGTCAAATTACTTTAAAATCAATTAAACTCTAATAAATTATTTTTACATAAATACATTATATCTATTTTAACAACAATCTTGTTCGATAAAATAGGTAACATTCTCTGCATGATTTCTTTTCGTTATTTCAAATTTTTCACCAATTACAATACTTTGATTTACGTAGGTTTTTTTATTAAAAAAAAAGAAGAAGAAGAAGAAGAAAACGGAAAAGCTAAATGGGGTTGAGTATAATATTTATAATAATTCTATAGATCTGTCAACAATTTTCAAAGAATAGTTAAATAGGATTGGAGAAAAGAATTGGAGGGTATTAGAATGAGAACATAAGACTAAAATTATTTTTGAAAAACTTTCTAATTTTAACGTGTCAATTATAACACATTATTAATTGCATGAATGAAAAAAAAAATTGTGGTGAATTATATTTAGATTTATAAGTAAAATAAAAACTCACACAATAATCAAAACTCTTGCTATGTTCTTTCACTATTTAATTTTTTTTTCTATTATCCTAACGTTGTTAGCTATCAATTAAACTATATTCAATATTTTTTTTATAAAGAAATTATATTAATTCTTAATCTAATTAAGTTAATTGACATGGAATTTTACTCATATAATTTATTACACATATATATGAAGGGAGAGGGTCACAAACTTTCTACTAGAGAAACCAATGTTCATGGCTAAATAATTTATATAAACTATTTAATTAATTATGTTTTTCTCTCAAATCCTATTCGATAGACCATTTACAGATATTGGTAGCTAAAATAAAAGGATTTACCTTTTTCTATAGAGTTTCTTTCTTCTTGCTCAATTCTTGCCATTTTTTTGTAGGGAATTTTACTTCTTTCTAGCTTGGCTCAATTCATCATCCATCATCTTTCTTTTCATAAAGAAATGGTGTTTATATATTTACATACTATTATAATAGAGTGGTGAGAAACACCTTAACATTGGATCTAAGAGTTCTTATTAAAAAGGCTATTTGCATACTAGAAAATTACAATAATCACCTAGCATGCCCTTACAACTAGATCATCACTCAATTATAAATAGACAAGACTTTTTATACAAGTCTAATTTATAAATACACAAAACTTTTTAAACTTTTTATACAATTCTAATCTAGTCAATTTAGAGGAATTATTTAAAAAATAAAAGCCTCAAAACAATTTGGTTTTGAATTTAAAAAATAAAAGATGTGGAACAACGCATTTCACTTTAAGTGAAATGGATCATTTCACTTAATTATAAGTGAAATAACATTGTTTCATTTAAAGAAAAAAAAACCTAAAATGACATCGTTTTGGGAATGCATTAACAGTCCCTTTCTTCCCTAACGAGACAACTTGCAATTTCTTAGTTTTTTCATGGCTTCAGCTTGGATTTGACCACGATTCTCTCCCTCTTATGCCTTCAAGAAAGGCCAAGAAACATACCACTTCTCTAACATGTATGTGTATTACATGTTCAACCCAAAAACACACGGCTTTGACCCTCTAAAATGCTGCAAAATCTGGTGTGAAAATGGCAACCCAAACATATTTGGTCAAAGAGTCAACTATGATGAAGGATTGAGATAAACTTCAAGAGACCAAGGGTCATGATCATGCTACTAAAAAAGGTTTTAGAACTTTAATCATTGCCTATAAATAGAGAGACAATGTAAGAAAGAAAAGGATTCAAGCTTAAAATAAAAATACAAAAGGAAGAATGATAGTTGTTTGATTTAGAAATATCAAAGGGGAGAATGAAGAAAAGAGAAGAAAACTTCAAGAGAGAGACAACTCATAGAGAGAGAAAACTGACCAAAACCAAATCATCTCGTGGCCCAACCATTATCTCTTCCATCAATAGTCACCACATATGTTCCTCCCTTGTCTAAAACTAGCCCTGGTATAAGACCTTAACTCTCTTCCTTTTTTTTTCTTCTTTTTACCCTAGTCTTTTTTGCATAAAGGTTATTATTCACTCAATTTTTTTTTTATTTTACTAGCTTTGAAGTAGCATTAGATTTATTTTATAAAATTGTGTTATCATATTTTTACATGTGCATGTGTGAAATAATTCTTTTTTGGAAAATGATAACTTTTAACTCATGTATTTTTTTATTTTATTTTATTTTATTTTTAATGGCTAATAAATATAATAAGAATAATTTCTTAAAATTGTGTTGTTACCTTTTTACGTATACATGAATGTGAAAAAATCATTTTCTGAATTATCTTATGTTATTTGAATTGGATTTGCAATAGAGTTAGCTTTATTTTGTGAGTTGACTTCATTTTATTAAATTATGTTAGTTTCCTTTTCATGTACCAATGTTTTTGAAAAAAATTATTTTTAGAAATCAACTACTTTTTACTTATACATTTTATTTTTATTGGATTTACAATAATGTTACTATCATTTTTTACATATAGGTTGATATAATAGTCAATAAGGGTCCAATCAGCAAGTCAATACCAATAGTATCAATTTTTACCTACATGTTTAGTTTAAGAAATACACTTGTGACCCTCTAAAATGCTGTAAAATTTGGTGTGAAAAGGGCAACTTATGCATTCTTAACCAAATAGTCAACTATGGTGAGGTATTGAGATAAGCTTAGAGGGATCAATGATCACAATCAAGCCATTTAGAAAGGTTTCAAAACCTTCATTCTTGCTTTTAAATAAAGAGGCAAACCAAAAAAAACTAAAGGGATCTCAAGCTAAAGAGACAAAATACAAATGATAGAGAAAGATAGAAAAAATAAGAGATTTTTAAGTTAATAATGAGAGTTGTTTGAGTTAAAAATTAGCATAAAGGATACAAGAAGAAGATAGAAACAATAAAAATAAAGAAGAAGAAAACCTAATGAAAGAGATAGAAAACCAACAAAAACCAAACCAACTTATGGTCCAACCACCGTCTCTACCACAAGCAGCTACCATAATAGCTTCCCTCTTGTTTGAAATTAACTCCAATGTAAGACCCTAGCTAATTTCCCTCCTTTTTTTTTACCCTAGTTTTTATTTTATTTTTTTTAATGGCTTTAAAATGTGCTATCGCCATTTTACATACACATGCATGTGAAAAAAATTCATTTTAGAAAATTTTTAATATTTAACTCATGCATTTTTTTGTCTTTTTAGTAGTATTACTTTCATTAGTAAAATTATATCATTGCCTTTTATTTATGTATATGTGTGTGAATATTTATTTTTCAAATGAAGAATAAAAACACATCGACGAGTTTTCATCATGTTTAATGTTATATTTTGATCAAAGCTTGGGTTTTAACAGCTAGGTCAATGTTTCTCCTAGTTTTACGAACCGATGTAGGCCTAATGCACATTTTTAACTTCAAAATGATTTAAAAAATGAGTTGACGAGTTTTTATTATGTTAATATCATGTTTGGATTAAAATTTATTTTTAATGGTTAGGTCATTGAGTCTCCTAGTTTTAGGGATTGATGTAGGTCTAGCAAGATGCTTTTAATTAAATAATAATAATGAGTTATGAAACTCATGATTCAAAGCACGTCGCAAACTAGACAAACATCAATCAATAATAAATGGCTTGTAAATAAGCTCATAAATTAATTTGGACAATAATAGCATGTGTAGAAACAAATTTAGGAGAAAATATATAATTAAGGTAACATTTCATTTGAAAGTATATGGTAATGGTGATTTATATCTTCCCTTAGACAATAATAGCACACGCAAAAGAAATATAGATATGAATAAAACCCAACAAAAATAAATATTAGTGCAAAAAAATAAAGTATAAGATCAAAATATCAACATTAGTAGTTCAAAGATTAAATTTAACATTTGACAGAAGATCATGGTTTGATCTAAACTAAAAAAGGAAAAAAGAGTTGCTAGGTAAAGCACGTGACCCAAAAAAGAGTTACTTATGACCCAAGCCTTTTACAAATTATATAGGGTTAGATTAGTCATTTTTCTTTTTCTTACACACTAAAATTACTAATATAACCCTAGAACTAAAAGACAAGCCTATTGCTCAAGGATGTTTTGGTTTTTTAGTTTGATCACTTTGATGCTCTTAAAGATAAAATCAACATATCTTTATCATTAGGATTTTTTCTCATTTAATATTAGTTTATTGTATATTTGAAGGTCGCATAAGGGTGTTTTAGTAGTTGACATATGTTAAATATTATTTAAAAAAAAAAAACCTTATAAAGCATGTATAACTCAAGCAAACATATGGATGGCCCCAACACTATTCAAGTGACACTTACAAAGTCGTAAAAAACCTTATAGAGCATGTATAACACAAGCAAACATGTGGATGGCCCCAACACTATTCAAGTGACACTTACAAAGTCGTCTAACCACCAAACGTTGTCTTCCATGTCAACATTTGGAAGGTTACAGTGCCTATAATGATGTGATGCATGGACCAAACGCACCTTTACTTTAGCATCGGTGGCCATTTCTTTTTCTTTTTCTTCTTCTTCTTCCTGAATTCATAATAGCCCCTTCAAAATTTCAAACTAGCCCCTTCAATTTTTTTCCTTCACATTTGGTCCTTGTCCTTTTGATTATTATTTTTTTATTTTTAATAAGCTATAAAATTATATATGTTTTTAATTTCATCCTTTTTATTTTTTTAATATTTCAAATTTGATCCTAATTCTTCAACTAGTATTTTTTTATTTTTAATATTCTATAAATTATATAAAAAATTCAATTTCACCCCTTTCATTTTCTAATCTTTCAAATTTGATCCCAATTTTTTTATTGCTATTTATTTGATTTGTGATCATTTTTAGATTTTGTTTTACAATTTAATCCTTCATAAGTCTTTTTTTTTCCATCAAATTTGATCCTTGTTGTTTTTATTGCTATCTTTTTTCTTTGAAAATTTTTTTAAATTGATATTTTTTTAAAATTTCATCCTACAAAATTAAATTGATCGGAAATTAAGTTTTTTGATTAAACCCTAGTAAACAATTTCAAGGATTGTGAGTTTTAGAAATTAGAGTAAATTTAAGAGTTTTTCCTCGGTTCGCGCTATTGTTTTTTCCTTTTTGAAGTTAATGTTTTAATTTTACCTGTTTTTTTAGAGTTTTCTTGTATTATTTTTTAAAGCTTGTCTTCTATAGGATTAGTCTCATGTTCATGACCAAAGTCATCAGTTTCACAAGTTAACATTGATTGACTTTATTTTTACCTATTTTTAAATTAATTTATTTCAATTTCATCTTTCAACATTTAATTTATTTGAAATTGTTCTTCTTACCTTTTTTTTCTCCTTTTCTTTCTATTTGGTTATCTTGATCCTGAGCCCCTGGTTGTGAGGTTTGCAAGGTAACCCAGATTAACTATGAATTGTTTTTTTGTTACGGGATTAGTCTTGAGTTTATAACCAGAGCCAGTAGTTTTAAAGGTTAAGGCAGACTGGCTTTTTTTTGTTCTTTTTTTTATATTTACTTAATTAATTTTTTTTCTTTAACATTTGATTTATTGAAAGTTGATCTTCTTATTGTTTTTTTTTTTTATTTCTATTAGGTTATCCCAAGCTTATGCTCATGATTGTAGGATTTACGAGCTAACCCAAGTTGACTCATTTTTTTTCATTATTTTCTTAAATGAAATTTCTTTTTGGTTTCCTTCCTTCAATGTTAAGGTGTTCGATAATCAAACTTCATGATTTTATTCAATTTTCTTTCAAACGCAATCATCATGGTATCATGATTGGGTCAAAGATTTTCATCTTGACCTGGGTTGGCTTTGATCGAGTTTTTTCAACCATTTTCTAACTATATTTTTTCTTAATTTTCATCCTTCAACATTTTATTTTCTAGAATCGAGCTTTGGGTTTTTTTTTTCTTTTTAGTTTTTGTGGAGTTATCATATTCTCATTTGATTTATTAAGAATTGATCTTCAGATTTTTTTCTACGTTTCTTTTTATGATATTATCTTAATCTTATGTTCATAGTCACAAAGTTTACGAGTTAACCTGGTTTAACTGAGGTTTTTTTTATTATTATTTTTCCTTTTAACATTGAATTATTTGATAATTTGGGTAAGCCCAGGTCAGGTTCTTCTTACCATTTTTTCATTGTCTTTTTTTTATTTGTTTATTTATTGCTATTGCATTTTTTTAATTATATTATTTAAATTATCAATTGAACCAATGACTCGGGTCTCAAAATTTGTTTTTGGCATTCTTGGTTTACATTGACAAAACTTTTGTCTGGCTCACAGCAAAGCATAGACCACAAATCTAGTAAATCCTAAATTCAAACCTGGTGTCATATTTTTAAATTTGAGTTTGTTTAAGTTTTAAGAATAATATATTTATGAGATATAATATTAATATTAATTTTGGATCGATTTATTATAGGATTGAGGTAGATCCATATTTGATCTATTCAATATGTATTCAATTATTGTTAATGAATTTATTTTCTATTTATTGACATAGATGATTCTCAATTTATTTAATTAGATGTGTGCATAAGCTTTCTGATTTACACTTGATATTATTTATGTGACAAAACATGTTGCAAATGCTTGTATGTTCATTTTCTTTGTTGAAAAAACATATTTGGCGTGCGGCAAAGCGTGGGTAAACTTGTTAGGTTTTTGAATATCATACACGCAGCGGAAACAATAAAACAAAAATAATTTGGGTGTCCCTGGGATCCTATATCTAGAATTGTTTTAGGGGTTTTTTTACTTGGAAATTTAATCTTCTTTTATTTTGAATAATTCTTTAAAGGCTGGGTTATAAAAAACTACAAGTTATCCAATTGTCCGGCCTTCAACACTGATCCATACAAACCACTAGTGAAAAATCTCCTAAATCTCTATTTAGAAGAAATGGATTACTATGCTTAAAGTGTTAACTCTCTATTCTGTGAATTACATAGTTTTTCTGTATAACAATCAACAACTTCACAATAAGATGTATAGCTTACTTTTATAGGAAAATTTGAAGAAAAAAACCCTACAAATTAGCAAGCTTTCATTTTTTCCCCTAAATAATATCCATATATTAATTCAGAATAATTTTAGAAATTAATTCCTTACTTGATTTTTCTTGTCTAGAAATATAATCCATGTATTAATTATATTATAGTTCTTAATTTCTAAAATATATTTTAATCAAGTCATATTTAATTAAATCATATTAGTTTAATTTCTGACTAGTGATTCTTCATGTGTATGTCCCATTAGGTTCCTAATATGTTGGTCCAAATATAAATTATAATTCTAATTAAATAGAATTTTTTTAAAAGTAAATAATTTATTTTATCATCAATTCAACATTTGATTAATTTATATTTGAAGATCAGGTGTGTTATACTCGACATCGCGGCAACCTTTAAAAATTCAATCGCGAAAGAATAACTTTATGGCATCTTGTTCTTGGGGGGAAAGATCTTATTTAAAGAGTCGCTACCTACTATTATAGTCACTTAAAACCCTAACTAGTCAACAGAGATTTTATGGTATAGTACTGCTTATACAAAAGAGAAGATATTATTACCCCTTAAGCGTCCTACGTAAGGTAAGTTGTATTACTAGTTTTGTCTTAAATTGCTAAAAGTTTGTTGGGTTATGCTATCGATAGTCTGCTTGTAATATTCTTGAATCTATGGCCAGTGGATATTCAGATGCGAATACTTTCAACTCTGTCGTTGGTAAATATTACATAACATAAAAAAAAGTATAGTATTCCTAACTCTAACGCTAGTGAATAAACCAGTAAAATTTGAATTAAAAGCAAAGCATACATATTTTTTGTTATTTTTTTACATATAAAAAAAGACAGGTATGTATTGCATACCAGATTCGCATTTTACAGTAAAAATCTACAAATTACATATACTGTAAAATAAATTAAAAATGGTCTGCAATTTTTTTAAAAATTTTCTGATATCACAAAGGAGCTTATTTGGCCAGATATCAAAACAAAAAAGAATAAAACAAAAAGAATTGATATAAGAGTATATTTTATCAAATACACTCTTAGCCCGGAACAAATTGGGTTAGCTGGCCTGATACCCAAGCACAGCCTAATCTCAACTGTTTTCTATTTATTTATTTTTTTACTGAATTTAGCTCAGCTCATACAGGTTGGGATACTAGCCGAAACGAGTGGCTCGGCTGGCCATTAGGTGCATGCACAGTCACGGATGAATTAAGTTTCATGTGCAGTAAGAAGTGAATTATAATTGCATGCACAGTAAGAAGTGAATTATAATTGGAAGAGAAGAACTTGCCTGGTTCGCTAGAGAAGAAGCCGATGATGGTGTGATGGCTGACCGATGCTACCTCCTCTCCTCTGTTCTTTCTCTGATTTTCTGGTTTGCTGGAGAAGAAGCCAATGATTGTGTGATGGATGACCGATGCTACCTCCTGTCCTCTGTTCTTTCTCTGGTTTTCTTTCTGTCTTTGTTCTGTTGTTTCTCTCCCTGTGTTTGCTCGTTCTCCCTACGTTTTTCTCCTGGGTTCTGTCACTGTTTCTGGTGCAGTTGCTGCTGAAGATGGAGCTCTGGAGCTGCTACTGAAGACGAAGTCGAGGGCGTGCTGCAGGATTACAACGGTATCACCTTTTGTTTCTCTCTTCTGTTCGTTCGTCCCCCTGTTTTTTTCCGTCCGTGTTCTCTGGTTTTCCCCCCCTGGGTTCTGTGGGGCTTTGTCTATTCGTTCCTCCCCCGTTCTTTGTGGCCTTTCTCTGGCTTTTATAAAGCCAGGGAATGCCATGCAGTTGCCTCTAGATAATGAGGCGACCGACCGTTGTTGCAGGAGACATCGTGGGCAGCTGGCAGGGAAGTGGTTCATGAATGAAGAAGGTGATGAACATTTTTCTTTGAAACGGCGCTGTTTTCACCTTAAATGGATATTTTCAATTTACCCCCTGAATTTCTGACATTTAGTAATTGGATCCTTATGGAAATCTTTGTGTTTTTTTTTTAAATTTTACCCCTGGATTAATTGCAATTAAACCCCTGAATTTTGGTGTCATTTACAAAACAATCATTGGTTCCAATTTAATCAATGCAGTTCTTAATAGGCTCTTCAACTTTTAATTCTTTTAAAATTACTTCTGGAAAAAATCAATTCACTCCCCTATGGTATCATCACCTATTCACTTATGTTCTTTAACTTTAATTTCTTGCAATTTTGATTCAAATCAGCCCCAAACTTTGATATTTCTTCAATTAAGCCCTTCATTGCATTAATTAAATAAATCAAAGTTTAATTAAGTCCATAAACTTATCATTTCTTCTAATTTTTGACCAAATTGACTCCTAAATTTATAATTTCATCCTTATTAGTCCTTAAACTTTCACCTCATATTGTCTTGACCCAATTCTCAAATTATTTTTTATTCATTTATTTTTTTATTTATTATTTATTATTTTTAAAAAAAATCAAAATTTAGGTTATGACAAGATGCATTGTCTAGTAATATTTCTTGATCTCCCAAATATTTGAAAAGTCATTGGTAGTTTAACTTAATCTTTCAATGATAGGTTTCTCAGCGTAATTAATATCATTTCATCAATAATGTTTCGATTTAACATTAAAGCATGAAGTATATTTATCATGTTAAATCATGTTTGTTCTCTATATAATAATTATTGATCTCCTAAATGTTTCGATTTAACATTAAAGCGTAATAAGATTTGAAATTTTTATCAAATCTCATTTTATCTTAGCTAAGGATTTCTCAATCAATACTATTTGAGAACATATGAAATATTTTTTCTAATTCATGTAGGGTGATGAATCTTCTTTTGATCACTCAAACACTTTCATATAGTTCATGTTATACTCAATGCCTACCTCTTTGTTACTTCGAGTAAAATAACATGTAACAGAATCAAAGTATAATATTCTCTATATAAAATAACTTTGCGGTCTCAAGTTTAAAGATTACTTATATAACTGTCACGTGAGCCTTTTCATAGATTTAAATGATCTCTCCATATGAAATTCTCATACATGTCAATTCAATGTACATGTTATATGACAACCACTTATATATTAGTTCTACGTATCTCTTATATCTCAGCTTATGAGAACAAATGCTTCATTTTATAAATAAAAAAATATAATATGTATCAGTCTCTATATCTTTAATAAATGTTTAATATTTAAAAGAGTATTGACCATGAATATTTTAAAAATAATATTTAGATGCAATAAGAATATCATAATTATAACAATTTTATAATTTTCTTTACAAAGTATTTTTGTCTCGTGAACTTTATCTTTATTCTAGATTTATATATCGAATATTAAATTTATTAATCTAATATTATAGAAATATTAAAAATAAATTAAATTTTTATTAATAATAAATATATATTTATGAATATAATGATATTACATTCGAAATGGCTACTGTTATATTAAACAAAATAGCTAGTTTTTCCTAGACTATGTGCATGTGTGGGAAACATGAATATATATAGTCATAGTGTCTGTGTTGTTTTAAGGTCTCCCTTTCTTTTATATTATTTATATATTTAAATGGTGTGGAGCAATCATTTTTTCTGCACCTAAAAGCACAGTGGATTACAACATTAATTTAAAATGCATTCCTTTTTTTTTTTTTTTTTGTACTTTTTCATTTTTTTTCCAACTTTTCTCTTTTTTTCAACTTTTCTCTGTTTTTTTTTTTTTTGCATTTATTTTTTTTCCAAAATTATTTTTGTTAATTTTACTTTTTAAATATTGAGCTGGTTAAAAATTTTGCTTTGTAATTTTTTTCCTTTAAAATACTGTGCATTGTTGCGGTGTTTTCCCACATAGTTTTTCTATTTTATTTTTTTATTTTTCAAAATTATATTTGTCGATTTTTTTTTAATATTGGGTTGATTAAGAATTTAGTTTTGTAATTTTTTTTCTTTAAAATATTATTGATTGCTACACTGTTTCTCCGCATAGTTTTTTTTAATGATTTTCTCTGAAATTATCTTTTTTTATTTTATTTTTTAATATTCAGCTGATTAAAAATTACAGTTACAATATGTGAGGAAAACACTGTAACTTTCTTCAGAAATTACAGTGGATTGCTACAATGTTTTTTTCTATTTTGTTATGTTTTTTTTCTAAAATTTTCTTTGTCAATTTTATTTTTTAAATATTAAGCTGGTTAAAAATTACAATTACAAATAAATATAAGTTTTTCCTCATAAAAAACTATGGATTGATATAGTTTTTCCTCACATGGTTTTTTTTCAATTTCTTTTTTTGTAATTTTTTTTTCAAAATTATCTTCGTCGATTTGTTTTTATATATTGAGTTGGTTAGAATTGAACTTTGTAATAAAGCTTAATCATGTGGGGAAAACATTGTATTTTTCCTCACAAAACATTGTGGATTGCTACAGTGTTTTTCCACATGGTTTTTTTTTCTTATAATTTTTTCTAAATTTTCTTTGTCAATTTTATTTTTTTAATATTGAGTTTTTTGGAAATTACAATTACAAGTCATTACAAATAAGGCAAATCATGTGGGGAAGCATTGTAGCTTTCATCACAAAACACTATGAATTGCTATAGTGTTTCCAACATGATTTTTTTTTTGGTGTTTTTTTGTTATTTTTTTCTAAAATTATCTCTGTCGATTTTTTTTTAATATTGAGCTAATTAAGAATTTAGCTTTATAAATTTTTTCTTTAAAATACTGTGAATTGTTGCAGTGTTTTCCCATATGATTTTATTTTATTTTTTCCAAAATTATCTTTATTGATTTTTTTTTAATATTGAGTTGGTTAAGAATTATAATTACAATAAAGATAAATCATATGAGGAAAGCATTGTAGTTTTTCTCACAAAACACTATGGATTGCTACAATATTTCTCTAAATGGTTTTTTATTTTATTTTATTGGGGAAAATACTGTAGTTTTCCTCACAAAACATTATCAATTGCTACAACGTTTTTCCTCATGGGTTTTTTTCCTTCCAAGATTATCTTTGTTGGTTTTTTTTAATATTAAGTTGGTAGAGAATTTAGCTTTGTAATTTTTTTGCTTTTTATTAACAGAAAAACTAAATCATGTGGCGAAAACACTGTATTTTTCCTCACAAAATACTGTAGATTGCTACAAATCATTTTGTTCAGTCTCTAAATTTTTGATCACCAACACAACTTTTTTTCCGTCATGAAATATTTGCTCTATCATACCTTTAGTTTCTATTATTTATCTAGTGCTGGTTCACAATTATAACACTATCAAGTGTATTTGTTTTATAAGCCCGGGGCAGCGCGCGGGCATGTCATCTCGTGTGTGTGTGTGTGTGTATTGACAAATGGGCTTGAACCAACATAACCCAACCCTATTCCTTCCCTTTTTCTTTTTTTTTATCTTTCTTTTTCTTTTTAATTTTTTAGGGATAGAGTAATTAAGTGATGACAAGTTTTCCCTCTTTATAATGCTAAAGAAATGTATGGTCATCTTAGGAATAGGAAGGGATTAGATCGTACTAATATTCAAGTCCCATTCGTCTATAACAGTGGTAAACTATTGATTTTTTTTAAGAGTAATACCTTTATAAAAACAATAGGTTATTTAATGAGTGAACTAAGCTCAAAATACGGTTTTTGGCTTAGAAAGATACTCTTGCCTTCGTTTTTCATTTCTTTTTTTTATTATTATAAAAACTTGTGATTTAATGATATAAATAATGGCATGTCATGAAGAAAAAAAATGAAGTTTTTATTTTGAAAATATTTCTTTTCTTGAGGCAAACTTGTCAGCTAAATAGTTCCTTTCTTTTTATCAAAAAAATGACTTTTAGAGGCATGTTAAGTAAAGATAATGCTAATATGTTATTGATGGAACTGAATCTTCAACAAACCCCTCTTCCTAGTACACGATGACCCTTCTCCTCCTATAAGAATATTCTTGAGGTAAGTTTTGTTGCTTCTAACCTCTATTAGTGCTGCAAATACTCAAGTTGATTTCACGATCTTCTGAGCATAATAGAGGCAGACTTTTAGTTCGATACTCACCAGATTATGAGGGAAAAAGGATCAAAGTATCACATTTCTGACGTCCATGTAACCACTTGGAGACTTTCCGATCGTCTTAAAGCATTTGTATACAAGTTTTCCTCATGTCATGTTCCAAATGCAGAGCAAGAGGATTAAAAAGATCCAAAATGGACTCGAGCAATTCAAGAAGAAATGAAAGCACTGCGCAGTGGGTTATTTCCATTAGGAAGATGGGTCTATTGAAAGATATAAGGCAAGACTTTTGGGGAAGGGATATACATAAATGCATTGCATAGACTGTCAGATAACCTTCTCCCTAGTGACAGAGCTGAATACTATGAGAGTTTTACAGCAAATCTAGATTGGCCACTACATAAGTTTGATATGAAGAACATGTTTCTTCATGGCAATATCAAAGAAGTTTATATGGAAATATCACTGGGTTATATTGTTCCCTCAAGCATCGAAATTGTGTGCAAGTTGTTACGAGTATTGTATAGGCTACAACAATCACCTCAAGCATGGTTAGAACAATTTATCTTGGCTACGAGGAAATATTATTTTCAACAAAATAACTTGAATCATACTCTTTTATGAAAATATCAACAAGGTGAGGTAATTAATTTAATGATTTATATGGGTGATATGATCATAGAAGGGGATGACATGGAAGAAATTTCTAATGAAGAATCTGGAGGGCTGATATACTTTCAAAGAGTTTTAGTATCTGTATCGAAGCAATGTATATTTCTTTCTTGAAGGAAATATGTATTAGATTTGTTGTATGAAGTAGATATGATTGATTGTAAGCTAGAAGATACCCTAATTATCAGAAATTAACCACAAACAAAGAATACTCAGACCAAGTGTTAACCAACAAAGAGAGGTATAAGAAATCAGTGGGAAAATTAAGCTAGTTATCTCATACTCGTCGGGATATTGTGCATGTTATTAGTCTAGTGAGCCAATTCTTGTATTATCCTAGTGAAGATCATATGAATGCAGTGATTCAAATACTTCTTTGTATAGCAATTATAAAGACTAAATTTGAGTGATTATAGAGGTACTGTTGTGATAAATCTGTTGTGATATACTTGTTGGTTTTCCTTAACCCTATCCTGCGTGTTCTTCAAATGAAATTAAGTATGGAAATAAAGGAATATTTTTTTCAATCAAGAAGTATATATACTATTTAAAGTATCTATACTTTGAAACCCCAGAATTCTCAAACCATCTTCTCATTATTTATTATTATAAGAACAGTAGAACCAAAATAAAATGATAATTACATTAATTTTCTAACAAGTTTGCAACATCAATGCTATTATCAATTCATTTCTTCGAACAACTTCCCTTCAATCTCCATCCTCGCATTTCTTTCCAAAACTTCTAACAACTATTTGGAACTAGAATCTTGTATTCCATAGCCTTTGTTATCATGTGTTTAGGTATTATTTTATATTCTTTGAACTTGTTTGGTAACGTAGATGGCCGCGTGTTTTTAAAAATTATGAATTTTTATTTTTAAATAATTTTGATTTGTTGATATTAAAAATAAATTTTAAAATATAAAAAATATTATTTAAATATATTTTTAAGTAGAAAAATACTTTGAAAAATAATTATTACCACAATACTAAACAGATCATTAACTTGTTGCTTTTGGGTTTCTTTCTATTTGATCATGGTTCCTAGTATATTTTTCTTTTCAGGTTGGTTAACAAAAATCAAAATATTAAATACATTTATTTGACTTGGTGGACATGACTAATTGTAGCAGATTTTGAGTAATTTCAATTCTCTTTTTATTTTTATTTTTATTTTATTTTATTTTATTTTTTTAATCATAAAAATTTTAAAAAATTAGTTTTTGTTTCATAATAAATAAATAAGATGCTAACATAAATTTTAAAATCAACTCACAATCCAAATATGCTTTGATTTCATAAAACAAAAGTCACATATCTAACTAAGATTTCTGAATCTTTAACTACATTTAAAAAATATTCTAGCCTTATCTTCTTTCTTGTTGATGCATTTAAAGAGGTGTTTAATCCTTTCCGACACATTTCAATAATTTTATAAGCTATGGGCGCTAAGGTCAAACTCGCATGTCTAGTTGTAGCCCCAGGTTGTAAACACCTGGTGCTAGGGATGCCAAGCCCTTATAGCTGGGGTTGCAAAGCCTTGGGAGCTAGGGTCAAACCCGCGCACTTGGCTATAAAGACCCGTCACCTGGGGTGTGCAAACCCAAGGACCTAGGATCTGCAGAACCGTGCATTGGGTTCTATGTTACGACTCAAGGGTTTTAGGTCTTATGTTTTTAAATATAATTATTTGTATTATAAATATAATTATTTTTATTATAATTAAAAGTATTGATATAAAAAATATTATAATTTGTCTTATAATTAAACTAAATGAATCTTTGACTCTAAAAATGAAAATCGAAAAGGGAAGTATTAATATCAAAAATATTATTATTTTTGTTATAATTAATATTATTAATATTAAAAATACTATTATTTCTATTATAAATATTATTATTTTTATTATAGTTAAAATCATTAATATAATACTTATTAAATTATAAAAAAAAACATTATTAATATTGAAAAACAAAAATAGATTTTATTTGAAGGGTAAAATTAAATATTATTATTATTATCATTAATAAATTTGGAAAAATATTATTGTTATTGAAGAAAAAACCTTAAATTTGATTTGAAAGGATTAAAAACTATAAGAACTTGGGTCAGATGAGTTTAATATTATTTTTAATATTATTAATTTTGAAATAAATATTATTACTATAAAAAAACATAGAATTAATTTGAAGGGCAAAATAAATTATTATTATTATTATTATTATTATTATTATTATTATTATTATTAACCTGGGTCAAGGATCCCCTTCCAAACCCAAGAAACTTGGGGCTGGAAAGGGGCGTCTCATACAAGTTGCTTGAATGTGGTATAAGTGCAGACCCAAATCCCTCGGGTCTTGCAGCCCGCCTGACCCAAGACTATGTATCCTGCGTAAGGATCCAATTCTCATTGGTCCTGTGCTGTCATAACCCAATTTTTGACCATTTTGTTATTATTATTATTATTTACTGAAAAAAAAAATAAAAAAAAATGATGATGAAAAAATAATAATGATAATGATGAAAAAACAAGTAAAATAAAATAAATGAAGAATGAATTAAAATTTGGGTTAAGGGCAAAATGATTGAAAGTTTTGGGGTTTAATTAAACTTTGAAATTAATCTAATTAATCTTGAAATTAATTTAATTAATCCAATTAAGGGTTT
>Ga0325403_1002488_pt1 | contig 16340 bp, 13 predicted proteins | sample PopdelMetagenome_19_FD_205665 | JGI IMG/M metagenome (GOLD analysis project Ga0325403, IMG submission 205665) | Populus deltoides microbial communities from Bellville, Georgia, United States - Xylem-PdKOR-R4 | ecosystem: Host-associated > Plants > Phyllosphere > Stem > Wood/Secondary xylem...
GCAGATGACTTGTTGATTACTGGGAGTTATTTTTGAAGAAAGCAGTCCTGATGACTTCAGGTCTATTCCTGTGTTTTGTTGGTGACTAAATTAGTTCTTGAGTGTAGTCAGAAGGAGCCGAAACTGATGCCAGATGATATGCTTTTGTAGGATCATGTAACTGTCAGGGAATCTGTGGTGGATGTGCTGTCGGAAATAAGTAAATATTGTGATATCTATCTTATGGAAAGAACTCTTGATGATGAAAGTGGGGTAAGTAGTAAATCATGATCATCTTGAAATCCATCTGGTATCATTTCATCAAATAACCAGTTGATGTATGCTGATTGTTGCATTAGCTTTGTGTTTTGCATTTCTATAGCAGAATCGGGAACTTATTAATTACATTGATTTACTTAAAATCTAACATGGGTATAATAGTTTCTAGTAGTGTCATTTGGAAATGCACGAGTAACTGGCTAACTGCCTTTAGGACTTGTATTACCCTAGCAGAGGAATGTGAAAGAAACTGCATCCTTTTCATTTTCTTTTTTATGAAGTTTTCAAACTTACATACTCTCTTCTGACCAAGGAAACTTGGAGAATGGAAAACTGCAAAAGTTCCAAGTTGGTCACTGGATTCCATATATCTATTATCAAAATTATATATAACAATGCACTGTCAGCATAGACTATGAAAATCAAACTCCTTAATTATTGCTTTAATGGGCACAAAATAGAAGAACATTGACTATTGTAAGGGTTTAGCTAGCTAGTGAGAATAATTGAAATTTTCATGTATTCTTTCTCTATCCACCTATTTATTTAATTTTAGTTGCTGGTAGCCAAGGTTCATTCTCTGAAAATGGAATTTTTTAAGATATGAAACTGGATTTTGATTTTCTTCCATGACATGAGATGATAAAATGGCTATAAGATATTTCTCGTTATTGCCCCTCTTTTATTTGTATCTTATTTCTGACACCTTTCTATTATCCTTGTTTTACCTTGTTGAACGTTATGTTTCAAGCTACTATAATACTTTTATTTTACTTTTGAGAAAACCAGGCGCTTGTCCCCTCCTGTGTTTTCTGCATGTTATATCATATACATTACAGCTATTATACCCTTGGATTGGCGGTGAATAAAAATATTACCGATTGATGGTTCAATTGAAGTGGGTCCTAAGAGTGAAAACTCAATTAGAAACAAGGAGGTGAAGGGATTCTTCTGACAAATTATTGACTGGTAGATAGTTGGGAGTACTGGTGTTGCATACAAGTCATAAAACCGCTAGATGATCAAGATGTGAGATCAATTGATGGACCCTGATGTGTGCCCATCGTGACAAATCTCTCCAAATCATTCTATTTACGAATATTATTTTTCCTCCCGCAAATGTCTTCGTGAATGTAATGATAATGACAATTAATGATGGTAAAAATCAATTCAATTTTTATAAGTTGGATGGATCTTCATCTCTAAGATAGTTTTGCAATATAACATTGTAGAACTGTAGATGCGTTGGTGTGAATGAGTGGTTGCATTCAAGTTTGGCCCTCAACATGTAGAATGGGGAAAAAAATGATTCCTGTAGTCAGCCTAGGCTTGTTTTACAGAGTGAGAGTTATTGATATGCAGATCATGATTTTTCATTTTTATATTTTTACCATAGCTTTCTAAAAGATTTTCATGTACTCGACCTAGAGAACCTTTCCTAGATTTTGTCCTATATTCTTTTAGGAAAATTCTATACAAACATGAATTTTATACATGGTTTTAAAACAAACTGATGTGGCAAGTGACTTGTGTTACTACCACTTGCTAGAAGCGAAGTGATGACATTTTGTATTAAATGCTTTCTCTTTGGTATGTAAGATTTTTTTGTGTACAATGTTTTTATTTGTATAGCATTACTTTTTTTTATGTTGTCATACTTGCAAGAGTATTTTTTCATCAAATACAACTTACAGGGGTTGCATGCCTTAATTGTCAATGCCTATTCTAAATTATACGGAATTAAAAGCTCCAATTTAGCTCTGTATATAAATATACAAACACCCATGTACCCATATGCATCTAAATTTTTCTTTCTGCTTTATTTTAGTTATGTTTACTTTCATTGAAAGTTTATTTTAAACCCTGGTGGCCTGGGATAACACTAAGCCAATGCTCATGCAAAATTATTTATCTTGTGCAAATTTTATGTGATTAAGATAGGCATTTGGTTTGTTCATGAAATTTCACATATTAAGATGAGAAGCTTTTTCTTTCTCTATTAGTCTTTTACCTACTATTGCTCTTCCTCCCTTTTACTTTAAGTCCAATGCACGACTTGTTGATTTGTGATGTTGATATAATGTATAACATTTGAGCTGCTTTTGCGTGAATAATTGTATACTTCTGAACATCATATGCAAATCAGGAATGTTGAAACTTACTTGAATGGTTAAAGATCATGAAAATTCTTTGGTTCTCCTTATAAATAACTCAAGGAAAAAGACCTGGACCCTGCTCATGTTTATGCATGGACGGACGCACTTTGGACCATAGTGTAGTTTGATTCTGCTACCCTAGTACATACCAATTTCTTGCATTCTTCAAATCTAGAAACCCCTTCTCTTCGTTAATATGCAGAAAGTTTAGTGACCTCTAAATTGAATTCTAGAAAGTTGTAAGTTTCTAAGTGTTTGTTATTTGAGTTTTAATCAAATATACTGAAGCACCTCTCTTCGCTCATCAAAAACTAAAATGTCTTTCTGACCTTACACCTCCAAAATAAGGATCAATGGACAGATTTCCAGTGGTAGCCTATGCCAAGTCAAACTAAGGTTGAAGCTGACCTGCTCTTTAGCCTGTTCAAGCTTGATTATAGCTGTTGAGTTCAAACTGAACTGAACTCAAGCTTCTTTGGGCTGGTCCTGCATATAATTGAACTGAACCATGTATGATTTATTAGTTTTTTTCCCCCTAAGTATGAATATATGAACCTGACTCGAACTCATTATTGTTTTTGTAGGTCCTATTTTATAGCGTGGAGAACGCATATCTTCTTTTGTGCGTCAATTGGAGCCAGATTGGCATTTGGAAACAAATCTAGATATTCCTTTTCAGTTAGCTGTAAGTTTTTCATTGCATAAATCATTTCCAGGATACGAACTTGGCTTGTGCTTCCAGTTATGTGCTTTCTTATATTTTCTGATTTGTCTTTTTTTTCATGTTGCAGAAACTTGCTGACATCGGCTTTACATTTCAGCCATTGGATCAGGTATTGCCTCAGGATCCAACATAATTACCTCAACAAGTATTGAATCCTACTTTCTGATTACTTCTGCTTAGATTGTAAATCTTCAAATACTAACTCCTATGTAAGGAAAAAAAACATTGAGAAAAAAAGGGAAATGAATGAGAGATTGGAATATTTTTTTTCAGTTTCCGGCTAGTTTGAATTCAGAGGTATGCACATCATCCATTAACGCTTAGTTGTTTGCTCCATGTTGCTCTTTTCTTCCCCAGATTTTATGGTGCTTGTATGATTTAAACATTTCTTTCTCAATGAGTCTTATGATTGAACTCCTAGTTTTTGTTTTCATGGGTATGGATCTTAAAAGTATCCATTTGTAGAGCCAACACTCATCGTTTAGGGTTTAGTTTTTGAGACACAATGGATAGTGAATTTGTTCTGTGTCGAAGGTGGAGAGGATCAACTTCAAGAAGTATGAGCTTGAGGCTCTATTTTCTTTGAAAGGTGGCAAGATGGAGTGGAGATTCCGAGAGTTGCTGCGAGGTGTTGGGAGTTGGGACTTCTTTTTTAAGTCTCTTTCACTTTGGTTTTACCACGGAGGAGTTATGTCCAACAGTGGAGAAATTTTGTTATTTGCTCAATGTTCCTAATTCAAGTGAGGTTGTTTGCCCATCTCCTCTGGACGACGTCAACGACTCAGCTCCACCTGAGCTCTTTGGGTTAAACCGCGGGAAAGTTTTGGATATGATACAAGGTTGTAAGATTAGGCCTGTGGGCCTAGTGAGAACAACCATGGATACCAGGTGTCTCGTGAGCACAACCATGGGCCTAGTGTATTTAGCCTTTTAATTTGTTTTCTATTGGCATGGTTTCCAAAGCTTGTCCGGTTTTTTTTTAAATTGTTGTTATAAAAAATGAATTAAAAAAAATTGATGTATTTTTAAGTTTGAAAAGAAATATTTATCACCCTTTTAAATGTCAGAGATCATCTTTTAATATTATAAATATCTATATAATAATATTAAAAAATTTATTTAAAAAAATTTATTCATATAGTTTTCATTTAATTTATTATAAAATAAAACTTTATATTTATAAAGTGTTTCTTTTTAATATAAAATAGACATCATTTTCTTTTTCATTTATTTACAAACTACACATTGTTTCTCTCTTCAAAACTCATCTCTCTGTTCCCCCTCTAAATTTAGTCGATTTCTCTTCAAGTTAGGTTGGTTTTTTCTTCTCTCTTGCTTCGTCATTGGCGATTAATGGTGTTGCTTCAGTTGGGCTTGGTCCATAGGTGTGGATGGCTCGGTTTTGGTGTTGCTAGTGAGTTTAGTGGGGTTACTGGACACTGGAAATGGGTTTTGTGCTAGTGGCAATATTCCTGGTTTGAGCGTGGTTGCAGATGGGTTTGGTTGGGGAGTGGTTGGTGGTTCAGGTGGGCTGTGAGGTCAGTAGTGTGGGGTCTGGCGGTGCTGTACAAGTCAGGTGAATCTCGAGAAAAAGAGAGGATATGAGGTTCAATGGTTGTTGTGGTAGCGTGGAGGAGAAGGTTGATTCGGTGATAATAAGTTATGGAGATGATGGTGGTTGTGTTGTATGATGGATTATGACTACGGGGTTGTGGATGGTTTTTTGTTCGGTATTGGTGGTGAGGATGAGAGAAGGGGTTGTTGACAGGCGATGGCGGACTAGTGATGGTGATGATGGTTGGTTTTGTTGGGTCAGTGGTGTGTTGGTGGTGGCGTAAAGAGTGGTGCGGTGGTGCTGCTTCGTATGGGATCGGAAATTAGAAGTTGAAAAATAGCAGGGGCACAAACCACTCAAACTTTTGTTCAATGTTTTATTGCTATATCCTCTTGCCAAGGACTAGCTAGTTTTGTTACAAGTGTCAATGTAATATATTCAGATTTTTTTTCTCTTCTACAAGTAGCTCTAGGATGTAAATTATTATCAATTATATATATCAACGGTAACATGCAAGCAGGTATAATTTCTTAAAAGTGAGAGAGAGATAAAATCGAAAGAAAGAAAAAAATGGCTGTGGGATTTGCATGAATTTCATGTAAAAAACTCAAAAAAGATTACTTTTTTATCTGGAGACCTTAATTTTAGAGCTTTTCAATCTTCTTTCATTATATTATTCATAACTTCTATGCTAACAGCTCATTTAATCAAATATATTTGATTGCTAAGAACCACTACGATCACAAAAAGCTAGAGTTACAGCTGCAGGACAGCCTCCAATTAAACCAGACATAAAAACTCGTTTTCCTTTGCCTCATGCTTCAACATGACTCCGGTGCATGCAGTGCACAGAGTTGGCAAAGCCTACACGGGATCTCGTGCCGATATGTGCAAAATGTGAGATTTGAACAGGTGTTACCGTATTCCAACTAAACTACAAGATTTTTTTTCTACTAATTATCTAAAATGTAGACAGCAATTGTGCTTTTCACCTTCCAAAGAACTCTATACATCCCGATTAGACAAACAACACCGCAAATCACAGTATTGCATATGGAGCACAGGTTTTTTTTTTGGAGAGTCTCCTTTTTACACCTTTTTTTTTTTTTTTCCATCCTTGAGCACATCAGTTGAGCTGCTTGCAATCACTTTCTGTCACACACAAGAAAACACAAATTGGAAATCATTAATTTGTAGCCTTTTCTTTCCGCGCACAAGACTGAAATCATCATGTCAATCATAAATGACGCGGTGTCTCTTTTGACCCCAAAAAGGTTCCTTAGCTGCATGGTGGGAGGCATGCACAATAACAATGGGACAAAAATTATTCTCAGAAATTTGCTTCTCGTGAAAAAGGAATAAGTGCACGTCCGGAAGGTATAAGCAATCAGTGACAAAAAAACGAGGTTTCTTTTTTAAAACTAACATATGCTAAAAGATATTTGACAAACTATTGCAATTTTCATGATATTGTTTTTTTTTTAAATAACACAGTTAATTATGAGTTGTGTTATTGAAAATGATGTAATCTGTTTTTTTCTTAAATATAAAAGCTTCGTTGTTCGAGAAAGCATATAAGCATTAATTTACAGTTTTTGATGCTATATTATTAATTCCCAACAACATATAGATTAAAAAACTTTTTTAAAAAAATCAAGTTATGTTATTTCTAATAACATAACTTTTTGAAAATATTAAAAAAAATGAAGTAGTTACGTTGTTTCGAATAACACAATCTTTATATTTAAAAAATAATAATTTTTGGTTACACTGCTTAATTTGAGAATATGCAGGTTGCATTGCTATGTTTTTAACAGTGCAGCCCATAGATTGTGTTGTTTCTAGTAGTGCAATTTACAGGTTGTACTACTTCCAACAATGCAACTCAAGATCTATGCTGTTTCTTTCAAATGTTTTTTTAGATTATGCTAGTATGTCAAAAGTGTTGTGCCAACAATAATGTGATATTGCACATGATGGGCCACACTTACAGTTGCTCCTATGGCTTTGAGTGCTGCAATTCCTTGCCGATGCGCATGGTTCAAGCTATCGTTTGGCATATTCCCGCCGTAAACTTTGTTCCCCAATAATTTGTTCGAAAACAATCTAACCTCACAAACCATCCCCTCTAGCTACCTCCTTTCTCCCACTTTCTCTGCGAACCGACTTTGTCGAAGAAAAAGTTAGCAGGAGAAACCAGGCTTTGCCTTCTTGTTGGGAGGGGGGGCACGTATCCTGAGAAGGTTTTTCTTGATTCTGACACCCCCACTTGGGAAATCCAAATTCCACCCCTAGGCCACAAGAACTATATCTATAGTGACATTGAATTTAATATAGCATTTTGGGTTGACTTTGATCTCTGTTGTGAAAAATAGACCAGAAAGTTACATGTTCCTTACTGAGAAAGCAACTTGTTAATTTGGCTGGTCTTAGGAGATCGATAAAATTAATAAAGAAGGGTAACTAATAAGCTTTGAGTTAGTGAATCTTGATAGGCTTATTTTGTCTCAAATGACGAATATATATCTGTTTACAAGTACGAAACAAGAATTGGTTTCAAAACGGCCAGGAGCAAGCTCTCCAAACAGAAAAGGTTCACGTCCAATGTATATATGTTTTGTAATTTTATCGAATGAACTTATATGCACATGCAAACAATTAAGCGTGAGCATCGTATTATAATTATCGAATGCTTCTGAATGCCACAAGCAGACAGCCCGCCCCTCACCCACTCGGTCAAACGACCACCCATTTTTATTTAGTTAATTTTGATGCCTTGTGGATCGATCGAACAGTTTAGTCGAGTTCGAAACTGTGATATTCTTATTTGATATGAAGTAGCATATTTATAGCACTTAATCGCGAACAGGCAGTGGTTCAATTATGGCGTAATCACAGTTAGGTTAGGACGAAAGTGTTATTAGTCTTGTAAATAAAGTAATTGGATTGGTAGAGACACGGTACTACGCCCGTGTCGTCAAGAAAAGAAAACATATACATATGGTCGGCAGCACACCACGTCAAAACACGGTTAAAGTGTCCAAAATTCTAGTCTCAGGACTCTTCTGGGCGGCACGATGTCGATCACCTGTCCCTTTTAACTTGGAAAAAATCGTACGTGCAGCTAATATTGCTGATTCTGGGCACCCAATAGCAGCTGGCTGCTGTAGTACTTAGAGAAAACCGTGTGAAGAACGTGTTCTTTCATGTATTTTCCTTAGTCTCCTCCTGCAACTTGAGTGTGCTATGATAGTACTATTGTGCGATAGTGGTAACTATGTGTGAGTTCCTTCTAAGAAGTCCCTCTCAAAATAACATCCCTCTGCGAGTAGAAAAGGGTTTTGTAATATTGCTAATTTCGTCAGTAGTTTATGTAATATTTTTTAAAAAAAAATAAATAAACAAAAAAGAATAAAAAATTAAAAGAAATAAAACTAAAATAAAAAAACCAAAATTTTATTACTAATTTAAAAAATATTAGTTTTAATACAATTTATCTAGATGATAGAAGTTGTACAAGGATGGAGATCTTAACTGGAACTTGGCTGGTGACAAGGCTGACCAAAGAGACCACTGACGGTTGACAACAACTTCTCAAGCAATATCGTTATCTCGGACCGAAGTTGAGTCATCTCAACACTAAGTCGAGTCGTCTAAGCCTCAACTTGTTCTTGTACAATCTCTTGGATGCCCGGAGATTAGGAGCTCAAACCTAATTGTGAGGAACCAGCAGTCAATACACTACGGTATGTCCGTATATCATTGGTCGTGGTGTTTAAGATACCATAAATCTGATTTCTATTAGATCCATCGAACAATCCAGCTTCCAATAAAAAATCCAGATTAAGTTCTGGATGGTTCGAAGGATCGTTCTTATATTTCTCCTGCAATCGAGTGTTATATGTTTCTTGAAAAAACATTATCAGCAAGTTTAAAAAAATATTATCTTAAGAAAAAACTCTTAAGTCATTAGTGGAAACACAAATTAGATATGTTCAAAGCATATCCATAAAGAAAACACAAACTCTTAAGTCATTAGTAGAAAAGTAATTATGCATTCTTATATGTAGTGAAGCTAGCTTTGAGCTTTATGACGTACGACCCATCACAAACTCTATATTCTTGCGGTGAAAAAACAAAGGTTTATCGATTATATCTTTCATGTTGTCATTTGTCTTTCTTTTTACATCCATTATCGTGTTAAAAATATCTTCAAACATGTTCTTTTTAATACGTAAGGCATCTAAATTATAGTGGAGGAGATTAGTCTTCTAATAAGGAAACTCTCAAAAATACTTTGTTTAACCTAGTTGTGAGTCACACCAGAACTAGAAAACTTGTGCTTACCAAATTAAAAATAAAACACAATGTCTTGTACTGTGAGACAACATCATACAATTATTCACCCAACGGTACCGGCGGTTCAACATTCCTTTCAACTCCACCTACAAAAAAGTCATTTTTGTTCTTTATGTACTTGTCATCAATTGGCAAGAATCTCCAGTGGCAATCAAAAAAATACATTTTGCCACTATTTATTAAGGTGAAGGCTTTGTTATTTTTCACATAGTATGGATATGTTAGTTTTTCATGCATGCTCCAACCAATAACCATCTTATACACAGCAATTGATAGTCCACATTAAAATTGCCTTCATCTGAAAATTTTATTTTCTCGAGACACCATGCGTCAAAGTCTCGGAAGACTACAATTACTTCGACTCATCAATCAATAGTCAAAGACAAGCATCTATATTTCTACATGGACTATTAAAACCGGATATGATTGTAGATAAGAACATGAACTTTGGCCTCATACATATCCATGATGGTAATTTGTAAGCCGTGAGTATCACCGGCAATAAGAATATGATGCAGCAAATGGATTGAATTTGTTTGTACATAACCTAACACATACGTTTCATGATTCCATTGAAAACTGAGGATGTACCTTATTAAATTACTTCTAAGTTTCACCATTAAAAGGGTACATCATAACTTCATCAATCGCTTTATATGAATGATGTCATGTTATATGCTCAATAGTTTTTGGAGATATGAATAACCTTTGCAGTTTAAGAGTGATTGGAAAATATCATATTTTTTTAAGAGCGACAAGAGACTTTCCCCTACCAGTTTTGGGTTTATACTAAGTATGTTCATAAATTCTACACTCGGTCAAATCTACATTTTCTAAGTAGTACAATATGCAGAAATTTAAATATATGTCAATTTTTAAGTATTTTAGGCTAAAGGATTTCATCATGGATTTGGCAGCATAGAAGCTGTCTTTCAACGTAATCCCTCTAGGTAAAAATCTTTTCGCATATTTGATGATTTTATCGTAATTAGTCTAACTCAGCCCATGATTTGACTTGATGGTGAACACATATACAATGACTGATAATTTACTATAATTTGTGCATCCATCTTATAATGGTATCTCAGAATCTTTCAAAAGACCAAAAAAATAGTTGTGTATACATTTGGTTTCTCATCTACGATTGAACATTCATTTATATCATTTTGATTCATTGTCATTACATTTATAATCATATTCCTATAACGATTACTATTATCATCTATAACTCCATACACATTGTTAGAACTAGAAGTTAACATAATCATCTTTTCTATCATGATCTTGTAAGGAACATATGGTTCTCCATGTGCAAACCAACACAAGTATTTCTCCTTGATATTTTTGTATAGAAGATACATCATGACAACATCAGGATCAAGAAAATTTTTATTTTTACACCTCTTACATGGATATCTAATATTATCGCATCCACTAATATTTTTTGTATTAAATTGCGTGTAATTAATAAAATTATCAACTCCATTACAATAATTCATCTTGCGCAACCTTTCAAGTGAAACTCAATACATCCAAGAACGATCATCTATTGCTTATATGAAACCTATATATATATATATAGAATATTGATGAAAACATGTATTAATTAGGAATGTGAACTAAACAAATTATTAGTGCCCACCTAATTAGCTATAATTGGTTTAACTCAAACTTATTCAATTTATTTTAATAGTACCCTTAAATCATTATCAATTTTCTTAAAAAAAATTCAAAATCCTACAAATTTACCTAAATTTTCAACTTAACATAAAATTGACAAAATATGAAACATATCCATTAAATAATTAAGCAATTATTTATTTCATTATAAAACACTTAAGTTACAAAATCAAACTCAATTTTATCAAATGACAAACAAATATTATTTTCAAAATCTAAAACAAACTTTTAACATGTACAAACCATACATTCATACAACAAATCTCTATGGGAAAAAGCTATAAAACAAGTAAACACACAAACAAACTACATATACTACATCAAAATGCCAAAAAAATAACATTTTAAAAATGAGTTTCAACAAAAAAAAAAAGGTAGTTTTATTTACTTGATGTGATGAATCTTAAAAAAAAAAAAACTTAACCAGAACAAGAATGCTAACAGATTGAGTGTTAAAATGCCCGGGTTTGTGATGATAGTAGCCTGATTTGTGAAAAAATAAGAGGGTGTTGTGTGTTGTTTTTTGCTAAATAGAAAGGAAGAATAAGAAGAAATGGGGAGAGAGGGAGAGGGGGTCATTTGTCAAGTTATAACTTAAATATTACCGATAGATTCACCGACAGGTATTAGCGATGGGCATACTTTCTCAATAATTTCATCTATAATAATGATATGTTATTTTTTTTATCCCTTCATTTCCAATTGTAATTCCCTCTGCAGTCACTGACAAAAAATTTCCATCAATGACCGTTGAGGGAAGTGACTGCTGAGGAGAATGATGAGATGATATTCTGTTGGTAAATAAAAATTAATCAAAATCAGGATAGAAAAATATTTTTTTATTTGAATTTTTTTTTCAAATAATCAAATAGAAATGTCTGGTCAACTCGGTAATTTCATAATGCAATGTTATAGCGATGATTTAAGAGTATGGTTGCCTTTCCCCGGATTGTATCAAAAGACACCGCGGGACGTTATCATGACCCGGTGATCAGACATAACTAAAAAGACGTTTGAAGTTTAAGAAACATTTGTGGCTGTTTTTTAACCACTTTTGATTTTGTTGAAAAAAGAGGTGGAAAGATTCTAATAATCATCTCTTTTAATTTCCTGATACCGCGACACTCCTCTGTTGCTTCTTGGAGTTTACTTAAGAAATAGAGACATGATGAGGCATGCATGCCACCATTTTTTTAAAAAAAGAAAATATTGGGATGCTCTTACAAGCTTTTAGCTATTAACATTACAGTTCATCTCTCAAAGTCCTGTTAAAGTGGATCATTCACGTCATAGCTATGGAATTTACTTGGTCTAGAATTTGAACTCCTATGATTAAGGAGACTAATTTTTTTTTTTGGTGATATTCTCTTATTAAGCTTTTCACCATTGACATTAAAGTTCATATCTCAATTCTATCCAAAATGGATTATCCATATCAAAACTAGGAGATAAACGAGTATCTTATCATTCATATCAAAACCATGAGATTCTGAAAATTTAACTCCACATAATCTAATTTAAAATTTGAATCCAAGTGATGAAGGAGACCATAAGCGGAAGATCACATTGAAATATTTTATATGGGGTGCAATAGAATAGTTTAGCAATAATGAGGGTGAGGACTGAGAGGAATATATTATCTGCCAAAAGCTTTAAGGTTTAGCCAATTAGCAAAAGGAATTGTGAGTTCAGCAGCTATTCAATCAAATCAATATGGTCTTGATGCGATATCACTTTTATCTGCTTGCTTTGCTCTTCTTCTTTTTTATTGTTTTGTGGGTGTGTTTTGAAGGATATATTGTCTGAGTTGATTTTTCGATTGCCATGCCTCATCTTAAAATAAGTGACGAGAGGAGCATGGCTAGAGAATTTTTTTGGTAGTTGAGTACTTGCTAGATCCATTCACGGCTCTGGTCCTATTTCAACTGGTAAACGGGAAACTGAGGCTAAAAAATGTTTAAAAAGATGATGTCCTCCTTTTTTTCTTCATCTTCTTTTATATATATATATATATATCAACAAATAAACACACAAACGTGTGGGAGAAACTCATTAAGGACTTACTGTGCACGCACCATGCTCCATGAGCCACGAGCCAGGCAATCGCTAAATAGTTGAGGCATGAGCAATGCAAGAGACCTGCTCTCTCTTCTACTTGCTTCGAATTCATGGCCTGCTGCCTCTTCTACTTTGCGAATTGTTGGAGCAAAAATAATTAGCTAGATTTGAAAAGCTTGTTTTCTCCCCTAATTGGAAATGACTAATTGGAAACACTTTTCTACACACTTCTCAAGTTTCCTCTTTTACTAATGGACTTGAATTTATGAACAGTGCAACTGTTTGATTTGAAAAAAAAAAAAAAGGTAAATGTATGTGAAGAATTGTTTTTTTACTTTTGAAAAGTCCAAAGTAACTCCTTGTTGTCATTTGGAAAGGCAAAAACATGGAAAATCTTACAGGAAAGGCCCCTACCAATTAAATAAAGCACTTTTCAACAAAGTCAAAAAAAAAAACCAGAAAAGAAGGAAAGAAGACAGGTTAGGTTTGGTTTCCATTCATTTTGTCACTTCCTAGTCCCTCGCTGTTAAACTTTCTCATTTCCACCGTAGTTTTACTGTATCTTTGTTAAGACTCAGTCTCTCCCTCTCTATGACAATTCCAGAGTGAAATCCTCTATTTGTGACAACTGTCAAGATTTAGGAGCTCTCCTCTTGTTCTCTTCTCTTTGTGTTCCTTGTCCTCGCCAATTCCTCCCCCTTGGACTCTCTATATAAAACGCACTTGCCACCTTTGAATCCCATCATGCACGATCTTACAAGCCAACCAATAATGATGATTGATTCCAGCCCACCTCTTCTACACCATTATGGAGAGCTTACACGCCTCCCACCCCAAATTCCTGCACTTGAATGCAATGACCTCCCAAGTGGTGCTGTTGTCATGAAGGAATATTGCCAACTCCCATTGATAGACCTCAGTTGTCTAAATAGCACCATTGAAAGGGAACGGCTAGCTTGTGCTGAGGCTATATGCAGAGCTTCGTCGGAGTGGGGATTCTTCCAAGTAGTGAACCACGGTATAAGCCCCGAGCTAGTTCGGAATATGAGGAGGGAACAAGTGGAGTTGTTTCAAACACCTTTTGATAAGAAGGCTACTTGTGGGGTTTTGAACAACTCTTATAGATGGGGGACCCCAACAGCTACTTGTCCAAGGCAATTCTCTTGGTCTGAAGCTTTCCACATTCCTCTCTCAAGAGTTTCTGAGCAAGCTTGCTATGGGGAGTTTAGCTCTTTAAGGTACTACTCTATTTTCGCTATGTTCTAATTTGGTCTCTCCACCAGTTTGCCTCTAGAAATAAACTTCAACAGTACAGCTCTTGACTTGCAAAGCCTACGTCCTTGACTAGCTCTGTCATCTTTTTCTCATAGACAGTCACCAAAACTTTAACGTTTGGTTTCAATTCAATCTCAAGTCTAAAAGAGTTTCATGCGCTCTTTTCCCTACATGGTCAGGAAAATAACTTCATTTTCCCAAGTGTACAACCCCAAGCACCAAGCTCCAGTCCCCATGTTTTGTTACCTCCCACAACGTAACCAGGCAATTAAAATATAAAGTATCTTGATTAGCTTCAGAAAGCCTTCCAAACAGTCATTGAAATCACCGTTTCTTCTAAGATGCCTATGTTATTATCTGGTAGGTAGCTAGTTTCTAATTAATTTGATGACTTGTATCAACAGGGAAGTGATGATGGAATTTGCTGCAGCAATGTCAAAGCTAGCAAGGGTGCTGGCAGGGGTCCTAGCAGAAAATCTAGGCCACCCAAGAGGAGTGTTTGAAAACATTTGTCAAGAAATCAATTGCTTTCTTCGGTTGAATCGCTACCCAGCCTGCCCAATATCCTCAGAGATTTTTGGCCTAGTGCCCCACACTGATAGCGATTTTCTAACAATCCTTTCTCAAGATGAAGTTGGAGGGCTGCAACTTATGAAAGATTCCAAATGGGTGGCTGTAAATCCGAATCAAGATGCTCTTATCGTCAACATTGGAGATCTTTTCCAGGTAAAATTCAAATTCTATATTCAGTTCTCATTAGCCTGCATTTCGAAGCTAAGATTAGACAAAGTGTCCCTTGTAACTAATTAAAAAATGCCGAATTGCCTGCTTTTGTTCGTGGACACGGACACGAAGAGTCACAGCAACGATAATATTCTGATGATTGTTATTATAATTGTACATCAGCCCAACCCTTGTGCTACCAGCCTAGTACATCGTATTTTGACATTTAATTTTTGTCCGACTTGCCTAAGCCAACCTAGTTATTGAATTTGAATTCCTAGAATATTATAAAGTTAGCATCTGATGTTGTATATGATTGTTAATTTGTCTACTGTAAATGCGAATATCAGGCATGGAGCAATGATGTCTACAAGAGCGTGGAGCATAAAGTCGTGGCTAATGGAAAAATGGAGAGATATTCAATCGCCTACTTTCTGTGCCCCTCTTATGACTCATTGATAGGCAGCTGCATGGAGCCTTCTATATACAGAGAATTCACTTTCGGAGAGTATAGGAGCCAAGTCCAAGAAGACGTCAAAAGAACGGGCCGTAAGATAGGCCTTCCAAGATTTCTACTTTAACACATGTCGTCGATAAAAAAGATGTTCAGCATTTAGGTATCAAAACACAAAATTCGAAGCAGCTGAATAGAGAGGCAGGAAAGAACTAAACCAAGGCAGTTTGATCAAAAAGACCGAAGTCCACCAATTGTCACACATGTTCATATTGACTCGTCATTGACTCAAACAAGAAAAGGAGAAATATATATCTATATGTAACATGTATGTATATGTATTATGCATGTTGAAGTCGAGTCTGATTCCGCTAGTTTGTGCATGGATGTAGTTAAGCCCTTGAGTTTATTCTTCAGTTTGTTAAGCAGAGGCGCAGACCCGAGGAGACCATTCCAGAAATAGTTCAATAAATGGTTACAGATCTTGTAACCAAGTGGCCCATCAACGGCCCACTCTTATAAGTGATTTTATTGCTTGGATTGACGAGCCTCCCCTAGAGGTTTGCTCTCTCCTAGTTAAGATTGTACCAATTTGTACTAGCTACCTTACGAATCTATATATATGGCTGCATATGTAGAATAGAAAAATATCGTGTTTCCTTTTCTTTTTCCTATTTTATATCATTTTTCCTGTGTGCTCCAAGGCTTAGATTATGAAAGAAAATCTAGGAGTACTGTTGTGGTAGTGGTAGAGCCGTGGAGGCTTGGACAACTGAAATTGAGATTGCCAAGATCGCATATGCAATAAGGAATATTTAGGCGTGAGGTTACCATTTCAAGTTAAACAAACACCATCATTAAAGTGGAAAATTGGGTCTGCAGTGGGGAAAATTCAAGAAAGGGACGCCTCCAATGATTTTGACTAGAACACTTTCTAGCTGCAAACAACCATGTCTAAAGTGGAAATCACTAGTGTTTCAAACCACAGATACAACCTATCTGAAAACAAGAACCACATTCCCATATGCATCAGTAGTAACAGCTGTGCTCGTACTAGCATTGTCCTGACCATGCTTCCATATTGCACTTTGTTTCAGA
>Ga0325403_1002489_pt1 | contig 16340 bp, 9 predicted proteins | sample PopdelMetagenome_19_FD_205665 | JGI IMG/M metagenome (GOLD analysis project Ga0325403, IMG submission 205665) | Populus deltoides microbial communities from Bellville, Georgia, United States - Xylem-PdKOR-R4 | ecosystem: Host-associated > Plants > Phyllosphere > Stem > Wood/Secondary xylem...
GTCCCTTGTTTCGAAGTTGATGCACAAGGGAGTAATACCCTGTGAAGCGAAGCAAGAAAATGTTAATGAGTTGGTAGCAGTGTATGCTGCACTAAGTGAAGTGTCTGATTCCGAGAAGGTGAAAATTGCACAGAAGAGACTTGAGGCTTTGGAGATGAGCATTGATGACCTTGAGAATTGTTTGGAGCGTCTGTCCAGGCCCTTGATTAAATCAAGAGCCTCTCTTTTGAACATAATCTCCCAATAAATCATTCTTGATCATTGATACATTCCTGGCAATATCCAAATTTTAGAGGATCTGCTATAGGATTCAATATTCATATCAAGTACTATGTACATGAAACAAATTTTGTAATTAATACAGTGAAATATATAACCACAAGGTTTTCTATCCATGTTGTGATCATTTCTTATCTTTTTGTTTCTCTTCTTTACTTTCCTCGCTTCTATACTTAAAAATCCTTGTGCAAGCCATCTAATTATGTAACCATGCTGTTATAAACTGTGAATAGGGCTATGGTATGATTGTCATAGACAGAGAAAACTCAAGTGAAAGATGAAACAATAATCATCTCTGGCAGAGTTATCTACAATAATTTTTGCATTGCTCCCATCTGCCTTTCAGTGCTAAATTGATCCTGTCTTGTTTACAAGATTTTAATCATTTTCAAAACTTAAAAAGTTTTGGTTCAACAGATTCAAGTATCTTAATCTTTGAATCCAGGGTATAGAAGCTTCACTAGCAGCTAATTTTATGAAAAAACACAACTCTAGATGCGTGGCTAAAAACGCAGACTGCAGGATAAAACAAAAGTTACAAGGCCAAGGACTCAGGACACAGATGGTTGATCATTATAATTCATCAGTGAAGCACCAAATTATTCTATGTATTTAAACTATGTGAATATGATATTGCCAATAAATATTTAACCATTAATCTCCGATTGATGTGAGTTTAAAATCTTTATGATAACAAGGTGTTGGTGATGAAGATGCCTTGCATTCTAGCTCTTCCTTCATCTCTAGCCTTTCTTTTTCAAATGTCAAATCAGTTTATTTCTTTTTTCAAGATTTTACATTTATTTATCGTACTCCACGTGTGATCGACAAATTAAGACAGCAAGGGAGAACATGAGCTAAGGATTTATTAAATACACACGCATATATACCGAGAAAGAGAGAGAAAAGGGAGAAATGATTCAAATAGATATATATATATATATATATAACCTATGCATGTTCATGGGTGTTAAATACATTATTTTAAATCAATTTAAAACTTCTATTTATATTTGTCGTTGAACTCATAAGTTCACCACTTGTTGTTTTGAAATTGACCATCAAACTTTAATATTTATAAAATTAAGTTTTTAATTTGATCAAATAAATTCTTAAAAAATCTAATTTGATCCTAGAATTTTAATTAAATTGACTTCAAAATCAATTTTTCTTGAAAACAAACTCTTCATAAATTTAATTAAACCTTCAATAAAATTTTAATTGAGTCCATAAACATCTGATTTTGAACTTTTCTTCCTTAAATTGAATTTCTTTATGAACAGGACTCTCATCAGTCAACAAAATACTGTCAAATTTCAATTTTTGTATTTTTGAACCTCCTTAACCCAATTCTAGTCATTTTTAGACCGCTCCAGCATCCTTTTCTCAATGCTATTATTTTTTTGGATTTTTTTTGTTTTTTAGCTCAAATATTTTTTTTATTTTTTTGGAAGAGAAAAGGTGAATTTAGGTAATAACTCAAAAATAGGTTATGATAGTTGCCCCCCTCTTTACAATGCTTACGACAGAAAATCTCATAAGAGATTTTAGATAGTAAACTTTGTAAAGAAGAAAAAGGAAAAGATAACAGACACACCATATCAAAAAATGATGAATTGTTTTGAAAATATTTGAAGTGAGGGCTAGAAAGTGCACTCTGCGGAAAAACAGGAAGGTTTTTTTTTGTGAAATTCAAATATTTTTGAAATGATCGAATTGTCATGGGTGACCTACCCAAAGGATGTATATTGGAAGGAACTAGAAGCGAAAGATGTGGAAACTATTAGACTTTGTTTGGATGATGACGTGATGTATCATATCATGAATGAAGAATCATCGACGATAATTTTAGCAAAACTGGAAAGTTGGTATATGTCCAAGTCGTTGATGAATAAACTTTATCTTAAATAGAAACTGTTTGATCTTAAAATGTTAGAGGGCACGGATATAGATTAGCATATCAACATGTTCAATTAGATCATTAGTGATTTGAAATGAACTGATGTGAATTTTGATGACGAATACAAGATGTTGATGTTATTGAATTCCCAACCTGCTCTTTCTATGAATGAAAATTTGGTTACAACTTTGATATGAGGGGGAAAACACTCCAATTAAAGGAGATTACAAGTGCCTTATTAAGTTTTAATAAAAAAAATAAAGCCAGTAATGAAAATTCTTAAGATGAAGGCATGTGGTGAAGAGAAATCAAGAGTGTGTAAGAAACAATTCTTGAAATGAATCAAGAAACAACACAGCTCGGTCTTGGAACCAAGTACATAAATGTGAGGTTTCACAGGATCATGGAATTGGTTTTTTCTACTGAACTATTATTTGAGAAAGTTCACACTTCTGATAATACAACTGACATTTTGACAAAACATGTTACCATAGATAAGTTCAAGCATTGCTTGAACTTGATCAATCATTTTATTTTTCTTTCTTTTTCTCCAGATCTGCCTCTCTCTCTCTACTAATCTTTTTTTCCTTCTTCATAGGTTTAATGCCACCATTATTGCTTGTTGTTGTCTTAAAGGTCGAAGATGGGAGGAGAAAAGGCTATCATGATTGGTGGTATGACTATACACGCGACGATGGGACCCGAGGGCAAGTAGACCCATCTGCAAGATGCACAACATTTCTTCTTTCTCCTTGTGTTGGCAGTGTAGCTACCAATATCGAAGGAAGCAAATCGAGACTAGAGAAGGTTTGTCATTGCTCTCCTCTCTACTGGAATTTCAACAGTAGTTAGTCGCGGAGGTCCTCAACTGGAAAGAGATTTATTGGTTCGATGAGAGGCGGGTTCCAGTGGTGACTGGATTAGTGGTGAGTCTGGAAGTCTTGGCAATAGAGAAGGAAGTAAATGTGTGTGGCTAGAATAGAGAAAATGAGGGGGTTTTGGTTGGAAGTGTTGGTGTTAGTTTTGGCAGTGACCACAGCTAAAGGGGGAAAGGGAGATAGGTGTTGGTGAAGGACACGATGGCTGGGTGGTTGGCCGAAAGTGATGGAGAGGATAGTTGGGAGGGAAAGAAAGATGATACCCCCCTCCCCCCGACGGATAGTTTTTTCTAGGTTTAGGTCTTGGGCTAGGGTTTTTTTTAGTTTGAGAGATTTGGAGAGAAAAGTGTGGAAATGTTTTTTGTTTATTTTTTTAACTTTCTAGTTCCCTAATTAAATCCCCCCTATCTGTGGTATAACCACTAGGTAAATAAATTTTTTTGGCTTAAATGCAAAGCAAACCAATATCAATCATTAAATTTTAAGAAAAAATCACAATCATTCATTTGATAACTTGGAGACAAAGTAAAGAAAAATGGACCATTGGATTAAAAGAATGATTGTAGACCATTTGATTATAAAAAATGTGTTGCTTGGTGAGAGGGTTTCTAATTTTTAAATTGGTCATCTCCCTTCCACAATTATAATTAGATCACTAAAAATTAAATATTTTTTTTGTTTTTTTTTATTTTAAATTCTTTAGAAAAGACGCCGAAAATGACGCAAATACATCAAGAATATTTTTTGAGTTTTTTGTTGGTTTTTTTGCTAGTTTTGTTTTTTCTTGAAAATGTTTTCAAAATATGATGGAAATTTGGGTTGCAACAATAATTATTGGCTAGAAATATGACGTCAATCTTATATAAAAATATGTACTTATAAAGAGTTCAGTAAAATATAAAAGATTTTGTGTGTGTGTGTGTGTGGACAATGCTCGACGTTATATTTTATTTTGACTCCTCGAAACTCAATAAAATATTTAGTGTATGTATATGAAAAAGCATGTTGAAAAAGATTAATTAAAAAAAAAATCCTAGCCAGGTAAAGTTGGGTATATTTTATTTTGACCCAAAACAGCATGGTGTTGATAGTTACCATGCAAGGCAAATCATTTTTTGCTAACATTTCTAGCTGTTCATGGCTAGAGTTTTTTCTTTATTATTATTGACAAATTGTGTGCCATCACATACGATGAAAACTAACAACAAAAAATAACTGCGACAGCTGCAGCCTGTACTCCAACATGTGGTTCATGGTTCGATAAGATACTCCATATCTATGAATTTTAACCTCAACAATCAAATCACATGAACAATGACTTAGGGCACCATTACAAGTTTTTGAAATCACTAATTAAGCAGTGGAATCAGAAAAATAAAAATATTAAATGATGAAACAGTTCTTACACAACAGTTCACTTTAGAAGTTCAATGTTTTTCTTTTGATTGTCCTTGATCGCTCCAACATACGGTTCAAGTTTCGATAAGATACCTCATATCAAGAAGTTCCATCCCTTTTTTTTTAATTTAAGGGGTAATTTTTTTTTATTCGAGAAAATCTCATTCCCTGAATAGCGTATTTTGTGGGTCCAGGTGAGAGAGTAAAATCCCAACTGTCTCAAGCTCTTATAAGAGATGCACGCCCTGACTCAAACTCGAGACCTGTTGTGTAGATCTCAAACCTTTTACCATCACGCTACGTCCTTTGGAAACAATTTAAAGGTAACCTCATTACTTATCCCAAAAATGACTTGATTTATTGAATTATTATGTAAATTTGGAATCATTAAATCAGTTTGGATCGACTATTTTATTAAATCAATATTATTTTATATATTTTTTAAAATATTTATTTTTGTTTAATTAAATTTGAATCAGATTTATCTAAACCAACTAAATTTTACCATGTCAATATCTTTTAAAATTTAACTCAAAATTTAATTTGAATAAAGTTTTAAATCATGAATTTTCTGAGTGAAGTAGGTCAATAAATATGCTCTTATCTTCAATCACATCAGTCAGAATCCAAACGAGTTTAGGACACAATAATATTTTCTGATGACTAAGACATTATCTAGATTTCAGGAGTTTCCTTGAATGAACCAAAGGGTTTTTCCTAGGAAAATAACAGCCTCAATAAGTTGGCTGAAAATTGTGCAAAGTAAAATTCAAACCGATCCACTTGGATGGCCATTTTTGAGTGAATAATGCTCAGAATATAATCATTGCAACCAAAATTAAACCAATAATCAGAGAATTATTCTTCTATACATTGCAAATCCATTAAAGCAAACACATGTATTTTGAACAATGTAAAGGTCAATGCAGAAGAAGGATCCATGATCAAGTACAGGTATGATATGAACATCACAACAATAATATCAATCACCAAACACATAATCTTGCATAGGAAGGTTGTAGCCTTTAAAGGGAACATAGCCAAACATGCCACTCGTGCAACAATATATAATTTACATTTTTCTTGGTTTATACTAACCACCGTATCCATGTAAATTTTCAACTTTGATGAACATACAAGGCTCCTACATCTTCCCAGATCTCAAAATATCCAGACTTTCTAGGTTACATTTTCCACATCCAGAGAACTTGGGGTGGCCAACCACTTCTTTAATGGTACCAATTTCCATGAAATAAAACATTGACAAATTAGACTGGCGGTGGGAATGCCGGTGCGTGAGAGGGAGAAAAAGTGAAACACCTAATGAATGCTAAGAATTTAGAACAGCGAGATACATTGTACCCATATAACAACAACCAGATTTTGTTGCTTTATTTTTAGGTGCCAAGGATGTGACAACCATAGAGAAGCCCACTCTGCCCTCACATGAGCCTTGTTCTTGTAAATTCTGTTGAGTATAAATAGTCCTAATAATTCATATCACCAGTTAAGCTATCTAAGAAACTTGACCTTTCCATGTTAAAAATAGTAACCATGGCTGCTTTCTCTCCAAAATCTACTCCTCCTTACAATGTTCGTTCGGTTAGTTTTCCAGCTCGATCACATCCTAGTGTAGCCAAACTTGAACAAGAATTGAACAAGATTAGTTCTTGGCAGGTACCAACTTCATTGAAGGCAGAAACAGTTCTCGGTCGCCTATCAAGCCTTGGAGAGATATACAGATGCGTTGAGGATCTTCTCGACTTGCCAATGACCCAACAAGCTCTATTGCAACATCGAAATGAGAAATTGATGAACGACATGCTGGATGACTTGATGAGGTACTTGGATGTATGTGGCAAGACAAGGGATGCTTGTGTCTTGATGAAAGAAAGCATCCGGGATATTCAATCTGCCCTTCGGCGAAGTAAAGCAGGTGGAGAGTTAAGAATTGAAAGCAATGTCAAAGCTTACTTTTGTGCGAGAAAGAAGATGAAAAAGGAAGTAGCAAAATCTCTCGCATCATTGACGCAAGCAGATAACATTTTCGGAGACTCTCCTTTGTTCAATGCAAGTGATCATCTCCTTTCTGCAATTGTTAGAGTGCTTAGAGAAGCAAGTCTGGTCACAGTTTCGATCTTTAGGTCACTCTTGTTATTCCTTTCTGTGCCAATGTTGAAGCCAAGGCCTAGTAAATGGTACTTGGTTTCAAAATTGGTGCACAAGGGTGTGGTCACATGCGAAGGCCAACAGGGGAACCTGAATGAATTGGAAAGTGTGGATGCTGCTCTTGCAAGCTTAGTGGTGCCCAACTCAGGTAAAGATTTTGAGGCACGGGACATACATTCTGTTCAGAAAAGGCTGGGAATTCTGGACACTAGTATTGAAGAAATTGAAAATGAATTGGACAGCTTGTTTAGGCATTTAATCCATGCTAGAGTCTCCCTCCTGAATATACTGTCCCAATAGCTAGAGGGATTTCAGTGTAAATTTTTATGTAACTATGTATCATTGATGAGATCCGAATTTTAGAGGATTTTCATCCTTTCAATTGTACAATTATGTTCACGAGTCCAGTTGTATAGCAGAAAGGTTGAGATAAAGCTTGAATTTAAGTAGATTAATTGTGATCAAACTGTTCTCTCTCTGTTTTTTATTTTCCCCCGTTGGTTTCGCTCCTTCCTGAATGTGTTAAGAGGGATTTGTTTCCTTAAGATTCCAAGACTTGATTGAACCTTGTCGTTTCTGTATATGAATTTTGGCAAAAAAAACAATCAAATACACAATGCAATACAATTCTTGAGAAATTATTAAAAAAACCAAAAAGAAACACCCTTTGTAGTATTGTCGAAAAGTTCAACCTTCAAATGGCCTTATGAGAGTCCCTCAGCTTGAACAACTTCTTACAAACTCAAGTTTATCTATTACCAGACCAATCAAATGTTCTGTTTAATGTTTACTCCAGTTTTGACAATGATTACTAGTTTGAGATTATTTGATTGATCTAAACTGCATCTATATATTATGTGCCCATTATCACGATCTAATTGCTAGCTTATAAATTATATGTGAGCCTCTTCGAATTGAGTTTTGTTTTCGTTTCGTAAATTTACTTGTTTAATTTATATTGTTAATTGAACATTTCTTCGTTTCACAATCCAGGAATTGTAGGCATAGCTAAAGAGGGCAATGGAAAGTGGTCCGGAGGAAGAAACTTCAGGGGTACTCAAGATTAAAGGATACACAAATTTTCAAGACAGAAGTAAAACACAGAACCCTTAGTGAGACATGAATAAATTAAGAAAATGTAGTAGCAGGGTCAAACTAGAATAAGAACTTGCATAATTAAGCTGTCCTTTTCTTCAGTCAGGGTTGGTGTAAACTTTATGCAGCAAGCTACCTTTCGCAATCTTTATGTTTCGTTGTGTACTATACTGATAGCCAAATTTGTCAAGCAACCTGCAGTTTTGACTTTCGAACAGAACTTTCATTGTTTCTTTCAATTTTCGCATTGCCCACATCTTTAATGCTAGGGCTTTCCCTGATGGATCTTTTTCATTTTGGAAGGAATTGCTATACTTCGTAGCTCCTCCTCCCATAGAATGACAAATCAGTCTCCAGCTTAGTAGGATTTATTATTAAAGCTCTCAATGAACTCACTTTGTCAACTGGTTCATACGACTAACAAGATTGCCGGCACCGATTTCCTTTTCTATTTATAAGTGATTGCGGTTTCCATCTCGTCATTCCAAGCTCACTAGGAATCTTCTTCCTCTCCTTCTGGACCAAGATTTTATTTGTGTTGAAATTTCCCAACACTGGTGGCACAAACAAACATAGATAATTAGCCCACACTTCAAGAGGTTTCAGTTGAAAGCTTCAAAAGAAAGATAGATTGATAGATACTTCCAGAAAAAGAAACTATTAAAGATGAGTAGGGCAATTGAGATGATTGCAGCTCCCGTAATGCCAAGTCCGGAAACCAATGCACCACGAGTTTTTTGCATTGTTATAAACCCGTTCCAGCTTGACCGGGGACACGAATCTGAGCTGAGTTTTAAACAGACAAAACTTAGGTGTATAATTAATTGGGTTAAACCGAGGAATATATCAAATTAACTTGAAACTCGAGTGAGATTCAACTTTTTTATATATATTTTTTTATAATCTATATTCACATGGATTGTTTTTTAACTTTTTAATATTAGGTAGCTATATATAACGGATATTTATTTGAAATGTTTCTTAACTTTTCTATGTATGATAAATATATATAGAGAGAATTCACATCTACATAAATTATTTCTTAACTTTTTAATATGAGATAGCTAATAAATAACCTACGCCCAGGTATAATGTTTTTTAACTTGATGTATAATAGCTATATATAACATGAATTTACATGAATTATTTATTAATTTTTCTATAAATAATAGTTATATATAACCTACATCTGTATAAATAGAAGAACCTCAAATATTTAAAAAACAATTATCAAGTTAATATGAGTCCATCTGTATAATCCGAGACCGGACTAGTTTAATAACTATAGGTAGGTATTTTGTCCACCTCTCAAGATAACTCCCCATCTTTGTCTGGGCCGCCAGAGGAACCTAAAATAAAGAAAAGCCCGAGAACCCCACTAGCCTCTCTATCTCCAAGGTTTATTACTCCTTTGGGTAGTCCAGTGAGAAAAGCTCTTCGCTTAACAAAGTTTGATCCTCAAGATGCTTGGTTACCCCTAACTGAATCAAGAAATGGCAATAAATACTAACAGTGATGGAATGACCAGATGCATGATCCAAACCCATCTAAACAGTGAATGCACCAGCAGACATTTATTTGAAAAACATTTCTGTAAACTAGACAGGGAGGCTGCTATCAGCTGCACTTGGAATCCTACTCTTTGTTCTTTTTCTTTTTTCTTTTTTTGCTTTACATGGCAATATGAAATCGAAAAATCAACACCTTTAGTTTGATTGGGGCGTGAAAAAATCAGTACACAAAACAATTCTGAAAATCTCCATCAAACAAACATTACAATCACCATCCAATTCAGACTATACAAACCTAAAGGCCCACAAGAGGCTCCAACTTAACCATCCGTACTGCCATATTCTGTAGCTAAAACAACTGGATGCTCGGGCACACATTCACATGGAGATCATAAAACAAATTTGGAGGCAAAAATGTTTTCATTGATATCACAATGCCCTCAGAACCTCAGCAACAACGGCAGGTCAAAAAACCTAAGCATGTGTAAGGTCTTGACTTGTCTTCAAGTTCCATTGCCGTGGGTAATCTTTCCAAACTGTATATGCTGCTTCGAGCACAACAAAATTTGTATAAATTTCTGCAAACTCCTTCACTGAATGGATACACTCGTTCAGGAATTCCTCTGCATATCAATGAAATTTGGTGGATTAATAAATCAGCATATAAATAATGGTCAAATCATATTTGCTTTTCCCAGTAAAATATGGTGCCCTAAGCACCATCCAATAGAAGGCTGGCACCAAATAATGCAAAGTGAATGCCCATAAATGAACCCAGCATGTGGTTTGATTTGATATATTTTGTTGATCAGTAAATACAGATCCAACACTAAACAAATGGTTTAAAATACAAGATTTAAGAGTGCTAGCAAACCTTAGATATGGAACGCGTCTACGTCTTATGAGTTCATAGGTAGTTTGATTTGTGAGAATAAGATAGCTGCATCAAAAATCATTAAGTTAATTAATCATGCTGAAGCAGGCTAGATGTATTTCATGCAAGTAGACAATTTTTATGATCTTTATCTATTTATTGGGTGTAAGGCCAGTTGTTTTCTGCCATTGTCAGTGAAACTTCAGAAGCAAAAAACAAGTGCAAACATGAATTAAGCCATAATCTGCTTCCAGCTTTTCCCTTTCATACTGGCATGCTGCAACTGGATATCATTTCCAATTCCTTGTCAGCTTTTGCATGATCTTTACAGCATGAGTAACTATTCCTTGGTCCAATTGGGATTGAGCTTTAGAAGCTTAACAAGGGAAGATTTTCTTTTTCTTCCCTCAGAACCTAGTGAACAATGGATCGTTTACTGGTCTCAATGAGCAAACAGGACAAGCACTATTGTAAGAAAAAAGATGAGCCAACTAATCATTTTTTGGACCTGGCCATTTCCTTTTCAAGTGGTATTCAGATTTATTCTTAAAATGGACAAGTTAATTCCATGCTCCTACTTTTCTGTTAAAACTTTCCCACCCATCAAAATGAGATCATCAGAGAAAGCATTAGAAAACGAACTAATATGACATTAGGATAACTAAGTCAGCTCACTAGAAACACCAGAAACAACAAGCGGGATATTCTAGTTACTCTTGTGGCTTTTAGAGTAAACATAAACATGACAAAAAAGAAGCAATGCTCAGAAACCATGTTTCTAAGAATCTCACGTGGGAAACAAAGTACTGAGTGAATGTAAACACTTGCCTATGGAAAATGAGGAGCAGCAGGAGAAAGATCACGGCAAATGACAAAGTAACCAATAGCAAGATCATAATCACATCCTTCCACCTGACAGTACAGCATAATTTAGATTAAATCTAAAGCTGCAGGAGTCGTAAAAGCTGATCATATGTGTAGCTAAGTTAAAACTTCATCATTGAAACCACTGGTACCAGCATGATCATAAAGCTCGATGACTACTCTTTCCCTTTTCTCCTTTCTTTATTAGCAAGGCACCAGGGCCTTTCAATGAAAGTAACAGAAGCGGTGAAGAAAAAACAGAGAGGACTTCAAAAAATATACTGTACCAAGCTCTTGAGATGTTAGCCTTCAAGTATGTGATGTACAAGATGCCAGTCCAAATGCATAGTGCAGTTTCTTCGAAAATGTACCACCTAAAAAGAACAAAAATATCGGAAGTGCATTAGAAGTATACGGAAAATTTGAAAAAGTCAGCCTGTAGATCTAATTTGGATGGAAATTCACATAGATGATTAATAAGATATCCCCAGGCTGGCTATGTCATTTGTCTACGTTTAGAGTGCTTCCCCGCAAAAAAACAAAAAGTAGAAAGAAAGAAAGAAAGATAGATAGAAGGCAGGAATGATGATCCTACATGTTTCAACTGGCATGCTTTATCAAAAAGTAAACTATAGAAACATAAATGTAATGTTGGGAACAACAACCATTATGCACACAAAACTTCTCTTTTGTCAATAAGACCATCCAAGAGCAAAGCTTTAATCCATAGAGCTGGTCCCTTGCAGCTAAATTTCAAGCAATCAAAATTCCATGATGTAAATCATTTTATCCAATGCAAACGGAGTTTATCTGAATGCAAAATGACTATGACATTGTATAACAAAATGTCAGCCTTTCTCTTCATCAAGCAAACATGTTAATGCTAGCATGTGGTGGGCATCAGATCCATAAAAGATAACTAGAACAGATTATAATTGACATTGAACAGCTGTGGCCTAAGCTTATGATGAAGTATAACCACTCTTATGGAATTTGAAGCAAGGTCCATTTTGTTACAATCCATCCAACACAATTTTCTGTAGAGGACTTCAAAAGGATAAAATGCTCACCAAAATCGACAATGATTTCCCCAGCCAATGCATGCCCCAAGCCAAACACAATGATGGTCAAACTGAAGAACACATCTATCACAATCATGGCAATGCTTCGCTCGTGGAGGCTGCAATTATGGCAAAGAAAAAAAGTAAACAACAACCAAATGCTACCATAATGGTGAAATAGAGTTCCTCGAAAAGAAAAAAAAAACATGTTTGTAACAACACAGCTCCATCAGAAACTTCATAATTTATGCAGTCAAATGACGGTCAAAATACGAACATCGGGAGAAATAAGACCACAGAGCAGGAAAAGCAGGATGTCTGGAAATTGGCTAAATTTCTCCAGAGGTTTAAAGCATCATCAGTTAGGACCAAGATTTTTACTCAGCAACCTAATGCAACCTCATGTTTCTATCAAAATTATTGGAAACAGAACATTAGTTACTTTTTTTGCACAAATTCCTGCAAAATGTGTGTATTTTTAATTCATTGCAAGAGAAGAAAAGGTTGTCCATGAAGGAGATTGCAGTGAACTTTGAAAGGTTAGTGATGGGTAAGTACTTCATATCATCTCTGATCATTTTTCTTCTGCATATTCATTTGTAGATTTATGAGATGATCATTTAATGTAGGCTATCAAATATTGGAAAAAATAAAACAGCAATAGAGAGAGCAGTTTAAGTGCAGTTGTGCTTCCAAGCTTAAAGGGGCATTGCACCAAGTCTTGGGCTTGCATTCACAGGGGTGTATGTTCAAGTCTTGGGGACCAACTGATTCGTGCAAAAATGCTGAAGGACAAAACACCATCCAAATTCTCCACCCAGAACTTTTCAATGGGCTCATAGTTAAGTAATTGCCTCCATGAGAAATAATTGGGAACAAAAATTCATTTAGGCACTATTAGATGCTCCACTCACCCTAAATAAGTCGACCTACTTTCTTATATAATCAATAGAACAGTATGAAAGCAGGTAGTTCTAGATTTAAGCATTCTAGAGTTGGAATGAGATTTTAATTGATGCAACTGAGTGTATAACACAAACTAGGATGTAAACATGAGATAAGAAATACCTGTTCAACACTGCAAAAGGAACATGTCAAAGTTCTGTGAAAAAGGCAAAGTAGTCAGTAGTAGAGTATGTTAGTTTTTAAATAGATACAGAACGACTGCATCTTCTTTTCCCCTTTGTAATCATCACATGAAATCATATAGAAATGAACTCAGTGGCACTACAATCTATTCAATTTCCAGATTTATATCTCTGCTAAGATTTTGTCGAACATCATGTTATCAAATTGAAGAAAACAACAAAAATTAATAATGGGGGAACTTAAAAACTTCATCATCTTCACTTTTCAAGACCTTGTGTCCAGACCTTTTGCATCAAATCACATAATCTTCTAAATTCAAGACTCTGGATACAGTTAAGGTTTAGTCTAGGCATTGGCACTTTTTTGAACAAACTAAGTTCTTTTTACATCGAAGTTATCTCACTGCCACTGCAGTCAAGAACAAACAATGACTGTCTTTGGTCAAGTGGATAACAATCCAATCATCATCTAAGAGGCAACAATACACTAAAGCCAGCCAATCATCTTGTGACATAACAGACCAACAGGCCAAAGGAAGGGATTCCTGCATGTTCCCAGCATTCATAGTTGTCATTGATTAAAACATCCAAGCACACATATCTGCAAAGCAATTGCATACCTAACAGACGTTCCAGGTGGATACATGTCCAGAACAAGCTCTGTCCAAGATGTAACAGTACTTCGTGGAATATTTCTTTCTGACTGACTTCCTTCCACAGTAATAACCAAGCTTCCATTTTTGCTTGAAGCAGGCTGTCTTTGCTTAAACATTATAACAATTGATAGTCAGAGAGATCAATTTGAATGCAATTCCACTCCAGTTTATTTTAATTAGTGTTATTTGCAATGATTTCCTATTAAAAGAAACTTCAAAATCAGGGCTTACTTGGACAGCATTGATGCCTTTCTAAATAAAGAGTTTTTCTCACTCACATCCCTCATTGCATCAAGGACATAGCTGAAAGTGTTACAAAAACAGGGAAGAAAACAAAACAAAAGAGGAAGAGAGAATATTAGGCAAGTAGTTATATAAATCACAGAAACTAATGAAATATATTGCAGAAATAATGAGTTCTAATCACAATTCAGATTGATCATAAGGCATTACAACTCCATCAAAATTTACCCGGGAGAAGAATATGACGCAACAAAGTATTGAATCAATGTTGCAACAAACAGCAACAGATATAATCCCGTGTAGGACCTGAAGGGGGGGAAATGGCAAATAAATTCGTCAACGTTATGCTACATTGCACACTCAAGTTAAAGCAAAGATGAGAACCATATCAAAGAAATTTTAACAAATTTTAAAAACACATCAGTAGTTACACCCTCCTTGCATAGATTCGATAACATCCACTAACAATCACATAATTATGCGCTCTATTTACCATAATATTTACCTAAAGTTCACATCACAAAGTAAATATAAAAAACACCCTTTGATTACCATGCTAGCATAAATAAACATCAAAGGTTTGTGAACATGTTCACAGTGAATAATTAAGAATCTTGAAATTCCTAAATTTCCTCTCATTGTCAAAAGAAAAAAAGGCCTAATTCACCTAGCATTTCCCAACCAATTTTATAATTTCACCTTTTTTTGCGCAAACTTGCAAATTATCTTGCTAAAACAGTAATCAATGTTAGCTATTGACTGTAATTAATTCATTTTACCTCAAAAACTCAGTTCATTAAATTCTTTTGACCAATTAACTTCCTAATCCAACATCACTAATATGATCATAACAAGCCACCTTCAACTAAATTTTCAATAATTCAATAACCCATTACAAGTTACACTCCAGCAATCCAATTCAATCAACAAAACCAAAAGGTAACAAACTTTCACTTTTCAACTCGATCATTACTCTCAAAAAAAGAAAGAAACAAACAACATACCATGGCTCTTGTTTTGTTTTCTCTATTAAATCACCGTCAAAAAGAAAGAGAATGCCCGCATAGACAATATGCAACACCACTAATGCTGCTTTCAACCCCAACGAAGATCTCCTTGCTACACAAACAAAATTACACCATTAACCACAAAAACAAAAGAAACCCATTATTTCATTTCTGATTTTCTATCAGAAAGTCACCTGGATCGGCAAGGCAAGGAACAAAACGGTGGCAGAAATTGAAAATCGACATGGAAGGTAAAATAATCATTAATTGAGAAAAAGTAAAGAAAAAAGACTAAAAAGAATTCTGGAAATTAAAAAAGAGAGAGAGAGAGAGAGAGAGAAAAGAAAGCAAGAGTGATGGTTATCTAAAAAAGGACTGATTTTGAGAGAAAATTAAGAAGAATTAAAAAAGAAAAAGATAGGGAAAATGGGAGAAATGTTAATGTTGCCTGTTAAAACTAATTAGGACCTCTACGAGAAAAGAGTACGGATTCTGAGGTCGCGGACTTTCAGTAAGGGTATCTATACCACTTTGGAATAAAACAGGAGAGTGTTAAGGAGAAGGCTTCCAGGAATTAAAGTCTGTTTAATTTATGGGGTTGACCAGTTGCTGTAGTGGTAGTAGCTTGAAAGGAAGTTTTACTGTATTCGTCGTCACAAAGTACGTGCTTTTTTTTTAGTTTTTTTAAATTAAAATTATTTTATAATTTTATAATGATATTAAATTTTATTTTTATTTAATTATCACATTTTTATGATATAAATTTCAGATTTTATGGGTTAATTTAATTTGATAGATTAACCCGATTGACTCAGATTTGTTTTGTTTACTTTTCATTAGGTTATTGTGGTCTCATGATCCTAGAATAGTGTTTAACGAATGATCCTGATTTGACTTGGATTGTTTTTTTGTGTATTTTATTTAATTTGTTTTATTTTTTAATTTTTTCATTCAATATTGGATCAGTTAGAAATTAAACTGTTTTAATTTATTTTTTATGAAAATATCTTGATCTCACAATCAAGATAACAAATTTTGATATTTAAACTCTGGTTAAATATCATTAGTCAAATATTTGTATGAATTGTTTTTGAACTAATAAAATTAACCAGGTTATATCTAATAACCCTCGCATATATTTTTTCTACTAAGAAAAAAACATTACCAATATTTTTACTATCATTAAAAATTTTTTAAAAATATATATATAAATACACGTACTTTAATAAAGATGGTCTACTCATAAAAGTATTGATTTGAGCTCATAAAAATTTAAACCAATAATAAAATCTTAAACGAAGAAAGTTGAAGTTTTAA
>Ga0325403_1002490_pt1 | contig 16335 bp, 14 predicted proteins | sample PopdelMetagenome_19_FD_205665 | JGI IMG/M metagenome (GOLD analysis project Ga0325403, IMG submission 205665) | Populus deltoides microbial communities from Bellville, Georgia, United States - Xylem-PdKOR-R4 | ecosystem: Host-associated > Plants > Phyllosphere > Stem > Wood/Secondary xylem...
GCGTTCACGGGCCCCACGGTGCCAGGGCGGCCGGAGCGCGAGGTCGCGGCTGCGGCGCGGGGCCGACCGAGGGGCTGTCACCGCCGCGGTCCGCGGGTCACCGGGGTCCGCTCGGCTGCCCGGCCGTGGCCGACACCCTGCCCGCTGGCGCCCCGCCCCCGCCCCCGCTGGCCCGAGCCCCGCTGGCCCGAGCCCCGCCCCCGCGGACGGAGGTGCCCGGTGGTGGGGTGCCCGGTGGTGGGACGGCGGTGCGTGGCCGAGGGTGGGTCCATGCCTCTCAGCGGTGAGTACGAGCCCAGCCCCGAGCAGTGGGTCCGCGACCAGGTCGAGCAGTACGAGGCCTCCGGCGGCACGGAGGCGACCACGCTGCGCGGCGTGCCGGTCATGGTCGTGACCAACCGGGGGGCGAAGAGCGGCAAGCTCCGCAAGACCCCGCTGATGCGGGTCGAGCACGAGGGGTCCTACGCCGCCGTCGCCTCCAAGGGCGGCGCCCCGACGCACCCGGTCTGGTACCGCAACCTGCTCGCCGAGCCCCACGTCGAGGTGCAGGACGGCCCGCACAAGGCCGACTACACCGCTCGCGAGGTGCACGGCGAGGAGCGCGCGCAGTGGTGGGAGCGCGCTGTGGCCGTCTGGCCCGACTACGCCGAGTACCAGACCAAGACCGACCGGCAGATCCCCGTGGTCGTCATGGAGCCCCGCGAGGCCTGAGCGGCCCGAGCGGCCTGAGCGGCCCGAGCGGTGCTGGCGCCCCGAGGGCCTCAGCCCTCGGGGCGGCCGAGCTCGCGCGGCAGCAGCTCGCGCAGCTCCTCGGGCAGCAGCGGCAGGTCGAGCAGGCTGAGCTTCACCCGGCTGCGGCGGTCGTGGCGGGGCCCGTCGAGGCGCACGACGTGCCCGGCGTCGCGCTCCTCCACGACCTCCACCCGCATCCCGGGCTCGAGGGGGGCCATCACGCGGCCGTCGACCTCCAGCGCCAGGACGCCGCTGTCGGGCAGCAGCTCGAGGGCCAGGCGGTCCTCGGGGGCGAGGACCACCGGGCGGCTGATGCCCGACCACGGCGAGGCCGGTGTCACGACCATCGCCGAGAGGGTGGGCGAGACGACCGGGCCGCCCGCGGCGTAGCTGTAGGCGGTCGAGCCCATCGGCGTGGCGACGATGACGGCGTCGCAGCGGTACACCCCGTACCCCTGCCCGTCGATGCTGAGCGCCGCGGAGGCGATGCCGTCCCCGGGGCAGCGGGAGAGCGCGACGTCGTTGAACGCGACCGCCGAGGGGGAGCCGTCGTCGAGGTCGACCCCGGCGACCCGCAGCGCGGGCCGCGACTCCACCGAGAAGCGGCCCTCGAGGACCCTCTGCAGCGCCCCGGGCAGCTCCGCGGGCTCGACCTCCACCAGCACGCCGACCCGTCCGAGGTTGACGCCCAGCACGGGGACCCCCGTGCCGGCGGACGCCCGCAGCGCACCCAGCATGGTGCCGTCACCGCCCAGGGAGACCAGCGCCGAGCACGCCCCGACCAGGAGGTCGGGGGCGACCTCCACCACGCCGTCGGCCACCCGGCGGGCGTCGCCGGCGGCCACCACCACCTCGGCGCCCTCCTCGCGCGCCCAGCGCACGACCTCCTCGGAGACCGAGCGGACGTCGCGGGTGGGGTGCAGCACCAGCCCGATCCGGTGTGGGGACGGTCGGTCGCTCACCCGCCCATGCTCGCGCACGCGGGGTCGCGGCGCAGTGCCGTCGCGCCGGCGCCCGGTCGCTGCCGGCGACCTCAGGGGCCCGACAGCTCCGCCGACCGGGCCGCGGCCGCCATCACGGCGGACACGAGCGCCGCGCGCAGGCCCTGCGCGTCGAGCTCGCGCAGGCCCGCGGCGGTGGTGCCCGCGGGCGAGGTGACCTGCTCGCGCAGCAGCGCCGGGTGGGTGCCGGTCTCCACCATGAGCCGGCCGGCGCCGAGCACGGTGGCCGCCGCGAGCTGCAGCGCCACGCCGCGGGGAAGGCCGGCGCCGACGCCGCCCTCGGCGAGCGCGTCGGCGACGGCGAAGACGAACGCCGGGCCGGAGCCGGAGACCCCGGTGGCGGCGTCGAGCTGGCCCTCGGCCAGGCGCAGCACCGTGCCGGTCGCCGCGAGCAGCTGCTCGGCGCGGGCGAGGTCGGCCTCGTCGGCCCCCGCGCCGGCGGCCAGCACCGTGACCCCGGCACCGACGAGCGCGGGGGTGTTCACCACCGTCCGCACGACCCTCGCGCCCGGGAACGCCCGCTCCAGGCGGGTGGTGGTGACGCCCGCCAGCAGGGACACCAGCAGCGCGCCCCCGCGCACCGCTCCGGCCACCTCGGCGGCCACCGCGTCGAGCTGCTGCGGCTTGACCCCGAGCACGACGACGTCGGCGGCGGCGGCCTCCCGGACGGGGACCACGCGGACGCCGTGGCGCTCGGTCAGCTCCGCGGCGCGCTGCGGCCGGCGCGCGGTGGCGAGGGTCCGGTCCGCCGGCTGGCCCCCGGCCAGGACCGCGGCCAGCACGGCCTCGCCCATCGTCCCCGCACCGAGGACGGCCACGACCTGACCGTCCGGCTGCTGCTGCGCCTGCTCACCCACCGGCGGCAGCCTAGGACCCGCGCACCGCCGGGCGGTCCTGGAGCCGACCACCTCGCACCCGGAGGCGCGCAGACCCGCGCGGCGCCCCCACAATGGGCCCCCGTGACCACCGTGCCGCCGTCCGGGAACGACGTCCCTGAGAGCGCCTCCGCGGGGGTGGAGCGGCCCTCGGGCCCGGTGCTGCGGGCGCGGAGGGTGTCGGCGCGGCTCGTGCTCGACGTGCGCTCCACCTGCGACCTGTCGTTCCTGGTGGCCGCGGCCCGCACGCCCGGCTGGCGGGTGGACGACGAGCTCGTCGTCCACCTCGGCGGCGCGGAGCTCCCCGTGGGCGCCCGCCCCGTCGAGGTGCCCGTCGGCCCGGCGGGCAGCGGCGAGCGGATGCACGTGCTCACCGGGGTCCCGCAGGGCGAGCTGGTCGTGGAGTACACGGGCACCGTCGCGCCGGCCGCCGCTCCCGACGGCGCTGGGCAGGACGACGGGCAGGACGACGGGCCGGTCCGGCCGCAGGCCACCGACCCCCAGCAGGCGGCGCGCGACAGGTTCGAGCTGAACCGGCCCAGCCGGTACTGCCCGTCCGACGAGCTGGCCGCCTTCGCCGCGGCCGAGTTCGGCAGCCGGCGCGAGCGCTCCGACGCCGACCTGGCCGCCGCGGTGGAGCGCTGGGTCGCCGGCCGGCTCGTCTACACGTCCGGCTCGTCGACGTCCTTCGACGGCGCGGTCCAGACGATGCTGCGGGGGCAGGGCGTGTGCCGCGACTACGCCCACCTCGTGGTCGCGCTCTGCCGCGCGCTCGAGCTGCCCGCGCGCCTCACGGCCGTGTACGCGCCCGGCCTGTCGCCGATGGACTTCCACGCCGTCGCCGAGGTGCGCGTGGTCCGGGACGACGGCGCCGCCGCCTGGGAGGTGCTCGACGCCACCCGCCTCGCGCCCCGGCGCTCCCTGACGCGCATCAGCACCGGTCGCGACGCTGCCGACACCGCCTTCCTGACCAGCCTGCGGGGCGGCCTGGTGCTGCAGCAGATGACCGTCACCGCCGTCCTGGACGGCGACCTGCCCGCCGAGGACGGCGGCCGGACGGTCCTGGCCTGACGGCTCCCCGGACGACGCCGGATCAGACGACGCGGGCCGCGACGAGGGCGATGTCGTCGTCGACGCGGCCGCCGACCAGCTCCAGCAGCGCGTCGCAGAGCTCTTCGGGGCAGGCGCCCTCGTGCGCCGCGGCGGCCTCCACGAGCCAGGCGAGGCCGGCCTGCAGGTCCGAGCCCCGGCGCTCCACCAGCCCGTCGGTGTAGAGCAGCACGGTGGCACCGCGGGGCATCGCCGTGGTGTGGTCGGTGCGCTCCGTGCCGGGGAAGATGCCCAGGAGCAGCTCGGCGGGCTCGTCCAGCAGGCGCGGCGCGCCGCCCGCGCCGAGGAGCAGCGGCGGCAGGTGGCCGGCGCTGCTCCACACCAGCTGGCGCGCGCCGTCGTCGTCGGGGCCCGACAGCGTGCCCAGGACCGCGGTGGCCAGGGACGCCACGCCCAGGTGGGGCAGGGCCGCGTCGAGCTCGGCCAGCACCCCCGCCGGGGTGGAGCGCCCGCCGTGGGCGACGCCGCGCAGGGTGTTGCGCAGCTGGCCCATCGCCGCTGCGGCGCGCTGGTCGTGCCCGGTGACGTCGCCGATGACCAGGTGCAGCGAGCCCGTCGCGGTGGTGAAGGCGTCGTACCAGTCGCCGCCGACCTGCGCGTGCTCCGCGGCGGGGGAGTAGCGGACGGCGATCTCCAGGCCGTCGACCACGGGCGGCGCGGTGAGGAGGCTGCGCTGGAGCTCCTCGGCGATGGCCCGCACCGCGGCGGTGGCCTCGCGCTCGGCGCGGCGGGCCGAGGAGCGGTCGAGGGCCTGGGCGGTGGAGCTGGTCAGCACGGACAGGACCGCCCGCTCCTCCTCGGACAGGTGCGCGAGCGTGCGGCCCGGCGCCCAGTCGAGGTGGAGGTGGCCCAGGTGGCGGTGGCTGACCTGCAGGGGGAGCCCACCGCTCCTGGAGGTGGACGGCGCGGGTGAGGTCTCCGGTCCACCGCCGGCGAGGACGAGGCGGGCACCGGTGGCCCCGAGCAGCCGCGAGGCGGCGGTGGCCGCGACCCGCTCCAGCGCCTCCGGCTCCTCGGCGCCCGGCAGCTCCTGCAGGGTCCGGACGAGACCGACGAGCCGTCGCACCTGCGCCGCTCGCAGCTCGGCGCGCGACGCCGCCGCCTGGATGGCGGTGGCCACCGCGACCGCGTTGCCGAGCGCCGCCGCGACCTGGCGCAGGAAGCCCAGGTAGACGTCGTCCTCGGCCAGCCCGGTCGAGAGGAGCACCGCGAGCAGGGGCCGCGACGCGGCGCCCCCCGCTCCGGGCACCCGGAGCCAGGCGGTGCGCCCGGCGGGTCCGTCCGCGACCACCAGGTCGCGGTCGGCGGTCTCGGGAGGGGGGTCGGACAGGCGGAGGTCGCGCGGGCGCCCCGGCTCGCCCGGCACCACCAGCTCGACCAGGGGCAGGTCCTTGGTGGCGGTCCTCAGGACCGGGAGCGCGAGGTCGGCGAGGCCGAGGGGGTCGTGCAGGCGGGTCGGCAGCTCGGCCAGCTGCCCCAGCAGCTGCGCCCGGCGCGCGTCGACGACCGACGCCGTGGTCTCGACCACCAGGTCGAGCACCCCCTCGACGGCGCCGTCCTCACCGGTCACCGGCGAGTACGCGTAGGTGAAGTACGACTCCTCCGTGAAGCCCCGGCGCACGAGGTGCAGCTCCTGGTCGACCTTGTGCACCGCGCCCCCACCGGACATGACGCCCCGCATGAGCGGCCCGATGTCGTCCCAGATCTCGGGGAAGACCTCCTGGCAGGGCCGCCCCAGGGCCCCCGGGTGCTTGGCGGGGAAGAGCGCCGCGTAGGCCTCGTTGTAGAGCAGCACGTGCTCGGGACCCCACAGCAGCGTCACCGGGAAGCTCGTGGAGAAGGTGAGCGCGGCTGCCGTGCGCAGCGCAGCCGGCCAGCCCTCCGGCGGACCGACAGGGCTGGCGTCCCAGTCGACCGCGGCGTAGTCGGCGCGCAGGTCACCGGCACCGTCCAGCACCCCCGCCGGGACCGCTGCGGCGGCCTCGGTAGGGGTGGGGGAGCCGGCTCCCCCGGGGCTGCCGGTGCCGTCGGGTGTCAAGCGGTCAGCTGCAGCGTGGAGGCGGTCTCCGCCCTGACCCTCTCGGCCAGGGCGGTGTCCTCGGACAGCTTCCGGCCGTAGGACGGGATCGCCTCGGTGAGGACCGGGCGCCAGCCGTCGATGCGGTCGGGGAAGCAGCGCTCGAGCAGGGTCAGCATCGCCGAGACCGCCGTCGAGGCGCCGGGGGAGGCGCCCAGGAGACCGGCGATGGTGCCGTCGGCGCCGGTCACCAGCTCGGTGCCGAACTGCAGCACGCCGCGGCCGCGCTGGTCCTTCTTGATCACCTGGACCCGCTGGCCGGCGGTGATGAGGTCCCAGTCCTCGGCGCGGGCCTCCGGGTAGAAGGTGCGCAGCGCCTCGATCCGCTGGCCGCGGGTCTGCAGCACCTGCTGCACGAGGTACTTGGTGAGCGCCATCTCCGAGCGGGCCACGCCGAGCATCGAGGAGAGGTTGTTCGCCTTGACCGAGCGCGGCAGGTCGAGCACCGAGCCGGCCTTGAGGAACTTGGGCGAGAAGCCGGCGTACGGGCCGAACAGCAGCGACTGCTCGCCGGCCACCGAGCGCAGGTCGAGGTGGGGCACCGACATCGGGGGAGCGCCGACCTCGGCCTGCCCGTAGACCTTGGCCTGGTGCTGCGCGACCAGGTCGGGACGGCGCGCGCGCAGGAACTGGCCGCTGACCGGGAAGCCGCCGAAGCCGCGGATCTCGCGGATGCCGGTGGACTGCAGGAGCGGCAGGGCCCCCCCGCCGGCGCCCACGAAGACGAACCGCGCGGACAGCGCGCTGCGGTGCCCGGTGGCGGTGTCGGAGACGACGACCTTCCAGCGGCCCCCGGGGGTGCGCTCCAGGCCCTGGACGCGCGTCCCGGTCGCCACGTGCACGCCGCGGCGCTGGGCGGCGTCGACCAGCAGCGACGTGAGCGCGCCGAAGTTGACGTCCGTGCCCGACAGCGAGCGGGTGGCCGCCACCGGCTGGGAGCGGTCGCGGCCGGCCTGGACCAGCGGCACCCAGCTGGCGAGCTCGTCGGGGTCGGTGGTCAGCTCGAGGTCGGAGAACAGCGGCTGCGCGGACAGGGCCTCGTGGCGGGCGCGCATGTACCGCTGGCCCTTCTCACCCGTGACGAAGCTGATGTGCGGCACCGAGGTGATGAAGTCCCGCGGGGAGCCGGTGAGACCCGCGCGGACCAGGGTCGACCAGAACTGCCGGGAGACCTGGAACTGCTCGTTGATGCCCACGGCCTTGGCCGGGTCGACGCGTCCGTCGGGGCCGGCGGGGCTGTAGTTCAGCTCGCACAGCGCCGCGTGCCCCGTGCCGGCGTTGTTCCACGGGTCGGAGCTCTCCCGGCCCACCGCGGGCCCGGACTCCAGCAGCACCACGGTCCAGTCGGGCTGGACCAGGCCCAGCAGCGCGGCCAGCGTCGCGCTCATCACACCGCCGCCGACGAGCACCACGTCGGGCGTCGAGGACGTTCGGTCGGTGGTCGGGACGGCGGTCTGCTCGGCGCTCAGCGCTGCCTCCAGGGCAAGGACGACGGTGCGCGTCGTCCGGTACGGCCGGCGGCCGCGGCTGCGGCGCCGGGTGGTCTGGGCGACATCCTCCCGCGCCGTCCGGACGGCCGCGACGCCGCCCCGCCGCGGGGGGTGACGACCCTCACGATCCCCCGCGCCCCTCGCGCGCCCCTCGCGCTCAGGACCGCGGGGACGCGGTCCCGCCGTCGACCCCGGCGCCGGTCCGGTCCGGCGCGTCCGCCCGCGCGTCGGACGGCGCCCGCAGGAGGAACCAGACCTCCTTGCCGCACTCGGTGGGCTCGGCCCCCCACGCGGCCGACAGCAGGTCGACCAGGGCCATGCCCCGACCGCCCAGGTCGGCCGGGGCCGCGTCGCGCGGCGCCGGGCGGCGGGTGCTGCCGTCGGTGACGCGGATCCTCATCCCCTCGGTGGTGTCGCACTCGACGGAGATGGTCACCGGGGGCGCCCCGTGCATGACGGCGTTGGTGACCAGCTCGGAGGTCAGCAGCTCGGCGTCGTCCAGGACGCTGGCGTGGTGCGCCGGGCAGCGCGCACCGCGCAGGAACGCGCGCGCCAGGCGCGCCGCGCTCGGCTCCGGCGGCAGCCGGGTGGTGGCTGCGGCGGTGATCTGGCACACGGTCGTCCGCCTCGGGGCTCGCTGGGTGGGCTCGCAGTGGCCGCGGCGTCCCGGCGCCCCCGGACCGCTGCTGCCTCCACAGTCTCCACCGCTGCGCCCCGGCGCGCTCCGCGAGCGGTCCCGGACGCGGCGCGGGGGGCGGCACGACGACGGGACGAGGTGTCACGAACCGCCCGCGCGGCGCGCGCCGCTGGGGCATCATCGGGGTGTGAGGGCGGGCAGGGGTGCCTCGCCCGCGGTGGTTCCGCAGCGCGGTCCCTCCGCCGGTGAGCAGGACGACCACGCCCTCGGGAGCGCCGAGGGCGCCCTGGTGCTGCCCGAGACCCCGCTGATCGACCCTCCGCCGGTCGACCTCCAGCTGGGCGGGCAGGTGGGCGGGCAGCTGGGGGGGCCGCTGGGCCTGCCCGTGGCGCTGGCCCCGCCCGAGCCCGTCGCGGCCACCCACCCCCTGCTGGTCGGCAGCGCGCCCATGGCCTCCGGCCCCGCGGGTGCGGCCCCCGTCGCGGGCGCGTCCGGGCGCGACGGCGCCCTGGACCGGCACGCCCGCCTGGTCTGCTCGGTGCTGGGCGTCCCCGCCGCCGTGGTCAGCCTGGTCTCGCGCCGGCTGCAGCTCTTCCCCGGTGCGGTCGGCCTGCCCGAGCCGTGGCAGACCACCCGCCTGGCGGACCTGTCGCGCTCGTCCTGCCAGCAGGTCGTGGCCAGCGGCCGCCCCCTCGCCGTGCGCGACGCCCGCGAGGACCCCGACCTGCGCGACGACGCCGTGGTCACCGAGCTCGGTGCCGTCGGCTACCTGGGCGCCCCGCTGCGCGGGTCCGAGGGGGAGGCCATCGGCGCGCTCGCGGCGCTGTCCCCGGAGCCGCGGGACTGGACCCGCCGCGAGGTCGCGCTGCTGGCCGACCTGGCCGCCGCCTGCTCCGCCGAGCTGCAGCTGCGCCGGGCCCTGTCCGACGCCGCCGAGGTGCGCGCGGCCGCGGAGAGCGCCCGCGACGAGGCCACCACCGCGCAGATGCGCGCCGTGGGGGAGCGGCGCGACGCCGAGGTGGCCCGCGCCCGCAGCCAGCTGCTCCTGGAGGTCAGCCGCGCCGTCGCCGAGGCCCGCGAGGCCGAGGACGTCGCGGCCGCCGTCACCTCCCGCGTGCTCCGCGGGACGCAGGCGCACCTCGTCGCGGTGGCGGTCCACGAGCGGGCGTCCGGGGCGCTGCGCTACGTGGCCCGCGAGTCCCGCGCGCCGGGCGAGGCGGTCGAGCTGGGTGAGCCCGACTCCGCCGATGGCTCCGGCGTGACCCGCGACCCCGTCGACGTCCCCGAGGGCGCGGCGCTGTGCGCCCGCGAGCGGCGCCCGGTCTTCACGCCCGACGCCGCCACCGCCGCGGCGACCGCCTCCTCGGGGGCGCCGGCCCTGGAGGGGGTGGAGGCCGCGCTGCACGCCCCGCTGCTCGCCGACGGCGAGTGCGTGGGCGTCCTCACGGTCGCCTGGCGCTCGGCGCGCACCCTGCTGCCCGCCGAGCGCGAGCTCGTCACGGCCCTCGCCGACGCCGCGGCGCAGGGCGTGCAGCGGTGCCTGGTGCTGCGCACCGAGCGCGACGCCGCCCGCACGCTGCAGCGGGCGATGCTCACCGAGCTGCCCGACCTCGCCGACGTGGAGCTCGCGGCCGTCTACGCGCCGGCTGCCGCGGGCCACCAGGTGGGTGGTGACTGGTACGACGCGCTGCGCCACCCCGACGGTTCGACGCTGCTGGTGATCGGCGACGTCACCGGCCACGACATCTCCGCGGCGGCCACCATGGGACAGGTGCGCAGCGCCCTGCGCACGCTGGCGGTGGCCACCACCGACACCCCCGCCCAGCTGCTGACCCGTCTCGACGAGACCCTCGCGGTGCTCGGGTCCGACGTGCTGGCCACCGTCCTCGCGATCCGCCTGGACGACGGCGGCGAGCACGGTGCCCGCCGCATGCGCTGGAGCAGCGCCGGGCACCTGCCCGCCCTGCTCGCCCTGCCCGGGGAGGGCGTCGCGGTCCTCGACGGGCACGAGGTCGACCTGCTGCTCGGCCTGGCCCCCGGCAGCGCCCGCAGCGACAACGAGGTGGTGCTCCCCGCGGGAGCCACCCTCCTGCTCTACACCGACGGCCTGGTCGAGCGCCGCGACAGCGACCTCACCGAGGGGATCGAGCGCCTCGCCGGCGCCCTGGCGGCCGCCGCCGAGCTGCCGCTGCCCGAGCTGCTCCACGGCGTGCTGGGCGAGCTCGTCGGTGCCGGCGGCGCCGACGACGTGGCCGCCCTCGCCGTCCGCACCCGCTGACGCGCCCGCCGCCACCCGCCGCCACCCGCCGCCACCCGCCCGGGGGTGCCCGTCGGCCGGCCGGTGGACGTCCGGTGGTGCGCGGTGGCCGCGCTCCCGGCAGGGTGGGGCCTGTGAGCGCTGTCAGCGGAGACAGGACGACCCCCGGGGTCGTCGGACGGATCGAGACCGCCGCGGTGGTCGGGGCGGGGTACATGGGTGGTGGCATCGCCCAGTCCATGGCCCGCGCCGGGCTGCCGGTGGTGCTGGCCGACGTCTCGGCGGACGCCGCCGCCCGCCAGCTCGAGCGGCTCCTGGCGGAGGCCCGCACCTACGAGGAGCAGGGCCTGTTCGCCCCCGGCGACGCCGACCGCGTGGCCGCGAACCTGCGCGCCGCCACCTCCGTGGAGGAGGCGGTGGCCGACGTCGACTTCGTGCACGAGGTGGTCTTCGAGAAGGTCGAGGTCAAGCACGACGTCCTCGCCCGCGCCTCGGCCGCGGCCCGCCCCGACGCGATCATCGGCACCAACACCTCGACCATCCCCGTGAAGGTGCTGGCGCCCGCCGTCGTCAGGCCGGAGCGGTTCCTCACGGTGCACTGGTCGAACCCGGCGCCGTTCATCCCCGGCGTCGAGCTGGTGGTGGGCGAGGCCACCGACGACGCCGTCCTGCCGGTCGTGCAGGAGATGCTCGAGCGCGCCGGACGGCGCTCGGCGCAGGTGGCCGACACCCCCGGCTTCGTGCTGAACCGCCTCCAGTACGTGCTGTTCAAGGAGGCCGCGGACATCGTCGCCGAGGGCGTGGCCACGCCGGAGGCCGTCGACACGATCGTCTCGACGACGTTCGGCTTCCGCTACCCCTACTTCGGGCCGTTCGCCATCGCCGACATGGCCGGGCTCGACGTGTACGTGCTGGGCATGAAGATCATGGAGGAGGCCTACGGCGAGCGGATCTCGCCGCCGCAGGCGCTCACCGACCTCGTCGACGCCGGCGCCCACGGCGCCAAGAACGGGGAGGGGTTCACCGTGCACGGCGACCCCTCCCGCCTGGCGCGGATGATCGCCTACCGCGACCTCGCCTACGCCCGCCAGGGCCAGCTGCTCGCCGAGCTCGCGGCCGCCCACCCCGACGCCGTCCCCGCGGAGCAGCCCGAGCCCGCGCAGGACCCCGCCGTCGTCGCCGACCAGGAGGCCCGCCCGTGACCCTCCCCGACCCGTCCACCTGGCCGGTCGGCGCCGCGCTGCTCCAGGCGCCGCCGGTGCTCCCCGACGGCACGCCCGCGCAGGAGGCCCCCGAGGTCGAGTGGCGCCGCGTGCTGCGCCGCGTGCGCCTGGCCGGGTTCGACCACGTCGACCTCACCGACTCCTGGGTGCGACCCGGTGACCTCTCGCCCGAGCGCCTCGCCGTCCTCAAGCGCCTGCTGGCCGAGGAGGGCCTCGGGGTCACCGCCATCACCACGGCCCGCCGCAGCCCCATCGCCCCCGACGCCGGCGAGGCGGCCGCCAACCAGGAGTACCTGGAGCGCACGCTGGTCGCCGCGGCCGAGCTGGGGACGACGGTGGTCTCGGCCGGGCTGCTGCCGGTGCTCACCGACGCGCAGAAGGCCGCGGAGTGGTTCTGGCTCGAGCAGGGCCTGGTCGACCCCGACCCGGAGGCCGACGGCGGCGCCGCCTTCGACCTGGCGGTGGAGCGCTTCGCCGCGCTGGGCCGGCGAGCGGGGGAGCTGGGGCTGCAGCTGAGCCTGGAGATGTACGAGGACACCTACCTCGGCACGCCGGAGTCGTCGGTGCGGCTCAAGGAGGCGGTCGGCCTGCCCAACGTGGGCCTGAACCCCGACGTGGCCAACATCATCAGGCTCCACCGCCCGGTGCAGCCGTGGCGCGAGCAGCTGGCCGCGGTGCTGCCGCACGCCAACTTCTGGCACGTCAAGAACTACTACCGCGACCACGACCCGGCCACCGGCTCGTACGCCACCGCACCGGCACCGCTGGCGCTGGGCGTCATCGACTACCGGTGGGCGGTCGAGGAGGCGCTGCGCGTGGGGTTCACCGGGCCGTTCTGCTGCGAGCACTACGGCGGTGACGGCCTCAGCGTGGCGGCGCAGAACCGGGAGCACCTGCGCCACCTGCTGGTGAGCGCCGTGGAGCTGCACTCCCTCTGACGGGAACTGCGGCGACCGCGTCGGCGTCGGCGTCGGTGTCGGTGTCGGTGTCAGCGGGGGCGGGTGGCGACGGCGACCAGACCGGTCCCGGCCCGCCACCCGCCGTCGCCCGGGCCCACCTCGGTGACGGTCCAGGAGCCCTCGGCGGGCACGTCCGCCGGGGGCCGGTCACGGGTCAGCCGGTGCAGCAGGCCCGTGGCGGCTCCCTCCAGGGGGGCGACCAGGCCGGAGGCGCGGGTCCACACCCGGTTCGCCACCCCCTGCACCAGCGCGCCGCCGCGGGTCAGGGTGAAGGTGGGGCCGCCGATCCGCAGGACCCGCACGGGCCACCCGCCGGTCCCCTCGGCGACGACGCGGGCGAGCCCTCCGGCGTCCACCGGGCCGACGTGCGGGGCGTAGCCCGACCAGCCACCGAGGTACCCGGACTCGTCGGGCGTGGTCAGCACCAGCGCCCCGCCCGGGAGCGTGCGCGCGGCCATCGAGGCGACGAAGCCGACCTGGTCGGCGGGCACCAGGTGCTCCACCACCTCGCTGGCCGTGACGACCGCGCCGTCGGGGGCGTCGGCGAGGTCGGTGTGGGTGGCCGCCTGCGGGAAGGCCGCCGCGGCCAGCGCGGTGTGGCGGACGTCGACGTCGACCAGCACCAGGGGCCGCCCGAGCCGCTCGGCGAGCAGCGGCGAGAACGCCGCGGTGCCCGCACCGACGTCCACCACCGGGCCCTCCAGGCCGTCGGCGCACGCGGCGGCCCCGGCGCGCGCCGCCACGAGGTAGTTGACGGCGTGGCGGACGACGGTGCTGCGGTTGCGGTGCAGGCCCGGGTCACCGCCGTGGGTGTTGGCCGCGCGACCGCCGTCGACCCGCGCGCGCACGGCGTCCAGGGCGTCCATGGCGGCCTCGGCCGTGGTGACGGCGTCGGCGACGCGCTGCGGCGCGAGGTCGGACGGTGCGGCCGGTGCGGGGGAGGTCACCGGACCAGCGTCACAGACGGGCTGCTCAGGCCGGCGCCTGGTCTCCCGGCCCGCCGCCAGACCCGCCGCCAGCCCCGCGGGCGAGGCGGCGGGTCTGCTGCACCGCGGTGTCGACGGCGCTGGTCAGCGCGGTGTCCGCCCGCTGGCCGGCGACGAGGGACACCTCCCTCACGAGCGCCTGGCGCACGTCGGCCAGGGGCGTCGTCGCGCCGACCAGGACGACGTCGAGCGCGGCGTCGACGCGTCCGTCGGCGACCGCCTGGCGCAGCAGCAGCCGCACCCGTGCCACGTGGCCGTCGGAGGTGACCACCGCGACCCGGTGGACGCCCGGGTCGGTGGCCTGGAGCAGGGGCATCGACAGCGCGAGGTTGTCCGCCGTCGACAGCGCGCGCTCCTCCAGGAGCAGCCGCCCGCGGGGCACGCCGAGCTCGACCAGACGTGCACCGAGGGCGTCGGCCTCGCTGACCGGCTGGGCGTCGAAGGCGGTGGCGCCGGTGACGCCGCCGCTGGTGACCACCCAGGGGTCGCCGCCCTGGGCGCGGGCCCGGGCCACCAGCTCAGCGGCCCGCTCCGCCCGGCGCTCCAGCAGGGGGGTGGGTCTGCCGCCGTCCAGGCTCGACCCCAGGACGACGACGGCGTCGAGCCTGGCCGCGTCGACGGGCCGGTGCGACCAGGCGGTGCTGACCGCGATGTCGACGGCGGGCCACAGCAGCACCAGGACCGCCGCCGTCGCGGTGACGACCTGCAGGCGGCGGGCCCAGCCCACCGCCGTCCGCTCAGTCCTCACCACGGGGGCTCCGAGTGCCGGGACGGCCGATGGGGGCGCGGGGGTTGGTGCGGCGGTGGGCGGACATGGCGCGCTCGGCCTCGCGGGCGTCCTGCCGCTCGCGCAGGGTCTGGCGCTTGTCGTGCTCCTGCTTGCCCCGGGCGATCGCCACCTCGACCTTCACCCAGGAGCCCAGGAAGTACAGGCTCGTGGGCACGACGGTCCAGCCCGCTTCGCGGGAGGCGGCGTCGAGGCGCGCCAGCTGTGCGGCGTGCAGCAGCAGCTTGCGGGGGCGGCGGGCCGAGTGGTTGGTCCAGCTGCCCTGGGAGTACTCGGGGATGTGGGCTCCGTGCAGCCAGGCCTCACCGCGGTCGCTGATCTCCACCCAGCTCTCGGAGAGCGAGGCGCGGCCGGCGCGCAGCGCCTTCACCTCGGTGCCGACGAGCACCAGCCCCGCCTCGTAGGAGTGGGCCAGGACGTAGTCGTGCGCGGCGCGCTTGTTCCGGGCCACCAGGCGCAGGCCCTCCTCGCGGGGACGGGAGGGCTTCGCCTGGCGCGCCCACGCGCCGGCACCGCGCCGGGCTACGAGGTCACCGCTTCGAAGGCGTCGGCGTCGGCGTCGGCGCGCGAGGGCTTCGTCGTCGCTGGCGCGAGGGCGCGCAGCGTGCGGATGTTCCGGCACATGTCACGGAACGATAACGGCGTCGTGGTCTCACGGGGTGGAGAGGGTCAGAATCCGCCCGAACTGCTCAAGATCCCGCACCCCGGGTGCTTCTGCATCCCGAGGTCACCGCCTCGCCCCGTCGTCCCGTCGCCCCGTCGTCCCGCGCTCGGCGGGCGATGTGCCCCGCCCACCGCCCCCACCCGAGCACTTGGTGCACGAAGTGCCCTCCGAACGGGCTGTAGCTGGGCACTTGGTGGGCGAAGTGCCCTCCGGGCGGGCCGTGGCTGGGCACTTGGTGCACAAAGTGCCTCAAGAGGGGCTTGAGGCCCGACGCTCGACGATGGCCCTGCGGACGGCGTCGACCGCCATGCCGGGAGTGCGCATCATGTCCGCGGTCACGTGCACCACGACCCATCCGGCCTCGCGCAGCCGGTCGAGCCGCTGGCGGTCCCTGGCGAGCTGGTCGGCGATGAGCCCGTGCCACGCCCCCTCGTACTCGACGGCGATCTTGAGGTCCACCACGGCGAGATCGACACGCGCCACGAACCGCCCCTGGTGGAGGACGACGTGCTGCGCCTCGAAGGTGACCCCGAGGTCTGCCAGGACGAGCCGGACGCGCAGCCTGGACTCAGGACGGGAACCGGCCCGGCCGTCGGCCAGGGAGGCCGCCTTCCTGACGTGGACGACGTGGTCCTCGTGCCGGTGGTCGAGCCACGCCTGGAACCTGGGGAGCACGAGCAGCTGTCCGGCGATCGCAGCGTCCAGGTGGGCGACGGCGTCTTCCAACGGGTGCTGCGCGGCGAGGTCGAAGCCCATCCGCTCAGCGGTCGTGACCCGCACCCCCCGCCAGGTGCCGTCACCGAGCGGCCCGCGACTCGCTGCCCGGAGCCGGATGCCCTTCGGGTCGCTGGTGCGGTCGCCGTGGGGGACGACGAACTCGACGGGGTCGTCTGCCGTCGCCAGGGCCACACCGAGCGCCGTCGCCATGGACCGGCCGGTGAGACGAGAGCTCTCCGGCGTGATGAGCGCGGCACCGCGGCAGAGCAGCCGGTGGTCGAAGGGGAGGTACCTCGGGGCGTAGACGTCGTGGAAGAGCCGCCTGAGGCGGGCGTCCCTGAGCTGCTTGCGCGTGAGCACACCCGAGGCGACGGCTCCGGAGCCGCGGAAGACGTCGGGGAGCTCATCGGGCCACTGTCGGGGAGGGGGCACCAGCTGACTCTGACCGAGCTGGGCCGTCATGCGCCGTCGCCCACGAGCGGCCTGTGGACGACCAGCGGTCTCGCACCCCGGCACTTGGTGGGCGAAGTGCCCGGCGGGGAGGGCGTGGAGGGGCACTTGGTGGGCGAAGTGCCCGGCGGGGAGGGTGTGGAGGGGCACTTGGTGGGCGAAGTGCCTGAAGGGGGGAGGCACGACGGCGGCCCGCCACCTCGGGGAGATGACGGGCCGCCGTGAACGGGAGACGCCGCCCGGCTCGGGGGCGTCAGCGGGAGGTCAGTCCCAGGCCAGACCGCCACCGGTCTGGTACTCGATGACGCGGGTCTCGAAGAAGTTCTTCTCCTTCTTGAGGTCCATCGTCTCGCTCATCCACGGGAAGGGG
>Ga0325403_1002491_pt1 | contig 16325 bp, 10 predicted proteins | sample PopdelMetagenome_19_FD_205665 | JGI IMG/M metagenome (GOLD analysis project Ga0325403, IMG submission 205665) | Populus deltoides microbial communities from Bellville, Georgia, United States - Xylem-PdKOR-R4 | ecosystem: Host-associated > Plants > Phyllosphere > Stem > Wood/Secondary xylem...
AGCCAATGTAATGGCTAGATATGAGTGGACAGGTGTATAGCCAATGAAGTGGCTATGATTAGTATGGAGACAAATGCAGGATTGACTTTCATGGATATTGCCCCCATGCTAAAGATCAATGAGCTAGAAGACATTTGCCTTGGACAATAAGTGGGTGACTTGTGGAGCATTAAGACGCGGCTACTATGAAGGAGCAGAGGGCATGCGCAAGTTCCGGGAACGAGTTGACTCTTGTCAAGGTGGTGAGCTCGGTAATGGAATTGTACTACTCAGAGTATGAAGACAGATATGGATCAACCTTTAATAGGCTGCCCCCATAGTTAAAGGTGAAGAGCTACCTGGACTCTTACGACTAAGAGCGAGAGACTCACGGAGAAGTAAGGCGTGGTTCCTAGGGTGGAACAGAGGGCAGGCGCAACTCCTGGATGAGTAGACTCTTGGAAGAGTGGTGAGCTTGTGATCACATTGAAATATTTAATGACCGTCGCACTTGGGAATATTCGTTTGAGGGGGTGTTGTAAGCCTTGGTGTAAGGCTTGAAAAATCATTCCGGATCGAGCATGGTTGATACGCTCGAAGGGGAATGTTATGTTGAAGACGCTCTCAGAATGGAAACTTGGAAGAGCTGCAGAATGCAAGCTTGTGCTGAAGAAGCAAGATGACAATTGCCCACATAAATGGCAAAGGGGGTGATTGTTAGGATATTACCATTTAGTGGCAATACCCCACCACCAAGCAAGTGGAAGCACCACTAGTGCCACAATTAATGGCATGCTTTATGGCTTTATTAGCCTTTCAATGTTGACCTTGTTTGCCTATAAAAGAGGCATATTTGTGAGAGCAAAATGAGAGGGTTGAGAGAGTGAGAACGTGAGAATAGAGAGAAAGAGAGAGCTGCAATAGCAGTAGCTGTAACAGCTGTGTGTGAGAGCTGGGAGTAGAGTAGAATGGATGTAATCCTCCTACTCCATGTATTTATTGTATCCTTTCTGTATCTCTAATAAAATCAACCTCTCTCGTGGATGTAGGCGATTTGCCGAACCATGTAAAATATTGTGTCAGTGTGCTTAGTCTCCTTTGAGCAAATATTAGTACACCACCGGTCCGCGCATGGGGGAGACGGAATCCCCAACACTTTCCTCTTCCTAGTTTGTTTCTCTTCATAATTTTAAGTTGTTCCCTGACTTCTAAAATGCTTTCCTTCCTCTCTTGCACTCTTGTTCTGCCTCATAAAATCAAGAGCGAGTTCTTTATTTTACTAGTTATTTTCGGTTTCTTAGCACCTATTTGAACGGTTTGTAAGTTATTTTCAAAACAGTTTTCAGATTATTGATATTGAGAACTTTTCAAAACAGAGTTTTTTCTATAGTTAAGGACTATAATTTCAGAGTTCGAGAAGTCCTAGTTTCTTATCTTACATGCTGCATCACAAATTCTCTACACCTCATGACTATCACCACCAACAGAACTAGTGACAAAGGCAGAAGAGTTTGCAATTCAGTTTTGCATATGGTTGGAGGATCCCTTCAAACAGTGTCGATAAAATAACCCACCAATCATTTTTTTTTACAGTGAAAGGCGTATCACTTGAGAATTTTTGGCAGTGTTGCTTATGTGAAAATACAAGAAGAGACGAGGACTATAAGCTTGAAAATCAAAGTCAGAAATGCGTTCTGCTAGGACGTGGAGAGACTTCTTGTGGTTTCAAGGTTTACAATCCATCACTAAAAAGGTGGCGACGTCAAGAGATGTTCAGTTAGATGGAGAGCAACTATGGAAATGGAGCAATGAAGGATAGCAGCAGCAACGTTTTTAGAAGATGAATAAGAGCAGAATAATGAAGGCAGTGATCAGAATATGGCAGCAGTTCAGCCATCTCTAAATGCTTCTTCTAGTTCAGATTCAAGGAAGTCAGATCATTTACGATGTGTAAAAATCATTTATTGCTTGAAAATAAACTTCGTTAGGCTATATTTATACAAAATAAAGGGCTAAATTTATACCATATAAGTTAACTAGCGCCAAGAAACTAAGCCTAATGTGAAGTTGCCAAAACTGAATTGTGTAATAGTAGAAACAAAAGAAAATTTGTCTAGTTGTTAAGGAGATGTAGTGGATTGCTAGATCTGTGGGGCAGATTTCTTTTTTTTAAGTTGAAAAAACAAAATATAAAGGCGCTAGTAACATATTTTTTTAATTTATTTTATAGAAAAAAATAATCATAAACTTAAAATTTAATAATACAGAACAATATTATTATTTATTTTAATATTAATTAGATAATATTTTTTAATATCAAAATAATATTATATTAAATCGACTCGAACCAATTTTAATTAATTTATAAAAACTCGTGACTTAAGTTAACCCTAATTATCTTATAAAATCTACATTAAAATATAAATTACAAGGTCTAGGTTGATAAAAATATGAATTATGAGGTATAGGTTGAACTTGAGTCTTTGAGTTATTGGGCTTTATCCTGTTTGGGATTGTAGTAGCAGTTATAGTTCAAAATGTTTTTTTACTTATAAATATATTAAAATGATATTTTTTTTGTTTTTTTAAAATTATTTTTGAGATTAGCATATCAAAACAATCTGAAAATATAAAAAATAATAATTTTTAATAAAATTTTTTTGAAATTTAAAAAAATACAATTTAATCGTATTTCCAAATAAACTCTAAATCCAAAGAACACACACCAAGTTTCTATGACAATTTATTTTCAAAATTAGTTGCAGAAGGATTAGGAATCTTTCTTAGTTTCTGTGACTGCTAATGGGAAATTTCCCATTAAAATGTATTCTTGGATGCAGACGCAAGTTATATAATTTATTTTTATTCTTGCCTTTTTTATTACTAGATTACTTCTTTTAATAAACTATGCAGTAAAAACAAGCAAAATAATCCAATTTAATTTCACCTCTCTTGTAGACACAATACAAGGTTACATGGCATACATAAAACAGCAAACACTCCTCCATCTTGCAGCCATAACATATACCATCGCCTATATAAAACAACAATTATTTTATTTCCTTCACTTCTGTTGGTTAAGTTTTTCAAATAATTTTGTAAAACTATATTTTTAAAACAAATTCCCCTACGTACGCTAGGGAGAGGCGCCCCAAGCATATAGGGCTCCCACTCTAGCCTAACACCTTCACTTTAGGTCATCCAATTCAAGCAACTAGTAGAAAATCCCATGCAATTCAAATCCAAGCCAAGCAATTAAATCCCAGGCAACAAAAACCAGAAAATTCCAAGCCAAGGAAATTTAAGCCATTCAAACTCATTGCTTCACACTAGTTTTTGTATTGTTTTTCTTCAACATTATTTTGTTCTCTTATATTTATTAACTTAAAAATTATAGAATTTTCTAGCCAGCACAGAGGACTGCAGTAGAATCATGTTTTCAAACAGTAAATTAGCGAAGAACAAAATGTTGTGACAAAAGAAAAGAGCCCAAAAGACTTACCTGATTTTGATGTTTAAACAAATAAAAAAACCTTCATAAATGATGAACTTGAAAGAGAGAAAGAAATTACACGAGCGCTTCTGAGAGGATTGAGGAGTCAGAAATTAAACGGAAGATGGATCGTGGAACTCGCAGCAATATCTCGGGATGGAACTCGCAGGTCATTAGGTGAAAATTAACTCTCAGAGATATTCAAGTGTTTGTCCTAGGATAATTGCTGAACACTAGACATGAATAGTTCTTTCTGTTCTGCTTGAATCACCTCTAACTTGAACTACGTTGTAACTTGGGAAAAATTGTGTGGTCTGTCTGCACATGTAAGACCTGTGCTTGCATGTAAACTACGTCATCCAGTTTTCTGTAGTTTTCAAGAAGATGGAAATTTTCTTTCAACCTTTTTTTTTTATAGCATGGGCCGGGCAAAGGAGGGATAGTATTCAAAGAAAACAGGCCCAAAGAAGGAAGCCTTAATTGGGTCATAAAGACATGTCTAGTCCTTAATTTGGTCTGCTAACGCTACATCGATTCCTAGTCTCTCTCTCTCTGCCTTCTCTGCTTTGGTGAAGTTTGGTGATAGCAGGTTGCTCTCCCCTCTCAAGTTAAATTAATACAAAAAGCTTTCCATTTTGGAATCTTGTGCTGTTGAGAATTTTGACTCTGATAATCTCTCCTTGTTTTTGACTCGTAACCAATCTTCTGTTCTGTGTGTTCTTGGATCCTTGCGTTCTTGGCTCTTGTTAATTTGAGTGTTATTTTCTATTGAACTCTATTTATTTGGATATTCTGCATAGTATTGTTGCTTTTGATTTTCCAATAGCCAACCATTCACTTGAATTGCAAACCTCATGTGCTGCTTACTAAACATAGTTTAGAATCTTGGTGGATTGTGACCATGCAATTGTGAAGACATTGGTGACCTGCACAGTTTTTGTGCCATTAAAATTCTGAACATTGCGTTCTTGAATTCATTTTCGAATGGCTGGCAAATGGGTATAGATATTTTGTTACAATTTATTGTAAAATGAAGGGAGTGTCTGGATTGAGGAGGTATTCCGTCCTTGAATTGAAATTACGCAAGGTACTGAATTTAATAGACGACAATTTTGTTATCAGAGCTTAGATTTTGGTTCCATCATTCAATTTCCTATCATTTTATGGGAGGACAATCAGAGTGTATGTATAATCTGATACAATTTCAAAAGTGTAGAGAGCGAAAGTCCTAAACTTTAAAGTTGCTTGTTGTCATCTTTTTTTATTTCCTAGGAAAAGAGGAAATAGAATAGATTGATTTATTGGTTAAGTGCATCTTGGATGAGGAAATCTATGATAAGTCAACGTACTAGTTGGAGTTGTGAGTTGTCTTGGATTAGTATTGTAGGTTGAGCGTAACATGAATTTGCACTGAGATGAAATTGGGAAAATGAAGATTCATTTGTGCTTTTGGTTATGGGAGAAAGATGCCACATTCTAAGGCTGCCTCTATGGAATCCAATTCTGTTCCTAAGGTTATTGATGGGGTTGTTGAGAGTCTGGTTAATAGAGATAGAGCAGTGTGCCATTGCTGGTGGAAAATCTAAGCGGGTGACAAAGCTGGAGGTACCACCATTACGCACTTCTTGATGCAGAGATCAGATTATCAGTTAGAAAGCCTGCGACCTCAAAAGGGAGTGGAGTTTGTGGAATGGTTATACAGGAATATGACTGCCCAAATAGTAACACCAGGTTTCCTGAGTTTGCTTATTTTATTCTCACCTGGTGGTTGATGCTGAAATAGGAATGGCAGCAGCACCTTTGAGAAGTCCTTGAGACTAAGCCTGACAGCTTTCATGGTGAGCTAATCACGTGGATCATTAGGTTGGAGAAAGCACTTGATGTTAGGAATTTTACTTAAGAGCAAACTCTCCTATTATACATAATACTTGAAGTTGACCATCAGTTGAAGATGAGGACCAGAAGGAAGCAGAAGAAAGCGGAATTGACAGCATTACTAGATGCTAGAGTGGTTGCTTTTCTTTTAAGCTTGATCTCTCCTTCATTGGGTGGTGCTTATTGGGGAGCTATCAGAAATCAGGATTCAAGCTCTCGCTTTACCAATGAGCTGACTGTAAATGGATGTTGGGCTTGGCTACTGCCAAAAAGATCTGATGAAGATGAATATTTCACATGGATGAGTGGGCATCTGTATTTTGTGTGTTTTCTGTCACATGACCTGACAGCTAATTTGCAGCTTCCTTGAAAGGGAGATCTCTTGAAATTCTGTATTGATTAGGAGTGAAAGGACTGGGTATAACTGGATTGCAACTCAAATCTCTTTTGTTGCGGAGGATTTAGTCAGTTTGAGATCCAGTGCTTGGATTTAGCTAAGTTTGCTCCTTGTGTCGCTGATGAGATCTGCTTGCTTGGAAAGTTGATAATAGTTTGAAATTACAATATCAAGAAATTGAATCTCGGTTTTAAAGCTGCGAATATGAGCATAGATGTAAAATTTAACATGGATCATGGGGAGATGCCTGGAAGTGCCAGAATATTCGATCTTAAGAAAAGCAGTCAAGGCATAAAAATCTCTGGAATGAAGGCAAGTGACCAATGATTCTAAAGGCATGTTTCTGACGCATAACCTGATAAGAATATTAATCCTTTCCAAAATTTGGGAAAGTTTCACGAGGTGCACACATCTTATAGATTGTAGTTCATTTTAAGTGTTGAATGTCAAGTTCGCCATATAAGAGATGTTCCATTTTGAATGAGTAACAGCCAAACTGGTTGAGATGATAGAGGCTGAAAATATGTGAGAACCATTTTAGTCACACAATAGGATACATAGGAATTGAGTTCTTCTCAATGAGTTTGCATGAGTTCTTTTCTGATCCAGGTGTTCCCCACTCCTTAAATTCCCAGATTTACTTCAAATGTTGCATGGAAATGACTCCAGAATCTCAGCATTATATTATTTGTTTGTCGTGAATCTTTTAGAGAGGTTCAGTATTGGATTTGAAATCGGGACATGCTAATAGAAGTTTAAGGTGATCAAGTCTCAAGAATGTAACCTATACTGGTGATCATAATCCGTACTTCAGTAGGTATATTTAGCAGTTTGAATTTGGCATTTGAGATACTAAAAAATTGGGGGGGAAAACTTCCATTATAAATGAATTTGACCCAGTGAAAAGAAGTAAACAATAGCAATACTTATTTAGTCATGTGGGATGACAAATTTAGATAGCTAAAATATCCTTTCATGGGATGGCAGTATGGTGATGGAGATCATGTAACCCCTGTGTGATATAATGCCTGTTAATACTACAAGTGAAATAGAGAGGCTGTTCCTAAGTTTAACAGTGTGCAATCCCTAATTTCTGTTAAAACCCAGTAATGGATTTGGATTCTGACACTATCCAATTTGGATTGAATGTTTTTAGGTTGTACTGCAAGTAAAGTTATTGTATACCCTTTAAGTTATTGTATACCAAATTTTGTGGGAACATTTCTTGAGCATGCTGCTCTATTACAGTGTTTTTAGCTGAATGTAGTTGAGTGCGAGTAAGATGTTCTGTTCAGTTTTCTTAATGTTTTCCATTTCCTGTTGTGAATGAACTTGAGTGCCTATCAGTTCAGAAATTGAAATTGCAATGTCATTGTTGTGAAGGCATGTTTCATTTGCAGTAATCCATTGTGCTCATCTGCTGTGGACATGATAGAAGTCAAGGCTGAAAATACAGATGGGGAACCAGTGGGAAGTGAAGGTTCATCTTTTAGTATAAAGGTCTTATTCTTTGCCAGAGCTCGAGATATAACTGGCTTGGCTGATATGCAATTAGAGGTGTCATCTGGTAGTACCACCAGCGATTGTTTGAATAAGCTTATTGCTAGGTTTCCTAGCTTGGAAGAGATCCGTGGTTGTATAGTTCTAGCTCTAAACGAGGAATACACAACCGAGGCAGCAATCGTCAAAGAAAAGGATGAGTTGGCAATCATACCTCCCATCAGTGGTGGCTAAATATCTCGTACAAATTTCTCAAATGTCTTAATATCAAAACATGTTCTTTGAATGGTTTCTTGATCATATAGTTGTCTCACACAAATACGTGAATGTTGTATGATTTTCTCTGTGTCTTTTGTAACTACATTGATGAAGTCTTCAGTAATAAATTAGAAATCCATCTTTTTTCTTTTTCTACTTCGAAATGGAATGAGCTGTTATATCTTCACGTACACTTTAGAGAACAAGGCAGACGCTGAACCATAAATTTCAAGTTTGTGTTCAAATTTTCCATGTGTCCAATTTTTCTCCATGTTGATTATTTATTTATTTTTGATAGATGCCAAGTATGTACCTAGACAATTAACAGGAACTCGTACCTTTTGTGTCATTCTCCTTGCAATGCAAGATGCCTGAACGATGTATAGTGAAGAGAACATGGACTGATGGACGAAGGAGATGTTGCATGCATGCCCTGGCCATAGGGTCTTGTCTCATAGTACTACTTTGTAATAGATATTAAGGCAACAAGCAAAACTAGTTTAATTTCTCCAACCTTGCCAGCAGTTACTACTAAAAAGTTTTTTTTCTTAAAAAAAAAAAAAAACAGAACTCGAGCAGTTAAATACATTGCAAAGCATTTCTAGGTGTCCAGAGAGACAGGTGTGGCTCCTCGAACACCGATTCAAAGCACCAAACTGGGATTAATGCATTTGGATAATAGAATATCACAGCGATAATCCGCACTGCTATTAAGAACTTGTATATTGATGGACCCGAACCAAATTTAATTTAATTTAATTGGCTTAAAAAACCTTCCAAAAACACCTTTTCCAAGTAAAACAATGCCAAATGCCAGACTATTGCTTGAATTAATTGGTCTGCCTAGACCCAATTTATTTTTGGGTGTTGGATGCGGTCCAGCACCCTCCCAAATAATTGAGCCCTCATTTAATTGGGCTTACCGAATCCAATTAATTAGATACAGGCATAACTCTTGGATTCAATTAAATGTTAAATGGGGGTACTTGGCGCACTAACACCCTTTATTTGATCTGGGTGTTATGCCCAGACCTAATAATTTGGGTGCTAGCACCCATAAACACTTATTATTATTAGGTTTAGTTATAATGTCTGATCGATGTTGGGTGTGCTTTTCAGGGTGTTGGGTGTGCTTTTCCACGTACTAAAATATGTGCCCTCAGCCTAACTCTTTTTTGAGAAATTTTTCTAAGCCACATATAGCTTTTTTAATATTTTATACTTATCAAATACGTATTATTTTAAGTAAAATTATATTTTAGCCTCTTTCAAGATTTATGAGATATAAATATATTATGAATCTTTCAAACTTAAGGTTCATAATCTCTTCATTCTTAATATTTTCATAATCCATTTTTTTAAAATATCATTGTACTTTCTCTCTTTACAAAGTTATAAATTTTACCATCGGAGAGTCCCTACATCCATCAAATAGAACCTTTTGCAGGTACCAACTACCAGCCACCTTGGCATACCAAACATCACCTATTACTACCAATCACCTAAGCTTTTCATATCAAACTATTAGACATCTTGACTAAGGATAATGAATCAGATTGTTTGAACTAAGAGATTATTCAATTATCTAACACATCAGTTTTATTCCTAAACATCTTGGATTTTGAAACTCATCAATTGGCGTCGTTTGTGGGAACTGATAAAAAAACTATTAGTTTCTAAAAGTTGGTTTTGACATTTCCAGGTCATTCCATATACAACCAAGATTTACCTGGGTCAAAATGCAAGACAAATTTACCTGTTACAACGAACACTTCTATTCGACCAAACCTTCAACAATTCACCAATCATGTGCAACTCTTCACTCAAACCGTGTTGTCAATCCAAGGTCAAAGTCAGACATTTCCACCTTGACAAGTCTTGACACCATCGACAACAGACAACACCCCAACACCTTGACCATCGACAGCACCCTACGCCAGTAGATTATTACACTACTCAAAGGAGACTAAACATAATAACAATCTTGAAAGTTTTTTAAGGGGTCACTCACACCATTACGATACTCATGTATAAAGTCAGTACTCCAAACGTACTACCCCTAGCTACTGTGGGATGGACACTAGTTACTATGATCATCATTCCATGCCAAACTCCTCTGGCTTCCAAAAACTTAACATATCAAGGACTAATTGACGATTTGTATATAAGCATACCCAGAATAATGACTACAAGCCCCATCAGTAGAAGGGTTCTCTCTTATCTAAACAAGTATTGAACACTCGAATCTCTAAAGATTTTTTTTCCATAAAAATGATTCTAGATAACTATGATGACCTAGCCAACTCGAGGGAGCATATACAGAATATACAAGGTAGCTTAGAGTTGTTCATCCAAAACAATGACTGAATATGAAAAATCCTTTCCACACACCTCTCACTCTCAAGTGCGACCACTTTTTAAGGGATAAACTTGGTTTTTCTAGTGCAATAGAACCACCCTCTATAGATTTGTCCCCTTTGACTCTTAGAAATTTTTCTAAGTATAAATATCGAGATAATTTCGTTCTTCTCAACCCTTTAGAATTTTTTTCCAAGTATAAGCATCATTATAGGTCATCCTTATTGGGTTCCTTTTAGTTTTTTAAATATTTTCTAAGTACATGCTTACTCTCAATGTGTTTCCATTAGATTCTTAGAAATTTTTCTAAGTATGAACTTCATCTCCTTAAGTTTCCCATGACCTCTTAGAAAAATATTCTAAGTATGGAGTCTTTTATATCTCACCTCATCCTCCTTAAAAAATTTTGAAGTATGGGTTCCTCTAAGGTTTTCCTTTACATACTTAGAAATATTTTTAAACATGGTACACACCTCTACACACGGGCTTTTTGGTTTATTACCCGAGATTTCATCTTTTCTTCTTATATGAAGAAAATTCAACGAACTCTTCATGATAACTGGTATTTTTACAAATCTTTGCAGATTAATACCATAAAAATTTGAGAAGTTATTGATGGACCTAAAATTTTATAGTCCCCAAAACACCCTCCAAAAAATATACTAAAAAACCTTTTAAAAAACATGTTTTTTTTATTCTCAATTAAATTTCCCTGCACCCTCACTAGTAATTGGGGGTACTTGACATGCCAGCACCATCCCAATCAATTGGGGGTACTAGGCGCGCCAGCACCACCTAATTAATTGGTGGTGCTGGCAGCAGCCTCCCAAATAATGTTCCAATTGAATTAGGATGATACCAGCATATTCCAACTAGTCAGCACCCTAAAACTCTAATGGGTAGTTCCAATTTCACCAAGAAGCATCAAATTTTCATCTTTCTTGATTAACATTGCATGCGCAGAGAATGTGAACATGCAAAATATGTTCCAATTGAATTAGGATGAGCCACAAGCCAGTTTACCGCCCGCATCCAGAGAAGTTGACCTTCCGATCCCTTTTTCTTCGCTTCAAAAATTTCCTCATCTGTCCTAACCCGGGGGTTTGTCATTAAAATAGCTTGTGCAACTTCCTTCATTGCGTTAGTGAAATCTTTAATCTCCTCAGCAAAGTGTATTTCACACCCCTTTAGGCTTAAAGCCTTCATCATGCTAACTAACAATGGCATAAGTATCAAACCAATTCATCCAAAGATTCCAATAATTTTATTGTTAATTTTGAAGACCAAAAGTGGGGAGAAGAGGGGAGCTGTGGCTTCTCAAAACTCGTTGTTGACGGCACAAAAAGCAGAAAACAGGATATGGAGATAAGGTTTGTGGAAGAGCAGAGAAAAAAGAAGCAACTGAGCTAATTAATGTGTTGTAGTCAGCGGATAAAAGACTTGATTTATAAACTTTTTTTTTATTTTTTCAGGTTTGAATAGTTCAATTCTAGCCAAATCCCATGTTCAAAATCTTAAAAACATCTCATGTTTCAGAAAAGCTGTTCATGAGATCTTCTACCTTGCCGACATTAGCATTATCATACAACCACTCCACCAGTAATATCACTAATACTTTATAATCATAACCTCTGCTGACCATCGAAGAGTGGAATGGCTGGCTGAACAAATTAACTCTCTGCTGGCTTGTCAGATGCCATGGATGCTTGCTACTGCAAGGACAAAAGCTACTGCTTCTTGGTGAGATTTTTTACTTGGGCCTAGTGGGGGCTCTGATACGAGATGTTGGATATACCTCAAACTGTAAACTTAAGCTTGCAACCAGTAGATGCATAAGATGATTTGGAGTTTTTCCTTACTTAAGAACTGATGAGAACAATTACAACTTAAATAAGTAAACAGACTTAGATTTCAAGTAGGAACTAACTACCACTATGTGAATTTAGTGGAAGCATATCCAACGATACAACACACTGAAATATACACGATTAATATGTTGATCATGACTCCCACAACTTAGGGATTCTTAGTTGACTAGGCTTGCACAATTCCAACCACACACTTCTAAGTTTATTGAAATAACTATCTGTTGACATAATTTATTATCATTAATCCTAGCAATATTTAGTAAACACGACAATCAACCAGCCCTTTACAAATGACAGCGTCTTTGATCAGCTTAAGAGATTCTTCAAGATCATCGCAGAGTTGATGAGGATCAGGAACTATCCCTTCGTCAACTGATAAGATGATGTTCATCTTATTGGCATAACTCACAACATGAATCATTAAAGCCTGAAAAGAAATATTTATATGTTAACACTAGTAATATTCATACACAATTTGATTAAGAGATTATGAAGAGAAATCTTCAGATTTTCAAATCCTAACCATCAATTTCTGAGACCTTCTTTGTTTCAAATTAGAGATGATTTGCATGGCATGCAGTGTATTTCAATATTTAGAACACACGTCAAAGATTGTTAGCTGATATGATGTCAAGGAAAACATTATCTATATATTAACTGGTGATTTAATAAAAAGTCATTAGATTTGATTGCTGAAAAAGATTTACTAAATTTGTATTTACAATGGTCTAGGACCATCCAATTTGGTAATATAAACATATATTTTATTAATACCAAATAAAATAAAAATAAATCAATATTTTTGTTTTCTTTTTAAAAAAAAAAAAAAAAGTATGTCGCTAATATTAATGGTAATTTACTCGCAGACATAATATATCGAGTACTTACATTAGGTTGCCCAAAGCAAGTTGGAGCTATGTAGGCCACTTGATGGCCATACAAAGTGATTTCTTCCGAGGGACCAGCCACGTTCGAGAACCACAATGTAGTTTGAGTTGGGAAGCTTGCCAACTGGGACAACAATGGAATTTATTTTATTTTAAGCCCCCAAACATCTATTGACGTTGTACATCAATAATAAAGAATCGACTGTTCCTAGAAGATTCATTTTACCTTAGTACCAAATAATTTGAGAAATGTTTTTGCCATCAAATATGTGTATATTGCTTCAAGAGAAGCTTTCTTCCTCTTTCCAGTTGCCTTAGCACTTCGAACATAATCTAATGCATCCTCTCGTAGTGCAATGGTGAAGGGGAAGAGAACGTAGCCGATCAGGTTGCCCAACCTCACGTTGCTGCTACTTTTCGTCTTTTCAGCAGCACTCTATATATAGAAAGAAATTAAAGAAAAAATAGATACACAGAAATAAAGGATCATGACGTTTCTTCACATGATATTTGTACTCCTCACTTTATTTCCTGGATTTTCTTATCTTTTTTAGTTTTCTTAGAAGCCAAAGTAAATTAACAGAAGACGCCAAGGGAGCAAAAAGAATCCCTCGAGGCGAAACAGATAGCATGAAAAGGAGCGAAGTAAAGGCAAAGAAATTGCCGTACTCACTTCATTTCCTAGATGTGGCCTTAAATTCACGAATGAAGTTGCTCGTAGACGAATGTTCTTAGGAAGATTGCTATTTCCTTCTGCCCCTCCACCATCTTTCTTATTTTTACCTGCCGAATATAGAATTAATTTACAAAGCTGAAGATGTTCCAAAGATAACTAATTTAATTTTTCTTCCTACCTTATTTTAGGTAGTCGTTTAAAATCTAATATATCTGACAACTTAGCGTAAAGTCCAGCTAAGAGCATATTTTATAAAATTGTTTTATATATAGCTATAGGCCTATCTATTGTTTTTGAAGGATATAAGTTATAATTTTACACCAAAGTGAAATTGGCATTAAATTTAAATTTAGAAATTGCTTACCATATTTTCTATTGAGATAGCGAGATAGAGCTCCTTGTGTGACTCCCACCATCACATCATTGATTGTCTGGCAAAAAAAAAAAAAAAAGTTTTAAAAAAAATGTAATGAGTTTAAGAGAGTAATGTAAGGAATACCAAAATTTAGGTAATTTGCACGAGAAACGTATATGAACACTTTGTTTTATTTTCTACTGTGAGTACAGTTTGATATATGGTAATTGGCTTACAGCATTCATGGCATTCTTGACTAGCTTAACATCCTCCAAACTCACAGTTCGATGAACAATCCGCCGTGGAGTAGATCCAACGCCTAATGGACCTTTGAGGGGCGTTTTTGTATCATCCAAGAAGAAAATTGTGATTAAAAACATAACGATATCAACCAAAGTATTCCAATATATCAGCAACACCGAAAATAGCTTGATGAAATGTTGGAGAAGTCCTCCACTAGAACTGCAGGGTTTCTGTTTCTTTGAGATTGGAAATGTTGGAAGCGCCTCAGGATCAGATGCTTTGCGGGTAAAAGACATGAAAAGTGACATGAGAGACGTCCCATCTCCAATGGAGTGGTGGACTCGGAGAATGCCTACGGATTCAGCATTAGATGTTTTGATGTTGAGGACATGAAGATCCCACATAGGTATAGACATACTGATCTTAGTTTTGCTCAAATTAGAGACGTAATCTTCTACGTACATATCAGGAAAGTCCATATTTGGGTCAATTGTAGGGAATTTGACATGGTTGTCCAAGTCAACCTCTGTTCTAACCCATTTGAGCTGCCCCCCATATTTCTCATCGGGAACCTGTTACATCTAAATGTTGAGGTCATTAATGAAAAGACAAAAAAAAAAAAAAAAAAACTTAAAGTTTGATTTGTAATACCGATCCTTTGTTACCATAAGAAATTGTAAGAGTGATTATTAATCATTAATTATTAGTGTACAAAAAAAACAGAACATGCCTGCAAACTAGAGAAACGAGGATGCTTAAGCAAAGTATTCCCCACATTTGGTCTCATAACTTCTGGATTGATTTTGGTCTGAAAGCCGATTGTGATAATGATGTACACGTTGGAGTCGGGTTCATGAAACATTCGAGCCATTGGACTCAAAGGTTGCTGCTCTTCATCAGTGCTGCTCAGAACATTCTCAACATTTTTTGCTGTTTGAATTGGTTTAATGGCTCCGGTCCTCATTCGTTAATCTTTGAGAATAGAGGCAAATAATGCAGGTGTGTCAGTGAGTACGTGCAAGGGTACTATCCTGTTTTTCTTCAAGCTCTATGTTTTGGTAGCAACACTTCATGGATACGCCCCCTTCTTATAGAACAGCAAACTGCGTGCATGTTTCACACGTTGTGTTTCATAGAAAATTCACAGAAAAAGAAAAGTCTCATTAATAATCTGAAATGGAAGTTTATCGCTAATCATACGAGTTTTTGGGAAGGAAGAAACAACTAATTAATGAAGATGTGATTGAAACGGCATCTCAATTTCGAACCAAGTTTTCGTATTTTCATTATAAATGCTTCGCACAGAGTAGGTATATATTCATGAATCATGATATTGATATTTAATATCATTATTCGTAGCGTTGTTCACGTTACAGAATTCTGTCAGTGGTCCCCCAATTGTTTTTACTTCCATTCATTTTGCTCCTCAAACTTTTGTTTCTTTCAATTTGGTCCATGAAAGTTCATTTTTTTTTCAGATTTTCTTTTTATTCTCTCTAGATTGAATTCTATGGCATGCTTGAGTTTTGGAGATTTTTTTAAAAAATTCGATGGCATGTCAATTTTACATGAAAGAATTTAAAATCATTGTAAAAAAAAAAGAATCAAAACTGGCATTTACAAAAATTGAGAGTTTATTATCCTTAGATTGTTGAACCATTGTAAAATTTCTACAGTCTCTTTTCAATTTTCTGCTTATTATTCTTTTCTTTTAAATCACATTATTGCACAACATAATTAATTAGTCCTTGTAGTTTAACAAAATATTATTTCATCCCCACGATATTAAAATCCACTTATTAACTTTGGTCCTTTCTTTAATTTATTTTGTTCTCTTTTTGGAAAAAAAAGGAAATGTAATTAGTTAACATGGGAAAATTGATTGGAAAAAAAGCTATTTTTGAATAAAAAACAACTAAATTAAGTTTGGTCAAAGGACAATATAATTATTTTTTATATTATTGAGACTAAATGATTAATTTTTATAAACTAGAAGGACCATAACCTAATTGATAAAACTAAAATAGACACGGATGTTTTATTGTGCACAAAATGCAATTCAACCCTTCAAAACGACTTCGTTTTTGGTTTAATGGCTTGGATCCTCATCCGTTGATCTTTGAGAATAGGGGGTATCCTGTTTTTCTTTAAGCTCTATGTTTTGGGAGCAACACTTCATGGATATGCCTCTTTCTAGAACAGCAAACTGCGTGTTTCACACGTTGTGATAGAAAAGTATTTCTGTTTTCATAGAAAATTCACAAAAAACAATCTCATAAATAATCTGCGTGAATTATGTGATTTTTTGGGAAGGAAGAGCAGTTTAATTTGGATTGTACAAGGAACAACCAAATTAATGAAGATATTGATTGAAACGACATCTCATTTTCGAACAAGTTTTCTATTTTCATTATAAATGCTTCGCACAGGAAAGTA
>Ga0325403_1002492_pt1 | contig 16322 bp, 12 predicted proteins | sample PopdelMetagenome_19_FD_205665 | JGI IMG/M metagenome (GOLD analysis project Ga0325403, IMG submission 205665) | Populus deltoides microbial communities from Bellville, Georgia, United States - Xylem-PdKOR-R4 | ecosystem: Host-associated > Plants > Phyllosphere > Stem > Wood/Secondary xylem...
ATTGTATTTTATGTATATATTATTTTTCTTGCCAGACATGTTTAAAAAAATCAAAAGTATGATAATAACCCTTTTAAAAAATATTGATAATTGTTAATTAATTTCTTCTGTATAGCAAAACAATCACAAGACTTTTACTTAAAAGGAAGAAAAATCATGATGAGAAAAAATAATAAATAGGCATAAACAACTATATAAATCTAAATACAAGATGTAGATTTATAAAATAAAATAAAAAATAAGTAAAAAAACGATATCAACTCGCATTAACTAATCAAACATGTAACTCGAATAATTAAATCAGAAGCACTCCACCTGACAAAACCACAAAATACAATCGCTAACCAATCAATTTTTAAATGATGGAATTGGAAAGAAAAATTAAACTATAAAATAAAAGATCCAAAACAAAAAAAAATAAATAACAATTAAAAAAACAATGATAGCCATTGAAATAAAAAAAAAATTAGAGGAAAACTAAGACTTTTTTATTGAATGATGAAATTGAACCAATAAAATATTGAATGATGGAATTGAAAAAAAAACCATTAAACTATACAAAAGAATATAAAACAAAAAATATCAATTAAAAAAACAAGAATCAATATGGAACAATTAAAAGAATAAGGATCAACATGGAAATAAAAAATAAACTTTACAAAAGGTCCAAGAACAAAAATTAAAAAAAAAACAAGGATCAAATTTGAAATCTCAATAAATTAGGAGGCAACAGTAAAATTTTACATGACCAGCATGAATTTCTAGGGGAGAAGAGAAAAAAGATGAGGGGGGAAATGTCATCGACGTTGCATCGCCACACCAAAGCCACCATGTGCCGCCACAATAGGAAGTGGATGGTGCGACACTTCAAACAACATGGCAAAAAGGAGTTTTGCACCATACACGCCACCGGAACACATTGCACGCATATGCTACTTTTTTAAAATTATATTTCATACTTATTCAAATATCAAATTCACCTACGCCAATATGATAAGAACAAAAAAAAAACAATATAAAAATACAAAAAGCCCCTAAATACTATTAGCAACCTACAACCTCATTTTAGCACCAATCATGTGAGTCGATGGAGTGATAACAAGTCCCATAAATTATGGGGTGATAAGGATGATCATACTCACAGAAATATCGAAAGAAATATGGTTGGTGACAAGGACTTCCAAATAATAACAAATTCCTACGTAAATGGTAGTTCAATAGATAAAGGAAACTCCAACTAATTGATAATTATATTTGATATTTACCATCATTATTTAACTGCAGAATTTGTGGAGATAAAATAGTTATCTTTTCCTTCCTTATCTTGTGTAACAACAATGAATGTGTTAGTCTATAAATAGCCTTCTTGGTTAGTGTAGAGGGTATCAATTCAAGTATAATAAAAAGACTTTATTTTCTTGTAGCAATTCTATTTTTTCTCTTGCTACCAGAGCAGGAACGATCATGTCTCTTATTCTAATCATCATGACCTCGTTGTATTTGAATGTTATAAATTTTGTCACACTAAAACTTACACAATCCAATTACCCACTATGGAGAGAACAAGTTTTAGGATTCGCAGAGAGCCAAGACATGGTTTATCATCTCACCAATGAAACACCAATCCCAACAAAATATACTACAAATTCAAACACCATGAAAACAGGAAACGCTACACCATAATTGACAAAGGAATTTGTTGCTTGGAAAAAGTCGGATCGCCTTCTCTGGAGCTGGATCATCAGAACCCTCTTTAAAGAAGCTCTTGTCATTGGCTTAGACACAACACTTGCAGTCTGGGAAGCACTGAAAGATGCTTATGCACAGGACTCTCAAGAGTGAGATTTTACACCGCGATAACAATTAACCCACCTTCGCAAGGATGATAACAAGATTGTTGCGATATCGCGGTCGCACAAATTAATTACCCTAGCTTAAAACACAACACATAAGATAGTATAGAGCAAGTAAGGGATCGATCCCACAAGGAAGGTTCAAGTTAGATTTTTATGCTACATGATATGCCACTGGAGGGTTGTGAAGTTATCTAGGCTAAAGCAAAAGAAAACATAAAAATATCAAGCGAAATTAAATAAAATCAGAAAATAATCAAGAGAACAAACATTGGTCACAAGTAAACGTCCACCTACAGAAATCAGAACTAATCATAGAAACAAACCATCAATTTATATTCTGAATATTTATCTCTTCTTAACATTGGTTAGTTAACGGATCCGTCGTATAACTAACTCTAGCCATCAAACAAATATAGTGTCCACACTAGTAATTTAATTCAATGACAATCTTAAGAACTAGATAAGTTGATTAATAAAAAAAACTAACTGTCTGCAGGCTATGTTTGATTTGATTGAATGTTATCCCTAAGATTAATAACGTAGATCAGCCACAATTATTAAATTCAGTTGCTTCACAAATTCATATACCACAACTCCAGTTATGATACTAAACTTAGCAATAGATTGTCTACAATAATAACATAGAGTCCGCTCTAGCAATTAAAATAAACAATCATAGAAAAAATAAGCATAAAAGAACAAACATATTCATCATATAAACTGGAAAGAAAATGTAAAATAAATCTCACAGTTCTTGAAATCCGAAGGTTTCCGTGTACTTGCAACCAAGAAAAAGAGTTTAGCATTATATGTTTGTTTAACAACTAATCAAAAAGAAGGAGGAATGCATGATTTTGGGTTTTTTAAAGGAAGGGTGTGTTTTTCTCTTCTTGACTAGCTCTTCCCTTCTCTTTTCTAATTCTTTTTATATCTTAGGAAACCCTAGGCTCTATTTTACAAAATAGTTCTCCCTTAAGTCGACAGTTTATATTTAAGTACTTCAATAACTAGTTTCCTAAAATAGAGAAATAGTCTTGCATGAAATCTTCAAGCTTTGACTTAGAGGAGCTAAATTGCTGAAATAAAAACTTGGATGTTGGTTTAGATGCTTCGGAACGTAATTGGACTCGTTTATTCACGAAACTTGTTTGCATGCAAAATTTAGTTGTCATCTTTAAAAACTCATATCTCCCTCATATGACATTTTTTTTTATGAAATTTGGAGAGTTGATATTTCTTTGAGTTTGGAATCCAAAACCATTAATTTTGCATCAATTGGACTTCTGTAGTTCAAGATATTCAAGTTGGAATGACCGAAGGTCAATACTAACAGATTGTGAGATTTGACTTTGAAGGCTGCGATTTCCATGCTCTTCCTTATTTTATTTTCTTGTCTTAGTGCCCAAAAAGATATGGATGTTAGCTTTTTAATGCCACTGGAATCACTTCATTTCAACCTCTAGAACTCACGCTCTACACAAAACATCTACTAAAGGTCAAATCTACCAATTACCTCCAATTTACTCCTTTTTGCATCTTTCATCCAAAAGTGCATTCAAAACATAAAACAAAGAATATCAAGACATTTTATATATAAAACATAGGCAAAACATTAGGTAAATGTGGGTGAAACTATCAAATAATATGGTTATAATAAATATGCTTATGCACAGGATCATCAGAACCCTCTCTAAAGAAGCTCTTGGACTTGTCATTGGCTTAGACACAACACTTGCAGTGTGGGAAGCACTGAAAGATGCTTATGCACAGGACTCTCAAGAGTGAGAGTTTACACTGCGACAACAACTGACTTACCTTTGCAAGGATGATAATAAGACCATTGGAGATCACATATGCATTTTTTAAAGGTCTGTGTGACAATCTTGCTGGTATTGAAAAACCTATACCAGATAAAGAAAATGTTTTTTGTCTTCTCACAAGTCTTGGACCACAATATGAAACCTTTATAACAACAATATTGAAACCTCCAAGACCAACCTACTTTAAGCTAATTTCATAATTACAAAATCTTGATTAGCGTTGTAACTGGTTTTCAAACCAATCAGATGCATCTCTTTCTCAACTCATTCCATATTTAGCTTTCTATGGTCAGCAACAGAAATAATCTCAAAGTATCATTTCAAGGAATCGCAACAATAACTTTACTTCCCCAGGTCATGGATTCCAAGCACAACAGTTTCGAAACCAAAGTCAAAGTTATCCAGACAATTCAACACCAACTACACAAAAATGACGACGACCACCAGGAGAACATCGTATGGTAGCAGCAGAGCGAGATCTATATCGCAATGAAACATATCAATATTATGGGAAACTAGGCCATATTGACAAAATCTGTTGGTAGATACCAAAAAGAACAACTCAAAATGATGCAATTCCACAAGCTCTTGCAACCCTTACTTTAGACAAATCCATTACCGAAACAGAATGGACTTCTGACACAGGAGCTTGAAATCACATGATAGGAAAGCAAGGTATGTTGACTAATATTCATAAATACTCTAGATCTAATTCAATCATAATTGGAGATGGTTCTTCTATACCTAGAACAGGTATTGGTGATTCTTATATTAAATAAAAGATAAGACTTTGCTTTTCATGATGTTCCTTTAGTTCCAAATCTGAAAAAAAAAAAACTCTCTCAATAAGTCAACTAACCTCTCAATTTCCTGTCAATTGTGAATCTTCTGATGTTGATTTTTGTGTAAAGGAACGAAAAACAGGACATCCGCTAATAACAGGGAAATGGAAGGGTGACTTGTATGTTTTATCCAAATGTACCAGAAGCACACTTCTCTTATTGGTTCAAATCTGGCACTATAGATATTTGGCACTAACGTTTAGGACACCCTCAAGCTTTAGTTGTTTCGTTGTTAAAGAATAGAAGATTAATTGATGTTATAGGTCCTTTACGGACAAAACATTAATGTGATAGCTGTCAATTAGGAAAACTATGTAAACTTCCTTTTGCTCTTTCTGAACATTCTAGTTCTAACATTTTTTATAAGATTCACTGTGATTTGTGGGGACCTACCCTTGTTTTATCTATTGGCAAGTTTAAGTTTTATGCTCATTTAGTTAATGATTTATGAAAGCATACTTGGATTATTCCATTGAAACACAAATGTAATTTTTTTTCTTGCCTATCTAGCATTTGAACAGTATTTTGAAAGACAGTTTATGGGTGGAAGCCTTTACCACAACAGTTTTCCTTCTTAATTGGTTACCATCTTCATCTCTTCAATTTAACACTCCATATTTCATGTTACATGGAACTCATTCTTACTACACATCGCTTTGAGTTTTTGGTTCTAAATATTTCCATATATATGGCATACAAGAAATCATAAATTTGACCCTAAAACTATCTTGTGTGTTTTTGTAGGATACAGTGAAAAACATAAAGGATACAATGCCTCTATCCACCTAGTCATAAATTTTTCATTTCTCATCATGTTGTTTTTTATGAGACTATTTTTCCATTTAAATCTTCATCACTTTCTACTACTGCATCACATGTTCTTATTATATTTGATTTTTGGCTACCTTATTCTGACACTCTTCTTGAATTAGGTGTTCTCCCACAAATGTCTGCATCGATAAATTCCATTCCTCTACCATATGTTGATAGTCATTGCTGGCAGTCTGCACCAAATTCACCACATGACGCAACTGTGACAGGAAATGTTGGAACTGATTTTAATGATCAACCTTCCAAAGATCTCAATCTACCTACATTAATGTCTGCATTAAACTCTGATATACATCCTGAACACTTCCTTACACCTAAGTCCCCTCCTTTCATAAACACAACGCAACCTCATGAAGCATCAGTAAATCATCCTATGCTAACCAGGTCCAAGCTTGGAGTTGCTAAGTTGAATCCTAAATATGCCTTAGAAAAGACCTTAGAAAGTCAACCTAGAAAAGACCAACGAATAGAAACTCGACATAGAAAAACAATCATACAACAACGCAGCTTACTTTAGGTAGGGTGCACTGGGGGTGATGCATCTTTCCCTTGTACAATCAGTCCTTTACCCAGACTCTTGCAAACCATAGGTTCCTAGTGACCATAATACTAGGTGGCGACTCCTAAACATTAACCATAATTTTATGATTAAACCGAAATCCAAAAACCCTTCCTAACACACACACACCTCATCAAGAGGCATGATAAAAGCCTTTGTTGTCGCCCAACGATGTCATGGCATGACCCATGACAATACTCACAGAAATATCAAAGGAAATATGGTTGGTGACAAGGACTTTCAAAGAGTAATAAATTCCTACGTAAATGGTAGTTTAATAGATAAAGGAAACTTAGACTAATTGATAGTTATATTTGATATTTCCCATCAGTATTTAGCTGTTGAATTTGTGGAGATAAAATAGTAATATATTCCTTCCTTATCTTGTGTAACAGCTATGAATGTGTTAGTCTATGTATAGCCTTCTTTGTTAGTGTACAGGGCATAAGTTCAAGTATAATAAAAAGACTCTTTTTTTTTGTAGCCATTCTGTTTTTTCTCTTATACTAGTTTTTTTTTTTTCCTTAAAATGTTAATTAAGTCATTCCACTTTGCTTTAGAAATTTTAAAATACTGAATCATCTCAATTAATTTAATAATGATCTATAGACCTTGTAAAAAGACTTCATTATTCTCAATAATCGATTCAGAAGGCCAAAACTATCCTTTACTGATCTAGTGAACAATATTATTGAATTTGGGTGAACAATATTTTTCCAAGGTGCTTTTTAGCTTTTGTTAATGAAGATTAGCAATATTTATTTCTATGTTATTTTATTCTTTAAGATAGCTATTTGTTATTTTCTTAAATGATAATTAATATATAAAAAATAACCACATTGTTGTCTCTCCATCTCCCTTGCCAAGAGAGCGATTGAGCACCCTCTCCAATCTTCGGAGCAGCAGCAGACGATTCCTTCCATCAATGAATGTGCTTGCTAAAAGCACTCCAATAAGCTTACCATATAACAGATCTTCCAGCAATCCCTACCTACGCAGGGAATGAATTCATACTACCACACGCTCATCCAATCACTTCTTACCAGCGGGTTCACCTCTCATTAGCAAGGAAAGCAGTTAATGGACATATCTCACAAGTTTTGTTTTACGTTTTTGAGGAGGAAATGAAATGCTTAAAGCCTTAAACGTTAAGAGGCATAAGATTTTAAAAATATATATGAGAAAAATAAGTTACAATAATGTTACAGGATATTGACACCGTGGCTTTGATGACCTTTTTTAATATATATTTTATAAAAAAATGGTATTTTCCAGAAGATTTATTTTTATATATTTTATACTAAAATGGTATTTTCAACCATTGCTTGAAAAATAAACACAAAAAGGGATGAATTGATCCATCTTATTGTGTGATTTTCCACAGTACCTCGTTCTTTTCATCAAAATTCTTTGTAGATATAAGAGATTGCAAAGGTATAATTTCAATGCATGAGAATATTAGAGAGAGTATAATTATTAACAAAAACTAAAAGAGAATGTGTTTTTACTTTGAATCATTTTATAAAATACTATTTATTATAATAATTTATTATTCTATGTTTTAATATTTTCTAATTTTATTTTTAAATATTTAGGCTATTAGAAATTAATTTTCATGATTTGTTATGGTTAGCTTTTTATGAAGTTATTTTAATTTCATGATTTGTGTCACGGGTTTGACGGGTTAAACCAATTGACTCAATTTTTTTTTGAAATGACATTTTTTTATTATTGTTGTTATCTATTTTTGGGTCCCACGAAAAAAAATAATAGAAAAACTTGTGAGAAAAAAAAGCACAAAATCTTAAAAGGATTTCTGGATTTTTTATTTTATTTTAAAAATAGTAATAATAAAATATATTGGGTTTGGGCTCAACCTAATCCTGTGGTCTAAGCCCACCTTGGTTGGACCCAAATTCAGCCTAGAGAAGGAGTCCAGACCCATGAGAAACAGGGTCTTGACCGGCCCTAAAGGTAGCTGGGCCGAGTCTAGACCCAAGCAAAAATGAGTCCTGTCAGCCCCAAACAAAGGGGTCTTGACCGGACCTAAAGGCAGCTAGGCCGAGTCTAGACCAAAGCAAAAATGGGTCCTGCCAGCCCCAAAGAAAGGAGTCTTGACCGACCACAAAGACAGCTGAGCCGAGTCTGGACCTAGAAGAATCTAGGTCTTGACTAGCCATAAAAGCAACTGGGCCGAGTTTGGACCCGAGCAAAAATGGGTCATGCCAGCCCCAAAGAAAAGAGGTCTTGACTGACCCCAAAAGCAGCTGGGCCGAGTCTGGACCAAGCAAAAATGGGTCCTGCCAGCCCCAAAAAAAAGGGGACTTAACCGGACCCAAAAGTAGCTGGGTTGAGTCTAGATCCAGGAGAATCTAGGTTCTGACCAGCCTTAAAAGGAGCTGGGTTGTGGCAAGACCCATGAAAAACTAGGTCTTGACCGCCCAAAGGACCTGGGCCTTGGATGCTCCAAAAGCAGCAGGGTCATGTCCAGACCAAGCGAAAATGAGTCTTGCCAGCCCCAAAAAGAAGGGTCTTGACCAGCCTCAAAATGACTGGACCAGACCGCCCTACACAAAAGGCAGCTGGGATGAGAGGGATCGAGTCATGACCATGAGAAAATGGGTCAAGACCGACCCCAAGGTCAAATGGGTCGCAACTTGCCCCCATAGAAACTGGGCCGCAACTGGGCCTAAACAAAACTTATAACTGGGACGAGGGTGGCCACATAACAGCTGGGCCGCGTCTCGACCTATAATAAATTGGGTCGAGGAAGACCGAAACTCGGGTTAATTAATAGCACTGCATGCAGAACCAGTTGACGTTCTGCATGCAGCGAACTTGCTGCACGCAGGGAAGAAAAGGAGTGACGGGCAAGAGAAACTTACCTGTCATAGGGGGTGGTGCAACTGGCGGCAACAGTGGCTTAAAGCGGTGGTCTAGGCGGCAGGGAGGTGGTCGTGCACTAGGGAGTTGTTTTGCTTGCCCTGTTTGAGATACCGAGAAGACGAGCAGTAGGAAACTAATATAAAAAGGAGATTTGACAATTTAAGACAAATTGACCAAGTTCGTGATTTTTGGACAGTACAATTTGGGTTGTTTAGAGCTTAGATCGTGCAAGAAAAAATGTATATTGGGATCCGATTTATTTTTTCAAGGACTTATTTGATTGATTAAGGGCCAATCTTAAACTTTGGAAAGTCTAATTGGTTTAATCAAGGGCTTAATGTTAAGGAAACAAGACGGCGTCGTGCAACTTTTTTTGACACAAACGACACTGCCCCATCCTGGATTTATAATTAGTATGGTATTGTTCATTTCCATGTTTTGAACAATGCCTCTTCTCGTCTGCAATTCTTTCCCTTCTTTGCAACCGTTCGTGCTAGTTTTTTTTTATTCTCTTGTCCTTGCATCCTCGGGTCAGCTCCGTCTGTACAAGTATCACCCCTTTTCACGCCAGGTTTGCAGCTGCAATTCACGATATTAGCAAGGGAAACGGTTTTGTACCTCACTGTGCCAGCTTTGAAAGAAGACAAAGAGAGGAACCTTGCCATCATCTAAGGGATGGGATTTTATCCCTAGCACATACGGTTGAAATGAAAGGATGTTAGAGTGGTCTCCAAGTTTTGGCAGGGGAGAAAAAGAAAACAGAGAGAAAAATAGAAAACAGAGAGGAAAGGAGAAAGAGAAAGCAGAGATAACAAGAAGAAGGCTAAGAGTAGAAAAATAGAAAAACAAGGAGAACGAGAGAGGATATTAACTTCAGTCTATCCTACCTTGCTGAAAAGGAATTTACAAAACTCTAAAAGGTTTTGAAAAAGCTCCTAACGACAAAAGAGAAAGGCTTTCTTTAATTATCAGAGGCAAAAGGGCAGAGACTTTCCATCGGTTTATATCTCATCTTTTGCATTCAAAACGAGCAGGATCTGCAGGTATAAGTCTCAGCTTTCTTTTTCCTTGACATATTTAAAGTTGTTGTTTGGTCTTTGTTCTTTTCAAAAATCTATTTCTGCTTTTGTTTTGGACATTCGTTTTCCATTTTAGCAACAACGTTGTAGGCCTGACCACCTTTTCTTTCATGGCTGTGAGTTTAAATGAGGGTTTATGTTAGAGTTGCGGGTTCCTTTCTTCTCCTCTTATTCATGAGGAATTGTGAGCCATGAAGGTCTTCATTATCCCTCCAGTCCTTTGTTCGAGTGTCTCCCTGTTTTAGAATTCTGTATAGGAGGAGCTTTGCTCCTAACATAGTTTGCCCAGAGGATAAAGTAAAAACATGAGGAAAGTTCTCTTTTACTTGAGGTAATCTTTTGGCAGGTTCTGGGTCACCTTTTTTTCTTTTCTGCTCGCTGGAGAGGAGATAGTTGGCCATGATGTGTTTAGTTTTTTTAGTCTATGATATTACATGATATAAAGACATGCTCCCCAAGCTTTCTTTCCTTCTACATGAAATGAGTAAGGCAGGTCCCAAGATTAGGAAAAGGGATGGGTCGTGAGGCACAGTTTCTGTTATAGGGTTTTGAGTTCAAAATTTTGGTTTTCTCGAGCATAACAGACTTGTGCCTTACTTTTGAGAATGATGGGTTAGACTTATATTTCAGGCTTCGAGTTGTGTCGAATCTTGTTTGTTTGAGATGAATTGTTTTAGGGTTATTGCAAATTTTGAAATATATGTGTATGGCTTGTTAACTTTAAATATAATGCTTGTGTTTAATCTTGATGCTTGTGTTTTGACTAAATATGAAAATGTTTTCTTGTATGTTACATGCGGTTAATACCCTAAAATATTTTGAATATTTTTTTTCTTTTAAAAAGTAATAATATTCAAAATTAAAAAAAAACATGTGTTTTAACATTGATTTTTTAAACACAAAAATTATTTTCTTTTATTTTAAAATTTACAACATATTTGTAAATTCCAATATGTTGTAAATTCCAAATGGGTTTTTATGATTATTTTCTTTTATTTTGGAGTTTATAACATGTTTGTAAATTCCAAAGGGTTTTTTATGAGGTTATCTTAGTTTCATAGACTAGAGTCGTGCATATGGCAGATTAATCTGGATTGACTTGAGTTATTTTCACAGTTTACTTTCTATGAGGTTATCTTAGTTTCATGACCAAGATCATAAGTTTGGTGAGTTAACCCGAGCTAATTTAAATTGTTTTATTTGTGTCTTTTTTTAAATTATTTTTTTTTCAATTATATCTTGCAACATTGAGTTAATTAAGAATTAGACTTCATAATTTATCTGATTTACTTTCTATAGGACTATTCTAATCTCATAATCTAGATTGTGGGTTTGATAAGTTAACTCGAGTCTCTTTTTTTTTTTTTAATCTGAACACTTGGCAGTAATATTAAACTAGAGGAATTCTATTTAAACATAAAAACATACTAACAGATTGCATGAAATCTATCCGTGGGCAATATTGCTACGCATCTTAGGTCCACCAAGGTTATCTGATTTGATTCGAAACCAAGATATCTGCATCTACCATTTATGTTGGAGTTTCCTTATCTTGTTAAACTATATATCATCTTGTGTTGAATTTGTTGCCATTGAAACTCCTTCATCCTCCAATGTCTCTGCTCTAGAACAACATTTAGGGATTAAGTCACGAGCAGTTAGCAAGACAAAGGGCTGTTATAAATCCCAGGAAATTAATAAAACAGAGTTATTTGCACAAGATAGAACTACATACAATCTTATTTCATATGAAACTCCGTGGAATTCATATATGGCTGAACTTTGGCACACAAGGTATAAAATCCATAACTAATATCATGAATGATCAAAACAATCATTTTATGAAAAAAATAAAAAAAAATAATAAAAGAGAAGACCAAATGATAGCTTATCACGGATGAAGCTCAACGAGAGCTCTTGTGCCAAGCACGTTATGTATCTTATAGCTGACGAAACCTGCATCAAAGAAGAGCTTAGCCCACTCCATTTCATTTCTATCTAGGCCAGTAACAGTCACTATCATTTCTAGATCCCAAAGCAGTTGCGTTTCATTTGACTTATTCGCTGTCACCGCTGTATGTTTGTTTGAGAGTATAGTTATGATTAATTTTTAAAGTATTTTTTATTTATAAATATATTAAAATAATTTTTATTTTATTTTGTAAAATTATTTTTTATATCAGCGCATCAAAATAATATAAAAATATTAAAAATATATTAATTTGAAGTAAAAAAATAAAAAAATTTAAATTTTTTTTAAAAATATTTTTAAAACGCATAAACTATTCAGGTTTGACCATGCATTGTTCATCAAGACTAATTAAATTGCTCATCTCATTGTTCATGACTATTTTTACTTTTTTAGGTCCATGTAGTTTTTGAGCATTGCTTTATTAATTTCTTTTGTTTTTTCATCCATCATTGTTTTATATGTTGAAATGTGTTTTTTTATTCATGCTCTCACATATACACTAATTAAGAGAGTTTATTCTTGCATTACATTACAAATCACTATTATAAAATAGAATTATTACTTCTAATTTTTTTTAAAAGAACAAGGACAAAAAAAAAGTTGTCTTTTCATATACATTGTTCAAGAGGCAAGAATTTCTACATTTTGATCCCTTTTGTTTTCAAAACATACATTTCAATCATAAAACTTTATTTATATTATATTTAAGTCCCAAAATGTTAAGGGATGAGAGAGAGAGCCTTAAAAAAGGAAAGGAGAGAGAGTTGTTGGTTAATCATGTTCTAGCCACACAAAAATCGTTCAAAATTCAAAAAGTTTGTTTGATTTTGGGTCCTTAGTTTGATTAAAGTGTGTGTGTTTTGAAAATTGATTTATAGAGATTTTTAAGATTTTGTTTTTGTAAAAATATGTTAAATTTAGATTTTAGAGATCCTTTTGATTTCTAGCTAGAGGTAGCTGGAAAGTATTACAATAGATGATGTGTTACTTTTCTAGACAAACAATACGTTATTCACATTTAAAAAAAAAAAAAAATATTAGGCATGCAGGGCTAGCCTTCCAAGACGAAGAGTGTCAAGCCTATATTTTGAAAGGGCAAACACTAGCATACATTTTATTGAATTATAAGTTACAAATCGCTATCCTGTTGTGTTCAATCATTCGTGGTACATGGTTTGGTGGTTAGAAATTTGAGAATTATGGAGGTTTGTCATCTTTATTTGGGAATAACATGTGCAAATATTTTCAGAACCGCACTAAAATTACATATTTAAATTCATATGATCTTCTTAGAGCTTCAAAAATAATTGAGATAATTTCAGCTTATATATATATATATATATATATATATATATATATATATAATTTATTGAATTTGTTTTCTTAAGAAAAAAAGCTACATTTTTACTTCAAAGAATTTTTAAACTATTTGCAAAAGTGAATTAAATTTTCATTGGCATCTATAAAGAATTTCAGTTAAAAATACTATATTTAAAAACAGTTAGTATTTGTTAAAAACATGATAATTCAAGTACAAGATTTAGCATTTATCAAATTGATAGTGGATGTTTTAAAGTGTTTTGGTATTACAGTTAAAATGTTATTTGTCAAGTTTTTAATTTAAATTTTTTTTTACTTAAAATTTTTTTATAGTATTTTTAACTCATTTGTATATGAGTTAAAAATAAATTTTAAAAGATAAAAAATTATTTTAATATATTTTTAAATAAAAAATATTTTAAAATATAATTATTATCATAATAACAATATATCGCAATTAGGGTAAAAATGCCATTATTTCCCAACTTGGCCATGAATAGCAATAAATCACAGGATCGACAACTTTTGTTCACCCACTTACCGTATTTGGCCAAAAGATTTCTTTTTATATTTTTTATACTAAAATGATATTTTCAACCATAGCTTGACAAATAAACACAAAAAAGGGATGAATTGTGTGATTTTCCACGACACCTCATTCTTTTCATTAAAATTCTTTGTAGATCTAAAAAATTGCAGAGGTAGAATTTCAATGCAAGAGATTAGAAAGAGTATATTTATTAACTAAATACAAAGAAATTGTGTTTTTACTATTAATCACATCATTATATGATATACTAAATAATATCAGTGTTTTGTTGTTTATCCTTTTAATGTTCATCAAGATATAGATCATTGTGGATTGAAGCAGTATAATGATATAATTGTCATTGCCAAATAAACTTGCTAAATATGCAGTTAGGGGTGGGGTTATCTTTTCTATGGAATACATTTGGAATTTGAAAGAATGGTTCATTCATGTTTTTTGGAGTGCAATATAGATACTGATTTGCCTTTCAAGGCTCAAAATTTTAACATTTGGGTTGGGGCCTTATTTTGTCTTTTCAAGAAAAATAAACATTGTTGTCAAACCCAGACACTAGAGAATGGCATGGCTTTCAAACACCTAGCATTGAAGCTAGGCATGTCTACCAAACCCTAGGCGCTCGGGTTTGGCAAAGCAACCACACCTCAGGTGCTCGGGTCAGGCATGACTACCAAACCCCAGTGCCTTGGGTCTGGAACGTCATGGGTCTCGCAAGGACACCAAACCCATGTTAATTGGGTCTGACAGAGGATACCATACCCAAGGAATTTGGGTTTGGCACCAACAGACCCAAGTAATTTGGGTCTGTCAAAGTGTCGTTTCATTTAAAAGAAAATGACGCCAAAAAGTTTTTGTTTTCAAATTAGTCCTTAATTTTTAATTTTTTCAATCAAGCCCTCAATTGAGATTTTGATTTTAAGAATCAATTCAAATGCATCTGTGTCAAATTAAAATGTCAACCCTAAAGTTGACCGTCTTTTTCACTTTGATCATTGATTTTGAATTTGTGCAATTTGACCCTCAATTGATCAACAAACTTCTAATTTTGGCCCTAGATTCGGTCCATTTCAGCCCCTTCTTGTTTAGTCCTTGGTTTTAAATTTCTCCAATCAAGTCCCTAATTGCCCATCAAACTTTAATATTTATGCAATTAAGCCCTTGATTTGACCAAATTAACTCTTAAAAATTGTAATTCGACCCTAAACTTTAATTTCTTCCAGTTAAAGCCTAAATATATTTAAAAATCAAATTTTCTTGCAATCAAACCCTTCATAAACTCAATTAATCTTTCAACCAAATCTATTTCAGACTTTTCTTCCTCAAATTAATTTCTTTTTTTCAATAAGGCCTTCATCTGTCAAAAATATGATGTCAAATTATAATCTTTTTTTTTTCGAACTCTCTCAACCAAACTTTGGTTATTTTCTGGGCACCCTTGTGTCTTCTTCTCATTGCTATATATTTTTTTGGTTTTCTTCAAAAAAAAAATTTCTCTTTTTTATGTAGGGACCTAAAATGGATAACAATATCTATCTAGTTTGAACATCACTTTTCTAGCTAATGGTTATTTTCTAGTATTTAACTATCAATATTTTCACTAATGGCACATATAACACAACAATGAACAACCAACTAATGACTTTTTTTTTAAGAAAATTTACCAATAATCTGATTATGGAACATTTGAAAGCAATAGAAAAGGTACTCAAATATTTCAGGTACACATTAGACTACGAACAATATTATGTTGGTTACCCAACAGTACTAGAAGGGTATAGTGATGTATATTAGATATCTAACACTAAGGATTCAAAATCCATTAGTGGATATGCCTTCACACTTAGTGGAGTAATTGTGTCATAAAAATCCTCTAAGAAAAATTGTATCATAGGATACATGATGGAATCAGAGTTTATTTCTCTTGATAAAGGTGGACAGATAGTCAAAAGGCTTTGAAATTGCTTAGAGGATATTCTATGTTGGCCAAAATCAGTGCCAATAATTTATGTCCATTGCGACTAGTCTTGAGTTGAAAGCAATATATAATGCTCAATCTAGACATATACACTATAGATATAAAGACATTAAATACTTGTTCTCAAATGAAATTATTTTCATTGACTATGGAAATCCAAAGTAAAATATTACAAATCCATTGACCAAAGATTTATTGATAGATCTTATGTATAACTCATCAAAGGGAATAGGTTTAAAAACTTTAAAGATAAAAGAGTGTAATGATGGTGACCATAACTAGTTGATTAGAAATCCCAAAATCTAGGTTCAAATAGAAAACTAAGTCATATGATATTTTTTGTAGCATTAAAAAATTATTATTTCTTATTTATTCCTCTGATGAAATAGGTGCTAGCTCCAGTGTAATAAGATGGTGAGTTGTGCTCTTATTTATTTTTATATATTGGTATACCAAGTAAAATATAAATGAATACTCTTAATGAAATATCACCTATGTAAGTGGGAAATGTGGTCATTTCTTTGAGAACTTTGATAAAGGCAAATTTCTATAAAAACATCCATAAATCCAGGATTTGTTTAGGGCCAAAATAAACATAATAATGAGAACCAAAGTAAATATTTAGGTAAAAAACT